>Ga0163180_10001635_pt1 | contig 12732 bp, 10 predicted proteins | sample AtlANTMetagenome_2_FD_109647 | JGI IMG/M metagenome (GOLD analysis project Ga0163180, IMG submission 109647) | Marine eukaryotic phytoplankton communities from the Atlantic Ocean - Atlantic ANT 4 Metagenome | ecosystem: Environmental > Aquatic > Marine > Oceanic | place: North Atlantic Ocean...
CTTGGTTCGGGGATCGGGTGCGGACTATCCCTTGCGGTACATGGTGGAGATCCGGCGACCGGATGTGGTGGTCCTAAATTTGGCGGATCCGCGGGCACGACGGATTGGGTATCGGGGCTTTCATCCCGATGACTTCAAGGCCTTGCTCAACGTGGGAGACTCCTTGGAGCCATGGCCGCTCACGCCTGCGGCGGTGGATTGGTTGAGGGCACACCTGGGCTGCGTGGAGGGCGATCCCATCGATCCGTTCCTCGATGCCATCGTCGCGCGCGGTGTCACAGCCGCTGCATCCCAGGCTGCAGTCTACGAACTGGGGCCACCGCGTGGAGCCACGCTTGGGCCGGGTCGCAGGTGGCGCGATCCGGGAACGATGCACTCTGGACTGGAGCATCTCTGTGGATGGTGAGGTCGGCGGAAAGTCGGCTGTGCTGTGGAGCGGAATGGCTGCGCAGAAGCTGGGTCTGGTGGTCTTCTCCTTCTCGGTGGGCCGGGCCGGTGGGGCGGAAGCCGTTGGGGTCATGGCTGCCGTGCTCGCTGTGGTCTGGGTGCTCAGCACCTTGGCGGGAATGGGGCTGCCAGATCGCATGACCTTTGTGGCTGCGGAGTCGGTAGAGCGGCCGATGGATGAAGGGGCGGTGCACAGCACCTACCTCATCGTGCTGACCCTGCTGACCGCAGCGCTGGTTCCTGCCGCCTCATGGCTGGGTGGAAGCCGCGGCGGTGACTTGGATCATCTTGCCTGTGCGCTGGTCATTGGAGCGGGTCTTCAGGCTTTGAGTGCGCCCACTCTGTGTGCGTGCAGAGGGGCGGGTCGACCGGGGTGGGAGGTGGCGGCCTTGCTCCCGATGTCGGGCATTCTCAGTGCCTCGTGGTGGCTACCCAACCTCATGGAGCTTGGTCTCATCTGGGTGCTGGCGGGTGCGGTCCAATTCTCGGTCGCGATCGCGGCCTCACACAGAATGGCTGGGCTTTGGCCCTCCCGACCTGCGTCGCTGATTCGGGTGGCTCGACTCAGCGGTCCGTACCTGGGCTTTGGGGTGGGGGCTTGGCTGATTGGAAATGTCGATCTGCTCATGGCCCGCGCGCTGTTTGCCCCAGAGGCTGTGGGAGCGCTGCAGGTGGGCACGATGGTGCTTCGGGCAGCGGAGTCTGCTGCGTGGGTGCTGGCGACGCTGTCATTGCATCGACTGGGTACAGCCGGGCTGCCATGGCGCCGCATCGCATTGGTGGTCTGTGTCTTGGGCATTGCCGCTGCAGCTGCAGTGATCGGGCTTCAGCCGGTCTTGGCCTGGGGACACGGACTCGCCTCTGCCCAAATCGCAGATCCCTCTCAGGTGGCGGCGGGTACCGCACTGGTTGCGATGGCTGCGATGGTGCTGCTGCCGAATGGGGCGGCGAGACGACTGGGGTGGACACTTCGGGTGATCGCGCTGGGACTGACAGTATCGGTCTGTACAGGTGCACTGTTCTCGGAGGTGATGGGCGTCTCTGGCTGCATCTTGGCCGGCGCGTGCGGAAAGCTGGTGGTGGCGATCGGACTCATCGTGGGTCTACGGGCGCAGCACGGAGAGGTGGGCTTGGGCGCAGGCAGGCCAGGTGTAGGCCTTGGCCGCCTCGACGGCGAGGCTTCCTCTGGCGATGAGATCGGAGCGCGGCTCCTGAACGAGGCTGCAGATGCCGGCGATGAGTAAAGAGATCCGCCGGGAAGGATCGGAGAAGTCGAGGCATTCCCCCCACGGTGCTCGCACCAGATCGGTCGGTCCGTCGGCATCGCTGGTGAGCAGTACACAGCCAGAGGCCATCGCCTCGAGGAGCACCAGCCCCAGCGGCTCGAAGATCGCTGGATGCACAAGCGCATGTGCTCCCTCGAGGTGGCCGAGTACCTGGGAGTGGCTCAGGGTGCCAAGGTTGGCGACGCGCACATGCCGCAGGCTCTCCAGCTGTGCACAGATGCGTTCGGCATAGGCAGAAAACGGGCCGGACCACTTTCCCACTCCGCCCAGGACCACCAGCTCAATCTTGCGCGCTGTACCCGGATCTTCGGCCTCGATGCGACAGAGTGCTTCCGCCAGGTAGTCCCATCCTTTCTGACCTGTGGGTCGACCGATGGCGATCAAGCGCAAGGCATCCTCGCTTTCAGGGAATGGCCACACAGCCGGTGGGCGTGGGGTCGGTGGTGCGCCCGCGATCACGGATGTCGTTCGTCCGACAGTGCAGGGGTAGATCGTGTTCATCGCCTGAGCGAAGCTGGGTCCCACCGCCACGAGCTGATCCGCATGCCGGACAAATCGGCGCTCTTGATCGAGCTTGAGGAGCTGGCTGCGGATGGACGTGGGCATGGGGGCGCGGGCCGCACGGCTCCCGGCGCGTGCCGACCACCGGACTGTCATCTCGCGCAGTCGATCGGGGACGGCTCGACCGATCCGGCTCGCCCAGGGGCTATCGAAGGCAGCATCGCGTACAGGGTCGTCCCCGACAGCGAGATCGTGCACGGTCTCTTGGCCCACCAGGTAGTGGGTGACGCCCACGGTGTGGTGACCGCCCCCGGATAGCTGCTCGACTGCAGCGCCTGTCTCATAGCCATGGCACCAGGCCTGAGTGGGGCCAGGCATTGTGGCTGCTGCATTCACAGCGGCGGCGGCCAGGCGACTGCATGCGTCCTGAAAGTGCTCCGGAAGGTAGACCTGAAAGACGTCTCTCAGTGGGTCCTTGGGCGCGATCCGTCGGACGCGCCAGCCATCTCCAGACTCCTCCTCGGGTTGATCACCAATGCGCAGGGCGATCACCTCGATGGTCTCTCCTGCTGCTTCTGCCAGCGCGGGCACAGCACAGCCAAGGTAGTGACCTTGGCCATCCATCCCCTGACTTGGGGAGGGCATCTGTACAGCGAGGGTGAGGATGGCCACGTGCTAGGGCTGTGCCAGGTAGCCCGACAGGGTGTAGGAGACGGTGTCGTGGGTGGTCTGAATGGTCAGAGTCTGGCCTGCGGGTACGGGCAAGCCGCTGTTGAACTGCTGCTGAACCGACAGGGAGTCGTATGAGCTTCCGTAGCCGCCGGAGACCTGAAAGCTGCCGATGGTCGTGCCATCACTCCGCGTCATCGTGAAGCGGGTGTCGCAGGTGTAATTGCAGCTGAGGTGGACATCTGTGACCACGATGTCTTGATCTTCTGGAGCGGTGAAGATGGTCGTGGATGACGAGCTCACGGTCCCTGCCCAGGACTGGACGGGGTTGCTGCCTGTCGAGATGCTTGCACCCGATGGATAGCCGACTGCCGTGTGTGGCAGCAGAGCCGCAGACCCTGCGGCACCCATACCGATGGCCAAGGCGGTGGTGAGCGCGAGATGAAATTTGGATGTGTGCATGAAGTCTCCAGTGTGGAGACTGGAGGATGCCACGTGCGCTGGTGCGATTCCAGTGCAGCCTCGGGTTCAGCTGGGCTGTATGGGAGCCTTGGTGCTGGAGAGCATGGCCCAAACGGTGGGGAGCGGGGCCTTGGAGTGCCGTGCCTCGAGTCGACTCCAGATCTCGATCAGCGTGGCTGCGATGAGTCCGGGTAGGGTCAGCGGGTGTCGGATGAGGTGACCGATGGCCGGCAGCATGAGATCGCGAAGTCGATACGTGGCCACCGTGTAGCCGGTGTGCTTCCGAAGCCACCTATGGCCGCGCCAGATTCGCTGACGTTGCTGAATCAGCTCGGCGATGTTGGCTGGGCCGCGGTTGTAGACTCGGGCCTCGGGCACGTAGACCAAGCGCTGATGGGTGCCGATGACCTTGGCCTCAATGGATGCCTCATCCACAGGTGTACGCGGATCAAGGCGCCCAATGGAGCTTCGGAATGCCACCATCTCCCCCAGCTTGGGCTGTCGCCTGGCGACGGCGTGATGAAGTGCCCACAGTGCATGCACGATCTGGCCGACGGGGGTGTGACGTGGGTTGACTGGGACCACCCGACCACCGGTCATGCCGACATCGGGTGTCCGCAGTGGTTCGACCAGCCGGGCGAGGGAACCCGACTCAGGGAGCACATCGCCGCTGATGAGGATGCAGATGTCGGCATTGGATGTGAACTGATCGAGAAACTGATTGATCGCGTGGGCCTTGCCTCTTCGCTCGTTCTCTGAGATGAGGTGCACGCGGTCATCTTCTCTCGCCACTTGCTCCACGATGGCTTCGCTCTCGTCGGTGCTGCCGCTGCTGACCACGACGATCGGATCTGGGTACACCCCTTCGATGCTTTCCGTGCGCAGTCGTTCCAGCAGGCCGGGCAAATTGCCGGCCTCGTTGTGGATCATCACGCCGATAGCAACTCGGTTCATCTCTTCCAGAGATAGCATCGAGCGCAAGAGGCGTCTCGTGTCCGGATCCAGCATTTCCATTCCAGCCCGGCTCGCGTTGCCAACCATGGCGCTGGTGGCAGGCTCCTTGTTGGCTTGGGAGATTGTGCTCACTCGACTGGCATCCTTGCGGTACCACTTTCATTTTGGCTTCCTGGCGGTGACCCTGGGTCTGCTTGGGATGGGCGCCAGCGGGACTCTCTTGGCCTTGAGCCGGACCGCGTGGTCCTCTGCGCCCTTGTCCGTGCTGAGGCTGAGCACATTGCTCACGCTGGGCAGCCTGCTCCTCTCTTCACTGGGCCTGTATGTGCTTCCGGTTCATCTGGGTCAGATGGACATGCTGGGCACGACCATATTTGGGGCCTTCTGCCTGCTGGGAATGCTGCCATTTCTGACGGGTGGCGTGGTGGTGGGGTTGTTGCTCAGCGCGGATCCGAGTCGGGCCTCGGTTCGGTATGGAGTGGACCTCCTGGCCGCCGGGGCAGGCTGCTTGATCGTGCTTCAGGCCCTAGCGGGCTTGGGGGCGACCGGGGTGCTGATCGGGCTGATCGGCGTGCTCACCATCGCTGTTGCGCTCCAGTGCCGACAGAATTGGCGTCGGTGGGCTTGGGCAGGCTGGGCCTTTGCAGCCTTGGCGGTGTCGCCTGTGGCCGACAGCAGCTTTCCTGCCCCAAGCAAGATCTCACGTCCCGTACTCCAGACGACGTGGACGGAGCTCTCCCGGGTCGATGTGGTGGCCGTCGCACCCCGACGGGTTCGTGCCAGTGGTCGCCGGGTCCCTCCAGAGGCCATTCCCCGACAGGTCGAGTTGATGCAGGACGGCTCAGCGAGCACCTTGCTCACCGACTACACACAGCGCCCCGAGGCCCGAGTCTTGCTGGATGGGACGCTGTTCTCCGCGTCCGTCCGTCTTCGCCCTCAAGCGCGCGTCCTCGTCATCGGTTCGGGGGGCGGGGATGATGTGTGGGCGGCGCTTCACCACGGGGCGAAGCACGTCCGGGCGGTAGACCTCAATCCGCCGATGGTGGACATTCACGGATCGCAAGGGCCCGGCTGGACTGCAGCGTGGGGCGATCGGGTCGATGTAGTGCTGGGCGAGGGTCGTCATGAGCTGATGACCAATGACGCCAAGTACAGCATTGTTCAGATGACAGGAACCGATACCTGGGCGGCCATGTCCAGCGGCGCCTACGCATTGGCAGAGAACTACCTGTACACCACCGAGGCCTTCGGTCAGATGCTTGATCGTCTCGAGCCGGGTGGCATCCTCCAGATCACGCGCATGGCCGCTGAGATGGAGGCCTTGCGGGTCTTGGCGCAGCTGGATGCCGCACTCGAGGAGCGGCGAACGGTGCCGCTTGAGCAGGCGCTCATGGTCTTGGGTTCTCTCGATCATCAAGTCGCCAGCTTGGTTCAACCCGATGGGTTTTCGGATGCGGAGGTAGCCGCGGTGTCGGAGTGGGCGCTGCAGGTGGGACTCAAGGTGCTTCATCTGCCAGGCAAGACCGATACCGGACTGGTCTCGACCTTCATTCGATCCCCGGATCGAGCCTCCTTTATTGAGGCCTTCCCTCGCGACATTCGGCCCACCTGGGATGACTCTCCATACTTCTTCAGCTTCTCTCGGTGGACGCAGCCACAGGTAGCCGCTGCCACCATGCGAGAGCCCAGTCACATCTCGCAGGGCAATCCCGCTTTTGTTCTTGGTCACCTGGGGCTGGTCCTCGCAGGGATGGGGGCTGCTTTGCTGCTGCCCCTCTTTTGGGCTCGCGGTCAGGGCTTGCAGGTGCCGCCATGGCGAGGGCTGGCCTTCTTCGCATTGATAGGGGTGGGCTTCATTGGGGTGGAGTTGGCGCTCATCCAGAAGCTCTCCTTGCTCCTTGGGCATCCCCTGCGATCGCTCAGCGTGACCTTGGCAGGACTGCTCCTGTGCACTGGTCTGGGTGCCCTGGTGTCCAGTCGCTGGAGGCTGGCTTCTTGGCGACGCATACTTGTTCCCCTCGGTTTGGCGCTTGCGGTGGCGGTTGTCTTGATTGGGCTGCCCCAGGCACACTCTGATCTGATCAGAGAGCCGCTTTGGGTGCGGGTGGCTGCCGCCTTGGTGCTGTTGGTGCCAACCGGCCTGCTGCTCGGAGTGCCGATGGCATGGGGCCTGCGCCAGGTCCCGCCCAGCGCGATTCCTTGGATGTGGGCCATGAACGGAATGGCAACCGTAGTGGGCTGTCTTCTGACGGTGATCCTCAGCATGACCAATGGCTTTTCCATGGTGCTACTGGTGGGTGTGGGCTGCTACGCTGCAGCCTTTGGTCTCTGGCCGGGACGCGTCCATGAATGAGCGCTGGAAACGGATGGCGATGGGGGCCTTCTTTGGTCACCTCATCCTTGCGCTGTACATGGTGGAGCGGGTCTGCATCAACGCCGATGAGGGCTGGTACCTGTATGCCGCTGGAATGGTGAGTCAGGGGCTACGGCTGCATCAAGATCTGCTCTTCTTTCAGGCCCCGGTCATGGTCTTTGTCTATGGCGGTCTCCTCGACTTTGGGCCGGGCATGCTGCTTGGTGCAAGATGGATCTCCCTCTTGTTTGTGCTGTTGTCGGTGGGCCTGACGGCCTTGACGGCTGTCCGCCGAGGCGGTCCGCAGGCCAGTGTCATCGCTGTGTTGCTGGTGGGTCTGCACCCGCTCTTTGTGGGGGCGGGAGTCTGGGCAAAGCCCTACGCGCTCTCGGTCTTGCTGCTGGCTGGAGGGGTGTTCGTTTGGTCCGGCCCCCAGCGACCGGTGCGGGTGGCGGTAGGTGCCCTGCTCTTTGGGTTGGCGGCGGGAACCCGCCTGACTCTCCTGCCCGTGCCGCTGCTGGCGATCTGGGCGGCGGACAGGCGGGGCTGGTCGGCACTTGGCGCCACCGCTGGTCTGGTGTTGGCCTTTCGGAAGATCATGGGCGTGCCCCTGCCTGTGTTGTGGGCGCAGCTGGTGGAGGTCCACCTACCTCAGGGAGGCGAGGTCCTGTGGCTTGCCTCCGAGCGGCTGGCTCTGATGATGCACCTTTCCCTGCTGCTCGCCGGTTTTCTGTGCGTGGCGGTCCTCAGTCGCTTGGGGAGGGGGCGCCGCTCCGATCCAGTCGGACGGCTGTGTGTGGCATCGGTCTTGTGTGTGGGGGTGCTGAACCTCTTGCCGGGAGCACTGCATGTCGAGCACGTGATCGTGCTGATGCCGATGCTGGGCATCCTGGCTTCCGACTGGTCATCGCAGGTGCCACAGCGGGCGTGGGCGTGGTGCACGGTGGCTGGCTGTGTCGCAGTCGGATCGCTTGCATCCTTGCGGTATGTCCAGCTTGACTCCGCAGGCTCGACACTGGCTCAAGCAGCAGAGGTCGGAAAGGAGTTGCGCTCGGAGATTCCACCTGGAAAGAAGCTGCTTACCCTTCAGCTCACTCTGGCTGTAGAAGCCGGACGTCGGGTGCCCAGTGGGTTTGAGATGGGTCGGTTCGGTTGGTCGCTGGGGGGCCTGGATCGAGAGGGGGTCATGGCCGCGATGAACGAGGACGTTGGTGCCATTGCGCTGGCGGATGGCGACTTCGCGGATGACCCGTTGCTGAGGCTGGCCTTCCGAGGCGTCCTCCAGCAGCAGGGCCGAACCCGTATGGTGGATTCCTTTGGTCAGTTCGGTGAGGGGCTTGTGCTCGGTCTGCCCAATGCGCCCAGTGTGGTGCTCCCGGAGAAACCATGAGCCGGTGGGTGTGGATCTGCATGCTGATCGCGGCCGTGGTCCGGGTGGGGGCTGCGACAGGTCTACCCATGGATTCGGACGAGCCCATCTACCTGCAGTCGGCCAATCATTACGCGTCCGCTGTGGGAGATGGTGAGTATGGGCACCTGCTGGACCAGCCATACAATCCGGAGCACCCCGCATTGATCAAGCTGGCTCATGGTCTTGCGCTGGTGCCCTTGGGCACAGACTCCGGACTGGTGCATCAGCTTGCTGTGGTTCGAGGGCTGCAGGTGGGGGGTGGGGTGTTGCTCGCCGGCGTGTTGGCGCACATCCATCCTGCGGCGGGACTGGCTGCGGCGGTCCATACCCTGCACGCCAAGTACACCGCACAGGGCTACCTGGAGGCATGGCCGATGCTGGCGATGTTGGTGGCCTTGATCGCCTGGGGAAGGATCTGCGCGCAGCCGACCTCACGATGGGTTCTCATCTTGGGCGTCTCCATCGGTGTGGCCGGTGCTGGAAAGCTGATTCATGCCTTGCCCGCGGTAGTACTCTTGGTCGATCTGGCGTGGAGGCAGTGGCGGCTTCTGGGGCCGGTTTTGCTGGCGTGTGCCCTGACCATGCTGCTTCTAGACCCGGGCCTATGGCTCGATCCTGTGGGGCGTCTTGAGTATCGATTTCTCCACCACGCGGGCTACGCTCCGGACATCCCTCAGCCGTGGTGGCTACCGCTGGTGGCCATCGGTGGGGTTCTACCGACCCAGTGGCACCCCGATGTCTTTCCGCTGAGTCTGGACCCGATGTTGTTGGTGCTGGGTGTCAGCGGCCTGGTTCGGAGCGCCTGGCGTGGTGCCGAGCACAAGGGGCTGGCCCGCGTGGCGCTCGCATGGCTGATCCTGTGCATGGGCTTTGTGATGGCCTGGCCGACTCGGTGGGCGCAGCATGCACTGGTTGTGCTCGTGCCTGTATGCATTGGAGTGGGGATGCTTGTCGCCGATCGCTTCAGACTCTCCAGCATCCGTTTCGGACCCAGCGGCTCACGTCGACCAGCAGGTGAGTGAACGAAGGCGCCACAAAGAGCGTGGACTGGTACTCGGTGGGATCAAATGGTGTCTGTGACATCTGATCGAGGTCCCAGTCCATCAGCTGGGCGTGGGTGTCGAAGGCTGCAAGCTCACCCACGCTGGAGAGCAGTCCAGCGCCGAAGGCCTTTGGCTGGCCGGATTGCTCCACGACGCCGAACTCCATCGTGTACCAGTAGACCCGGTCGATTCGCTGCATCTCCTCTTCATTTGCCACATCCGCCGCCATGCCCAGCAGTCGGTTGACCTCCGCAATGCCCGGATGGACGAGTGTGGCGGCGTGTCCCACGAGTTCATGGACGACATCGGGCTCGGGTGTGTACAGCGGACGGCTGTGGTGTCGGATGTACTGCGTGCTCAAGAAGATGCGTCGTCCCAGGTAGCGCATGAAGGTTCTGGGAGTCACCAGCCCTGCGACAGGCTCCATTCTGAATCCAGCCGCACTCTCTAGCTGCGGATTGAGCGCGCTGAGCTGGGGAATCCGATTGCGATCGAGCGGAAGGAATTGCTGCAGGCCAAGGATCTCGGAGCAGACGCGGTCTTGATGGACGGGGCTGAGCTTTTCCCAGATCATCTTCCAGACCCCGTGTTCCTCGGGCACATACGGCGCCAGTGGAACGGGGCTTCCTGGCGTATAGCTCAGTGCAATTCGGGCGATGGTGTCCCTTCGGTCTCTGTAGACCGGATCTCGAAACCCTGGGTGGTCGGGGTCGAGCTCGACGAGGTCTTGCTCGCCCCCGGCGTGTCGTGTGAATTTGGACATTTCCATGTAGGTCACCGTATCCACGGATGAGTGAGATGGCTTTCCCCATCGTGCCTCTCCGCTATACTCGACCCTCCCGGGAGCGCCATGATTCGCTGGTTCACGCTGCTCTGCTGGTGCTCCGCTGGCTACCGCTGGGCCATGCTTCGCGCAGGAGTCGGCGCGGTGTGTGCCAGTGGGCTCACCATCGCAATGCTGGCCTTGGTGGAGTCCTCTGCCTCGGTGGTCACCGCCGAGCTCCTGGGGGGCGGAGACCAGCTGCGTGTGAGTCCTCCGTCCGTGGCGCTGGGGCCGGTCGATCTGGCTGGAAGCGTTCTTCCGGAGCGAGGCCTCTCCGAGGGTAATCTGACAAAGCTGCGGGCGCTGGATGGTGTCTCCGAGGTCTGGCCGGAGGCGTGGTCTCGTTTCCCCGTCGTCCTCCGAGGGGATGTTCTGGGCATCGGGATGCGTTCGGATGCTGCAATGCTGGGTGCGGCAACTGCAGCGGTTCGTGAAGACTTCACCGGAGAGTGGAGCTGGACACCCGGCCAGCCCGTTCCTGTTCTGGCACCCCGATCCTTGCTGGCCGTGTTCAATGGGAGCTTTGCACCAGCAAATGGTCTGCCGCGACTGCGTGACTCCGCGATTCTCGGGCGGAAGTTCACCATCTCTGCAGGGGAGAGTTCCTTTGGGCGAAGCCTGGACAATCCACAGCAGCTGCAGGCCAAGGTCGTCGGTGTGACGGCCTATGGCGGGAGCCTGGCGGCGATCGTCCCCTTGGAGGTGATCGCATGGCTGGATGACAGCCTGAAGCTGGATTCACCTGGGCGCGTCTCAAGTGCCATGATCTTGTTGGATCCTGCAGCCAGCGCATCGGAGGTTCAGGGGGCGGCTCAAGCGCTTGGCTGGATGGTTGAGGACATGGGTGGTGCGGCCCGGCAGGTGGCGGCGACCATTGAGGTGATCGAGCGCGGAGTGGGCCTCTTGGGACTTGTCCTGGTTGCAGCAGCCCTGCTGGGGGTCTCCCAGGTGTATGGGGTCTTGCTGGGACGTCGGCAGCGGGACTTTGCCATTCTGCGGGTGCTGGGAACCAAGCCATCATGGCTGATCCGCGGAATGATCATTGAGGTCAGTGCGGCCGCTCTGACTGCCGTGGGGCTGGGTCTGCTGGTCGGATGGTGTTTGGCGCAGGCCGCGGGCGGCTGGATGGGTAGCGTCCTCAGCGAGCTCCTGGGCTTCCCCGTGGTCTTGTCCCCTGCCTTGCCGATCTCGTGGAGTGTTTTGTTGGTTCTCGGTGCGGTGCCCATGGTCTTGGCGGCGTCGCTGCCAGCGATAATGCGGGTGCTCGCAGACGCCCGGGCCTGAGGTCGCGTCAGCTTGCCAGGCTGCGGACGACCACGCTGGCACATGTGAGTCCAAACGTCCCCGTCACAAATCCAGCTGTTCCCCAGATGACGCTTCGGTCTTCACATGTGTGGACGTCGTTCTCTCCGTTGGGACACACGCAGTGGAATCCTTCGCCGCCATCGTAGTGCAGCTCTTGTGGCGACTGAAGTGGCTCTGCAGAGTAGACGGCTGGGATGCCGAAGGGTGCGTCTCTTGGAAAGTCATACTTCTGCCGAAGAATCTTTCGGACGGACTGAGCAAGCGGATCCACTCGGGTCTGAGAGAGGTCGGCGACTGTCACTGCGGTGGGGTCCCAGCGACCGGAGGCACCGGTGCTGCACACCACCGGAATTCCTCGCTGCCGACAGGTGGCCAGCAGGTGGCACTTGGCGGTGATGTTGTCGATCGCATCCACCACGAAGTCCGTGTCGTCGGTCAGGAGCTTGTCGGCCAGGCGCGCCTCATAGAACAGGGGCACGGCCTGGATCTCCGCCGAAGGATTGATCCGTCGCAGTCGCTCGGCAAGGACGGTGGCCTTGGGCTTTCCTACATTGCCTCGGAGGGCCTGTAGCTGTCGATTGGCGTTGGTCACGCAGACCAGATCGAAGTCGATCAGGCGAAGGTGTCCGACGCCCGATCGCGCCAGTGCCTCTGCCGCAAAGGAACCGACCCCCCCCAGTCCGATCACCGTCACGCGACTCGAGAACAAGCGCTTCATTGCCGCATCGCCAGCGAGGCGACCGATGCGATCAAAGCGGCGGTGGAGGCGGTAGGTGTCTTCGTTCATGCGTTGGGTAGGCGAAACAGGCGCCGTGCATTGCCGTTGGTGGCGGCGATGATTTGATTGGGTGTCTCTCCGCGGGCTTGAGCGACCGCGGCGATAACGTCTATCAAGAAGGCGGGCTCATTGGGGGCGGGTTGTCTTCCTTGTGGTGTCTGATCGGGCGAGTCCGTTTCCACCAGCAGCATCTGCAGTGGCACCACAGCGGCGGCCTCTCGCATCCGGTGTGCATTGGCTCGGGTGATGCTACCGGAGAAGGAGATGTGCATGCCCTGATCGATCAGCGCACGCGCATCTTCCGCCGACCCGGAGAAACTGTGCACCATGCCACCCTGGCTCGGCAGTTCTTCTTCCCTCAGGATGGCCAGGGCTCGGCTGTATGAACGAACAATGTGAAGCACGAGCGGTAGGTGGCGCTCTCTGGCCATTCGTATCTGGGAGCGGAAGGCGACCTCTTGGCGTGAGTGGCTCTCTTTGCTCAGTCGCTTTCCATGATCGAGCCCTGTCTCTCCGACTCCCACGACCTTGTCTGGATCGGCATCGAGGGCGCTCCTCAGGCCATCCAAGGCGGAGGTCAGCACCTCATCGTCCATTGTGGCCACTGTCCAGGGATGCAGTCCATACGCATGCCACACCCAGGGATGACGCATTTCGGCCTGGGTCTGCCAGCCGGTCGGATCGACTCCAGCGACGATCA
>Ga0163180_10001637_pt1 | contig 12716 bp, 12 predicted proteins | sample AtlANTMetagenome_2_FD_109647 | JGI IMG/M metagenome (GOLD analysis project Ga0163180, IMG submission 109647) | Marine eukaryotic phytoplankton communities from the Atlantic Ocean - Atlantic ANT 4 Metagenome | ecosystem: Environmental > Aquatic > Marine > Oceanic | place: North Atlantic Ocean...
AAGAAAAAGCTAACAAAGTTTCATTAGTTAAGAGACACAAAGAATATATGACAATGTTAACTGATTTTTGGGTTTTGTATAGTCAGTTATCTGAACTTAGTAACATTATGTCAACAGACCCAGAGGCACAATTTTTACAAGAGTTGGATCAAAACCCAGAGACAAGAACAACTGTTGAAAATGCAGTGCTTGATTTGGATAATAAATGGGAAGAAATATTTACTTATACAAAAAGATATAGATCTGTAATCAATCAAGCTGCTGGAGTCCTTTCTGCTTCTAAAGGTGGATCATCAGAAATTTCACCAGAAGCCGAAATGGACCCCGAAAGCGAAGAATCACCAGAACAGCTTAAAACGGTCGAACCATCTACACAAGATTCAGAACAAAAAGTTGCATCAAATTGGAAATGGGACGCAAATCACCCATTTATTGAACAAGACGATGATTTTATAAAAGACTTTTTGGGACAAGATGAAGTTGAAGAAGAAGATATGCTCCAAGCATTGAAAGGTGCGGATGAGGAAGTGATCAATAAAGTACTTAATGTACTTTCTAAACGACAAGCTGAAGATTTAAGACAGAAATTAGAAGATACAGACATTGATCGAAACCGTCAAAAAACAGCACAACAGAAAATAAATGATTTATTAGCAAAAGATCTCCCTGAGCTTCCAATGTTAGACCCAGCAGATGTAAAAGATGTTGAACCTAAAAAATCAAAAAAATATACTGGTGGTGTTTTTGGAGACGATACTCCAAAAAATGATCAATCTTTGTCAATGCCTCAAGGATATTATAGAGGCAAATCAACAGATTATACCACAGACACCAGAGATCCAAAATTTAAAAGAAAAAGTAAAACATGGAAACCCGGTAAGTTTAATGAATCTATAAAAGAGGATAGAATTGCGAAAATAATAGAACCCATTGTTGAAAAATGTTTGAGAGGCATAAATGGCTAAAAAAAATTATGTAATTGATACTTCTGTTTATTTATCTGATGCAGATTGTATTTTTAAGTTTGAAAATAATGATATTTTTATTCCAATGAAAGTATTAGAAGAACTCGATAAACACAAAACTCGACAAGATTCTGTTGGTTTTAATGCTAGAACTATTATCAAACATTTGGATGTTTTGAGAGAAAAAGGATCTCTATCAAAAGGTGTTAGAATTGATCGAGGAAAGGGAATAATTAAAGTTTGTTCTTCAACTTCTCTCTTACCTGCTGATCTTGATTCATCAATGCCCGACAATCAAATACTTGGAGTCGCATTGGCTGTAAAACAAGAAGATTCAAAAAGAAAGACAATTGTTGTATCAAGAGACATTAATATGCGCGTTATTGCCGACTCTCTTGGAATTCAAGCTGAATCATATAATTCAGAACAAGTTGTCGAAACTTCAGAGAAGCTTTATTCCGGCCTTGCCGAGATTGTGGTTGATGATCAAATGGTCGATCAGTATTATTTGGGCGAAGAGGTGTTTCTTGAGTCTGACGCTCATCCGGGATTGTTCCCTCATCAATTTGTTATGCTTATATCGTCCGCTAACCCCAAAAAAACGGCACTTTGTAGCTTCAAGGGATACAACCTACCCCTCCAAAACATCATAGGCGAAAAACGCGATCTAAGCTGGGGAATCGTACCTCGCAACAAAGAGCAATCTTTTGCTTATGACCTTTTATTTGATGATGATCTTCCATTGGTCACATTGATCGGAAGAGCAGGTTCTGGAAAAACCCTGATGGCACTTGCCGCCGGTCTTGAACAGACCGTTGGAATGCGAGAAAACAAATACAACAAACTTGTTGTATCAAGACCCGTTCAACCCATGGGTAAAGATATTGGTTTTCTTCCCGGAACCATGGAAGAGAAGATGATGCCTTGGTTAAAACCCATTCATGACAATATGCAATTCATTCTTGGCGGAGATAAAACCATGTTTCAAACTTTTGTTGAACGCGGTAAAATAGAAATAGAAGCTTTAACGTATATTAGAGGTAGATCTATTTCAAATGCTTTTATTATTATCGATGAAGCGCAAAATCTTACGGCTCACGAAGTTAAAACAATTATTACAAGAGTTGGAGAAAACACAAAAGTAATTTTAACTGGTGATATTGAACAAATTGATAATATTTACACTAATGAGACATCTAATGGATTAGCTTATGCAATAGAAAAGTTTAAAGGTTCCGATCTGGCAGGTCACATAACATTTAGAAAAGGTGAAAGATCTCGGATTGCAACTGAAGCTTCAAAAATACTTTAGGAGGTATTATGTTTATTATAATGATGTTTGTGGCCTTGGCTTTTGGACAGCCTGATGATGCCATAACCGTAACTGAATCTCGTTCTGATTTTCAAAAGGTTCAAATTTATATTGATATTTCTGAAGTCCATGCACCTGACGGTTCTATTGGGACCTCCAATGCATTAAATATTCTTATTGCAGACAAATTACAAAAACCACATCTATTGAAAAATAAACTACAATATTGGTCAAATCCTGATCTTTGGTATGGATCTATTGATATTTATGATTGGCACAATGTGAAACATATGCCCACTTTTTCAGAGTGTAATTATTCTGATGCTGTGTCTTGCGGTATTCAAAATGGCCACTGGACTTTGAGAACAATTGTGCTTGTTGGAGAAAAATATTCTGCAATAACAATGAAATTGTATGATAATAAAGGTAAAGTAATAGGACGCGGTTCCCATACTGTCTGGGGACATATTCGCTGGAATCCAAGATGGAAGCTTACAAAAATAAAAGAACAGGGCCCATTTGGTGCTGCTACAAAAGAAATATTTGAAATGTGGCCACCAGAAATTGAAGAAATTCCGCCTTTGATACGTCCATTTCACATTGGTCAGGTTTCTTATAGTGTTTATAGTGTTATAAAAAATGCTTGTACAACTAGAATATGTCGATCTCAATGCAAAACTAAAAAATGTTTAATGGAATAATTTCTTGACATTTCCTTCAAAATAAGATATATTTATATTATCGAGGTTATTTATGAACTGGATAGAAGAATCAATTAAAAAATCCAAAGTTTTGAAGGATCATTATAAGTTGCACCATATTGAAGTTTTCATAAAAGATAAGCTACCAAAAGATATTGATTTTGACTTTTGTCTTAAACAGGTAGCAAAAATAATTCCCTCAAATCTTTTGAGTGGTATTGATATCATTTATGTTGGTCAATTTGATTTTCTTAATGATCGAAATTTAAATGCTCTTTATGACGCTGGTGCAATTTACTTAACAAATGTACAAGAAGATGAACAAGATATTATAAATGATATTATTCATGAAATTTCTCATTCTTTTGAAGAAAAATATAAAGATTTTGTTTATTCTGATGGTCGCATAATGAGAGAATTTCTTGGAAAAAGAAAAAGGTTATATTATCTTTTAAAAGCAGAACATCTCACTCCGCCTGTTGAAATACAAACTAAAGTTGAGTACGATAAAACAATTGATGCTTATTTTTATAAAGATGTTGGATATCAAAAGATGTGGTCTATAATAAATGGATTATTTTTATCTCCATATTCTGCGACCGATCTTAGAGAATATTTTGCTATTGGTTTTGAAAATTACGTCCAAGGCGATGGGCGTTCTGTAAAATCTGTTTGTCCGGTCCTATTCGCCCGATTAGAGGACTTATTTGGCTTGGAGGGATAATGCCTCATATATCTTATTCTGAACTTAAAATATGGGCAGAATGCCCGTTTAAACACAAGTTAATGTATATTGATAAAATCAAAGGCTTTATTGGAAACGAATACACAGCTTTTGGTGGAGCTTTACATAGTTTATGTGAACACGCCGTTTTAGGGTCAATAGAAGAGAGAGATTATGAAGAATATTTTCAAACAGCTTTTCGTAATGAATTGAAAAAAATTGAAGTCAATAAACCTGATCTTGTCATGGACATGTTAAATCAAGCAAATAAAATATCACCAGAAATTCTCCCCTCAGTTGAAAAACATTTTGGCGAATATGAGGTTGTTTCTGTAGAAGAGCGTCTTTTTGAAAATGTTGATGACTTTAAAGATGAGAAATACAATTTCAAAGGTTTTATTGATTTAGTGTTAAAAACCCCGGATGGAAAATATCATGTTATAGATTGGAAAACTTGTTCTTGGGGTTGGAATTTGGAAAGAAAATCCGACAGATTAACAACATACCAACTAACTTTATATAAAAAATTCTTTTGCCAAAAACACAACATAGATCCATCCTTGGTTGAGACACATTTTGCATTGTTGAAGAGAACTGCGAAAAAAAATCATGTTGAAATATTTCGTGTCACTTCTGGTCCGAGAAAAACAAACAATGCAAACGATCTGCTGTTAAAAGCTTTATCTAATATCAATAGACAAATAAAATTTAAAAATCGCACTTCTTGTGATAAGTGTGAATTTAGAAAATCCAAACATTGTCCATAATAAAATGTCAAAGAAAAAATATTACACTTATATTTCCACTATAGCCAGTTCTACTGGGGAAATAAAAACAAACAATCCATACATGGGATATAATATAAAATTTCATAAAGACCACGCAAGTGTTCTTGATGTATCATTTAAAGTGGGAGATTTAGTAGAAACTTATAATGGTGATTTAGGCGTAATCGTCAAAACATTAAGTGAAGTGTCTGAGGATGAAATGCAAAACTTACCAACCATTATGTATGAGGTTCAAGTTGGACCTACAACTGAATATTGGATGGGTATTTCATTAAAAAAAATAAAAAATAAAAAAAAGTTTGACAAGTAAAAAAAAACCTGTTATATTATTTCTACTTATAAGAGGTAACTTTGTCAAAGAAAATTAAGATTCTAACGTTAGCGGATCACCCGCTTTCACCATCCGGCGTTGGAATACAAACAAAAAATGTTTGCGAGGCACTTTTAAAGACTGGAAAATACTCTATCATTTCGCTTGGTGGTGCTATCAAACATATTAATTATCAACCTATAACTGTCGAGCCTTATAAAGAAGATTGGAAAATAATTCCTATCGATGGTTATGGATCACCGGAAATGATACGTTCTATTTTAAGGATGGAAAAAATAGATCTTATCTGGATTATGACTGACCCAAGATTTTGGGGGTGGTTGTGGTCAATGGAAAATGAGATTAGACCTTTGGCTCCGATTGTGTATTATCACGTTTGGGATAACTATCCATACCCAATGTTTAATCGTTCAAGTTATTTGTCAAATGATCACATTGCAACAATATCAAAGGTAACAGACGATATAGTAAGAAATGTATCACCCGAAGTTCCTTGTACATATATTCCTCATGCTGTTAATGGAGATATTTTCAAACCATTCTCAACAGAAGAAATAAGTAATATTCGCAATACTCAACTTCATGAGCAAGATAGAAATAAAGTTATTTTCTTCTGGAATAACAGAAACGCAAGAAGAAAACAATCGGGAACTCTTATTTGGTGGTTTAAAGAATGGTTAGATAAAAATGATCTACATGATAAAGCACAACTAATCATGCATACAGATCCTAAAGATCCTCATGGCCAAGACTTAGAACATATCATTGAATCTTTGGCTTTAAACAAAAGGCAGGTTTTAATTTCTGAAAAGAAAATCAGACCAGAAGAACTCGCACAAATGTATAACTTTGTAGATTGTACTATAAATCTCTCTGATGCGGAGGGATTTGGCTTGGCAACGTTGGAGTCTTTATCTTGTGGAACTCCAATCATAGTTAATATGACAGGTGGTTTACAAGAACAAATAACAAATGGCACTGAATGGTTTGGCGTGCCATTGCACCCAACTTCAAAGTGTGTAATAGGGTCGCAACAAGTTCCTTACATATATGAGGATAGAGTCAATAAAGATCAATTCTTTTCAGCTTTATCGAAGATATATCATATGTCTTCTGAATCTAGAAGAGAAATGGGCCTCAAAGGACATCAACATGTTTTGAAAAATTATAATTTTGACACTTTTAATCAAAGGTGGATAGATTTAATTGAAAAAATAGTTTCTGAATACGGCTCTTGGGAAAATAGAAAACAATACAATGGCATTCGATTTTTGGAGGTCGCGTGATAAAAAAAGTATTTGTCAGAGGTCCAGTTTTATCGCAATCTGGCTATGGTGAACAATCAAGATTTGCACTTCGTGCATTAAAATCTCGACCTGATTTGTTTGAAGTATATGTCCAGCCTCTTCCATGGGGTCAAACTGGCTGGATTTGGGAAGACACTGAAATGCGCAGATGGATGGACGAAAGAATCAGTTTGACCATGGCTTTAATGAATAATAAGCAGCTTAAGCCAGATATTTCTATTCAAATAACAATTCCAAACGAATTTCAAAAACTTGCTCCTATTAATATGGGCTATACTGCTGGTATAGAAACCACTAAAGTAGCACCACAATGGCTTGTCAAGGGTAATGAAATGGATAAGATCCTTGTTGTATCAAATCATGCTAAAACTACCTACGAATCTACTGTTGCACAAGCCCAAACACCTTCTGGTGAAACACGCCCATATAAAATGGAAAAACCAATCGAAGTGGTTTGGGAAAATACAGTTAGAAGAGAACCAAAAGAAATACCCGGCTTTGATCTGAAGACAGATTTTAATTTCTTAATGGTTTCACAAATGGGCCCAAGAAAGAACTTTGAAAATGCTGTTAAATGGTGGATTGAAGAATTTATCGATCAAGAAGTTGGACTTGTTATTAAAACAAACATAAGAAACAACTCCCAATCCGATTATCAAGAAACATTAAAAATCATAAAGAAATTTGTGTCTAAATATCCTGATAGAAAATGCAAAGTGCATCTTCTTCATGGCGATTTATCAGCAAGTCAGATGACATGGCTTTATACTAATCCAAAGATCAAGGCGATGGTTAATATATCGCATGGTGAAGGGTTCGGACTGCCTCTTTTTGAAGCGGCAAGAGAAGGGCTACCAGTTATTACAATAGGGTGGTCAGGTCAGCAAGATTTTTTAGTATATGATGGGAAACAATACTTTCAAGAAGTGGAATATTCTATTCAACAAATTCAATCTTTTGCTGTTTGGAAAGATGTTTTGGAAAAAGATTCTGGTTGGGCATATGCTGACCAAGGTTCTTATAAAATGACTCTCCGAAGGACAATGAAACAATGGGATAAAGCCAAAAAAACAGCCGAAGACTTAAGGGTTCTTATTAATGAAAAATTCTCTGATGAAAAATTGTTTGATGGTTTTTGTGATGCGGTGTATGGAGAAAAGATTGATGTAGATTCGTGGCTTAAAGAATTAGAGGAAGATTTTGTTGAACAAGAATAGAATTGTTTATATATCTGATTTATTTCTTTCTGATATTGTCGGTGGTGGCGAACTAAATGATCACGAATTGTTGAGACTTTTAGAATTAAAGAATTTTTCAATTAAAAAAGAAAGATCCCATAAAGTTAGTTTACCCTTTGTTCAAGAAAATATAGATTCTTGTTTCATTATTTCTAATTTTATAAATTTATCTGATCGTGTAAAAGATTTTTTACAAGCTGAATGTGCTTATATCATATATGAACATGATCATAAATATTTGAAATCTAGAAACCCTGCCGCATATAAAGACTTTATAGCACCCAAGAGTGAACTTATCAATATTAATTTTTACAAAAATGCAAAATCAGTTTTTTGCCAATCTTCTTTTCACAAAGGGATAATAGAAAAGAATCTCGATATAGATAACGTGGTTAATATTTCTGGTAATTTATGGACCAAAGAAGCGTTAAATACCATGAAAATATTGAGTAAAAAACCAAAAAATTCTGCTTATTCTATAATGAATTCACCAATCCCGCATAAAAATACCAAAGAAGCTGTTTTTTATTGTGAAAAGAAAGGATTAGAATACGCTTTGATTTCTTCACCAAACTACCAAGAATTTTTATCACTGTTAAGTAATAATGATAAATTTATGTTTCTACCAAAAACACCAGAAACACTTTCAAGAGTTGTTGTAGAGGCAAGAATGATGGGTATCAAAACGGTGACAAATAAAAATATTGGTGCATCTTATGAACCTTGGTTTTCTTTAAAAGGTGAAGATTTAATCAAAGTAATAGAAAATAAAAGACAAGAAATACCGAATCTTGTTATTGGAGCGTTTAATGAAAGATAATCATTTTAAAATAATAATTCCACTGTACAATGTGGAAAAATGGATTAAAATTTGCATTAGATCTGTGCGAGCACAAAGTTATAAAAATTTTCAATGTATTATTTTGGACGATCTTTCAACTGATAAAAGTGTTGAAATTATTCAAAAAGAAATTCAAAACGACGAAAGATTTAAACTCATTATCAATGAGGATAAAGCTTATGCTCTCAAAAATATTTATGATGGTATTAACATTTCAAACCCAAAACCAGAAGATATTATTGTTACATTAGATGGAGATGATTGGTTAGCTGAAAAAAATGTTCTTGAAAAATTGAATACAATTTACAAAAATAAAAGATGTTGGTTAACCTATGGAAGTTATGCGGAATATCCAAGTGGCCGCCGTGGTAAATTTGCCAAAAGAATACCAAAAGAGGTAACAAACAAAAATGCCTTTAGAGCATATGAGTGGTGTTCTTCTCACTTGAGAACTTTTAAATATCACTTATGGGAAAAAATTAAAAGAGAAGATTTACTGGATTCAGAAGGTCAGTTCTATAGAATGACATGGGATCTGGCTTTTATGTTTCCAATGTTAGAAATGTCAAGCTACAAAGCACTTTATGTTGAAGATATTTTATATGTCTATAATATGAGTAATCCATTGAATGATCATAAAGTTGATAATTCATATCAAGTAAAATTAGAGCAAGAAATAAGAAGCAAAAAAGTATATAGTTCTTCTCCGTGGGCGAACCAAACCGCATTAGATTTGATGAATGGAAACAGGTTCGATATCGCCGCCAAAACCCTCTATGCTAGAAATAAAATTAGAAACATTAATACACCTTTTTGTAAAGATTTATACTTGCAACATTTGAAAGTGTGGAACAATTTTGAAGAAATAAAACCAGCCAAAAAAGGAGCCGAAACATTTTTGAACAGCTTTGATTCTATTTTAGACTCAATCAATACAAAGGGTTTCGATAAAGAAGAGAGTAAAATCCCAGTCTTAATGGGAACACCAATCAATGGAGCCCATAGAGTTGCAAGTTGTATTGTATTAGATCAAGTTCCTGAGACTTATGAAGCTGATATATCCGAAGGGCAATATTTATGCAATTACGAATACTTTAAAAATAAAACAAATTTTGTTTCGACCGGTCTTGAAGAAAAATATTTAGATGAAATGGCATTAGAATTTTGCAGAAACAAAGATAACTTATACACAATAAGTCTTTTTCCATCAAATGATCGATCATTTAGAGATACAATATCTTTTATAAAACAAGGATATAATATAATTTATAAAAAGGAAACAAACTTAACTGATCTTGGAATAAAAAGATATATTCATAATTTGTATTTTAATGAAGAATGGATTGGCCCAAAGTCTTCAAATTATCCGGGCGTTATTGAAAAATCTAAATACTGCTTTTCAAAAGGAAGTACAGTTTGCACTCTTCTCATAGAAGAAGATGATTTTATACATTTAAACGGTTTAAAAGATAAAATTAGAGATTTTTGTGGAGTTGGAAAACATTCTGTTCATATAAATGACACTCAAGAGGAAACTTGGAGAATAGCATCCTCTGTATTTAACAAAAATAGTGTTGATTTTATGAATAGAGCAGCTTTTTCAGATACTCCCAACTTTGATAAATATTTTTCAAAGTATTATGATATTGTAAAAGATGCACCTGATAAGGAAGATTATTGTATTGATTCTAGTGCTGTATTAAGCGCATATGGTTTGCGAGATTGTAGAGACTTGGATTTCTTGCATTTAAATGATGTACCACCAATTGAAAAAGATATAGAATGTCATAATTTTGAAAGTCATCATTATAGAGTAAATAAAAATGATATTATTTATGACCCCTCGTTGCACTTCTATTTGCATGGTATGAAATTTGCTAGCCTTGAAGTGGTTAAAGATATGAAAACATATCGTAATGAACAGAAGGATCGTGTAGATATTGCTTTAATTGAGGCAATCAAATGAAAGAATTAAATATGTATATTCCTGTTCGTGATGAGACAAATTTTATGATAAAATATTATCAATACTTGTTCAACAAATATTGGGGCAAACACGTTCAAGTATATTTTTTAGGATACAAAAAGCCTGATATTAAATTTGATGAAAATATGCATTTTGTTTCTCTAGCAGAAACAAGAGCACCGGAACCAACTGCTTGGTCTGCTCCAATAATTGATTTTTTTGAATCAATTGATGATGAATATTTTTACTTTAGCATGGAAGATCTCTTAATAATAAGACCAGTTGATTTAGAATTGATTGAAATATGTAAAGAAATGATGTCCCCTTCTGTTGGCAGGATAGATTTGTGGAATTCTATTCAATATGATCCCAATCGAAAACCATGGATTGAATTTTATAAAGAACATAGGGGTGTTAAATTTTTAAAAATGTTCAGCAATGCTGCTCCTAATGCATATAGAGTATCTGCATCAAATTCTATTTGGAATAGAAAATGGTTTTTAAAAACTTTAGAAAGAGGTTGGTCTTCTGGAGATTGGGAAGTTAAAGCCAATGATGGAAGAAATAGTAATGATGGATATAAAGTATTATCAACCATAGACAGGTGGACCCCCACGGTTGTTCATTCATTGAGTAGATTTTGGAAAGGGACAAATAATATATATGGTATGTTTAAAGAGGATGTGAGTGAGTTTTTAAAAATGTCCAATGAAGAAGAAAAAAAAACACTTGGCATATGCGTGCATGCAACTACTGTTATAAACTTAAATTTTGGAGACCCACTTCGCAACAAGTGGGACTACAAATTTGAAAGCGACTATGATGATATAGAAAATAGAAAAGGGCTTCATTTAGCTGAAGAAGGAGACATACTCAATCATCTTCACGGAACAGTTAAAGTTCAAAAGGGAGCAGCCTTTAAATATTATTCAGATGATACTTTTCCAACTCAAGGTTATCAACCAAACATATCTCATACATCTAATATCAAGGATATTGAATGAAATTGATTAGAAGAAAAAAATGTATAATGTGTGATGGTAAAAATGAAAATTTTTATTCTTTTAAGGATTTTCCGATTTATATGGGAACAACCAACCAACCCATCGAAGAAGATAAATTTGAAGATATGAATTTTTCTCGATGTTTGAAATGCGGTTGTGTTCAGATAACAGACTTAATTCCTTTGGATATTTTATATGCTCAAGTTCATGCTAATGTTATTGGAAAAACATGGAAAAGACATCATGAAGAATTTAGCAAGTTTGCACAAAAATTTTGTAAAGGAAACATCGTTGAAGTTGGGGGCTCTAATTTGGTTGTTGCTAATCATATTTCTAAGTTAAAGAGTGTCAACAAAATAACTGTTTATGATAATGATTTTGTACCAAATAATAAAATATTGAATGCTAAGGTGTTTTTAAAAAAGGAATTTTTTAATTCATCGGTTTCTGAAAAAAACATAGATGTTGTTATGCACACTCATTTGATAGAACACTTATATGACCCTTTAAGAGAAATTAAAGATATGGCAGCGGTGTTAAATGAAGGTGGGTTTTTTATTTTTGCAATGCCAGTTATTGACAAAATGTTAAAAGATAATTTTACAAATGCTATGAATTTTGAACATACTTATTTGTTGGACAAGAAGATGGTTAAAAATATACTACATTTTTCTGGTCTTGAAATAGTAGATCAGAAAGATTTTAGCCCATATGCTTCATTTTTTGCTGCTAAAAAATCTAAGAATGCTAACATAATAAAACATTCTTATACAAATCATTTTGATATTTTTAATAATTTCTGCAACCACCACTTAAAAGAAGTTGAGAATATCAAAAATCAAATAAATGCGGATAAAAACAATACATTTATTTTTGGAGCACACATCTTTACGCAATATTTATTTGGTTTTGGATTAAACTCAGATTTATTTTGTAACATCTTGGATAATGATCCGAAAAAACAAAATAATAGATTATATGGTACAAATTTGTATGTTAAATCTCCTAGAATTTTAAAAGATATCGAAAGCCCCTTAGTGGTTCTGAAAGCCGCAATGTATACAGAAGAAATTAAAAAAGATATATTGGAAAATATCAACCCGAACACAAGGTTTATTTTATGATAAAAGATCCAAGACCAGTAACTATTTTTTGTGATATAGATGGAACTCTCGTAGAACACGAGACTCCGTTTGTTTCTTGTCACCCTGATTATAGTATGCAACTTTTAGAAGGAACTTTGGAAAAACTGGAAGAATGGGACCGAGCAGGTTATAATATCATCCTTACGACAGGCCGAAGAGAAAGTATGAGAACGCAAACAGAAAAACAATTGTCGAAGGCGGGTATAATCTATGACCAACTGATTATGGGTATTGGCGGCGGCAAAAGGTATATTATAAATGATCGTAAACCTGCCGGAGATAGAGATTATGCATATGCAATAAATTTATACAGAAACCAAGGAGTAAAAGATGTCCAAATTTGATCATATTAAAGATTTGTTTATCAAAGAAGCATTAGAAGAATATAAAGATA
>Ga0163180_10001639_pt1 | contig 12702 bp, 9 predicted proteins | sample AtlANTMetagenome_2_FD_109647 | JGI IMG/M metagenome (GOLD analysis project Ga0163180, IMG submission 109647) | Marine eukaryotic phytoplankton communities from the Atlantic Ocean - Atlantic ANT 4 Metagenome | ecosystem: Environmental > Aquatic > Marine > Oceanic | place: North Atlantic Ocean...
TCATTTGCATAGATGATTCTTATGAACTCAAAATCAATGCCATCAACCTCCATTTTATTTAGTCCGTCATAGATACCGATGCCATAATCTCGATGAACGATCAAAGATCCGCTTCTTAGATCTTTTAAATTTTGAATAATTGCCTCTGGGTCTCTGAGCTGTCTTCTTTCTTTGGTATTGCGTTTGAAACCATAGATGTCTTTCTCGGTGAGTACCGCAAGACAATGATTTTTTAAGATGAATCCTTGATCAATGTCTTCTTTGCAGATACATAGTTCACTCTGATTATTTATAAACTCACTCCAATCATTGACCACTGAATAATTCATGTCTTCATTTTTTAATTGCTCAATGAGTGCATTTCTTTTTAGAAGGTTTGGAATTGAGAGTAATAGTTTTGAAAGATTATTCTTGGCTTTGAACTCATAAATATTTGTCAGTTCCGATTGTTCGATATTTTGAAGAAGAAATGAAATAGGCAAAGAATCATAATTTTTTTCAGAAAGATCCTTTTCTAGAACTTTTTTCTCATGAATGGTTGAATAATTACCATTCACAATTCGTTCGATTTGAGTTGAGGACTTAAAGAATAAATCATCAGGGCTGATCATCGGTTGCTGATCCATTTGGAAATCAGAGTGCCTGGATATAATTAACTCTTCATAAGCATCTAGTGATTCAGCAATGTCACCAATGCAGATGAATTTTGTTTCATCATCAAAGTAATCAAGCAATGAAACTGTTTTTTTATGAAAGTATGGCAAATAGTTATAAACTCCATTGGCTTCGTAATCATCATCAATGCTTTGATATAGTGGCCATTCCATGTGATTGCCTTCATTGCTGTTTCTGAAGCTCATCTTAAAGAACTCAATTTCTTTTCGAGTTTTCGAAAAAAGATCAACAGGAATGATCCTACAGCTCTCGATTGGCTCAATTGTGAGCTGTGTTTCAATATCAAATTGTCTCATTGAGTCAATTGTGTCGCCCATTAAATCAATCCTGACTGCAAATCGATTGATGGTGGAGTAAAAGTCTATGATTGATCCTCTGATCGAATACTCACCGGGAAATGTGACTACATTCACTCTTTCGTATCCGTTTATTGAAAAAATATCCTGAATGTCATCGATCTTGATTTGATCCGATGTTTTGAGCTCTTTTGCATTTCCTGTGAAGAAGGATGGTTCGGGTATTCTCCATAGAAGGTTTTGAGCATTGAGAATTAATAACTTTGTTTGACCGCACGCAAGTTTATAAAAAGTTTCAGATCGAGATGCTTTTAAACCTCTGATGGGAGGATTGAGATCGTAAGGCAGCATTTCCAAATCGGTTAAGAGTTCAACATCAAGCTTATTGTCAGAAAAAAAACGGATATCTCTCAGAACAGATCGAGCCGAATCTGAGTTGGGACACACAATCACTGAAGGAGCATCTGGATCCAATATTTCTGCTATCGCTAGATTTTTTGATGAACCATAAAGTTGGCCCATTTTCTTTATTTCAACTGAAGCATTCAGTTGTTCTTCAATCAGTAATTTAGTTTGAGTTATCATGATCGTTTGAGGGATTGTATTATTCCATAAAGTTGAGTAATTATTTCGTGTTTAGGCATATAACCGATTATTATGATTGGTATATTTTTTTTGAGTAAATAATTGAAAGGTAAGTTATTCATAGCACTTCGTCTATTTTCCAGCCGGATGGATAGAACTTATATTCCAATTGTCAATTGGATCTCTTCACTCGCCATTGCCATTGGACTGGCATCGATATTGATTGTGCTTTCAGTCATGAATGGTTTTGAGGAAGAAATCTATAAAAAAATACTTAAATCTGAGCCGCATCTCATACTAAAAGGCTCATCCGATACTCAATCTGAAAACATCAAATGCAATGACTTGAATATTTCAGGCTTAATTGAATGTGAATCTTTCTCAAAGATCAGCGGCATTGTTGAATCTGATTCGCTGATTCAGGCTGGAGATATTAGATCTTATTCTTCTTCTGAATCATTAGATATCGCATCAGATGCAAATACAGTAATGATTCAATCAAGCCTGGCTGCAGCCTTAGATGTGGATGATGGAGACTATCTTTCCATCTCTATTCCACAAGTTGAAAATAATGCAGTGTCATTGAGCAAAGCTGGAGCCTATAAGGTGAAACAAATCGAGACAGGCGATCATTCGATATCAAATTCAAGTGAAATTATTTTGGATCTTGAAAGTTTTAATAAACTCTCCAATGAAAGAGGTGCTGAGCATAATCTCATTCTTTGGCTTGAAGATCCTTTTGATGTTCAATCCGTGAGCAAAGAAATAGAAATGATTCTTGCTTCTTATCAATATGAAATCACAGATTGGATGGAGCTAAATGAAAGTCTTTTTAAAGCCATTTTGATTGAAAAGGCTGTCATGACAGGATTATTGTTTTTTGTTGTTTTGATTGCGATCTTCAATATCATGGTGATGATTTCAATGACAATAGAGAATAAAAAAGGCGACATAGCAATCTTAAAATCTTTGGGGTACAACCAAAAAGACGTCACTCAAATCTTTCTGATTCAAGGTTTTATCGCAAATATTGTAGGGATTGTCTTCGGCCTGATTCTGTCTTTGCTTGTGCTTTATAACTTGGTGTATATAGAAGAAATCAGTCGAAATGTTTTTAATTTTGACTTTTTCCCACCTGGTTTATATATCCTCGATTCCATGCCATATGTAATCAAATTATCTGAGTTTGTTTGGATCTGCATTGCGACAATCTTAATTGGCATGATGGCTTCTTATATTCCAAGCAGAATAACCTCAGGGTATTCTGTGCCTGATCTTATGCGTCTTTATCGATCATGAATGTATATCCAAAATTATTTTTGAGTTTGAAAGTATTGATTGCCATGATGAAATCGAGAGGAGGGGGTCCATTGTCCTCAGGGATTGCCTTCATGAGCCTTCTTGGAATTTCGCTGGGCGTTTGTGTGATTATAAGTGTTATGTCTGTAATGAATGGTTTCCAGATCGAGATCAAAGAGAGAATGCTTAGTTTCATACCTCACGCAACCATCAGAACAGCAGAAGAGGGGCAATCAAATCAATCATTTATTGAAACCTTTGAAAACAATCCAAGCATTCAATCCTATTCTGCTTTTTCGGAGAGTGACGTTCTGATTTTGAGCAATGAGACAATCAATCCGATACGTTTAATTGCATATGAAAATCAGAATTATTTAATTGAAGAGAAGCTTAATAAAGTACTGATCGATCAAGAAAATCAACTCTTTGATCGCTCATTCAGCATTGTTATTGGGAATGATCTCGCTGAGAAACTAACCGTAGATATTGGTGATAAATTAAGAATTCTAACCAACGAAAAATTGATCTTACCGTTTGGCAATATGCCGAGAATGAAAGACTTTACTGTTACAGGTATCTTTGATTCGGGCATTTTTGAGATTGATGAAAACATTGCCCTTGTCGATATGATGGATGCCAATAAATTTCTCCAGTTGGACAGCAATGTCTCCGGTTATGCTTTTGATTTCTTCGATCCCTCAAACTCTAAGGGAAACATAAAAGAGATTGCGAGAACAATCAATGTCAAAGGTTGGTTAAGCGATTGGTCATCGGAGAATCCTAATTTCTTTAGATCACTGGATTTAACCAGGCAGATCATATTTTTAGTCCTGATGTCCATACTTGCAATCGCTTGTTTCAATATAATCTCAACACAAAGCATGTTGATCAGTGATAAACGGTCAAGCATTGCCAGCTTGATTGCCATGGGCTTTGAAAGAAGCAATATATTTTATATATTCATTGCCCTTGGAATCTCTTTTGGGATGATCGGCTTAGTGATTGGTATTTCATTATCCATGGTTATAAGCGAAAACCTTTCAATGATTGTCGCATCGATTGAAGAGATGGCATCGGTCAGGCTTTATCAGCCTGAGATTTATTATCTTGCAGAAATTCCAAGCGTTATTGATTGGGGCGAGGTAATTACAATCGGTATCTTTACCACGATACTTTCGGTATTGTCTTCTTTGATACCAGCATACAATGCCACTAAAACCGATCCAGCAGTTCTAATGAAGAACATACGATTTAAATGAAAATAGAAGTCAATAATCTGCAAAAATCTTTTAAGAAAGGCGATCTTTCCATCGATGTTATTAAAGGCGTTGATTTCATTATTCAATCTGGCGAAACAGTCGCGATAACAGGGCCATCAGGCAGCGGTAAAACCACGTTATTGCAGATCATTGGTTTACTCGATTCTCCCACAAGCGGTTCAGTGAGTATAGATGGAAAAAATGAAACCATATCCAAAGAAAGCAGAAAAGCGTCCCTCAGAAATCAATATTTTGGTTTCGTTTATCAATTTCACCATCTAATTCCTGAATTCACTGCGATTGAAAATGTGATGATGCCTTTATTGGTCAGGAATCAATCAATCTCAAAATCAGGAAAAAAGAGCGAAGAAATTCTTAAAGAAATTGGAATGGACCATCGCCTAAACCATAAACCCCATGAACTTTCAGGAGGAGAGTGCCAAAGAGTAGCGATAGCACGTGCATTGGTTACAGAGCCCCAATTTATTTTAGCCGATGAGCCAACAGGAAATCTGGATCCAAAAGCATCCTTAAACATATTCAATCAATTCATGGATTTAAGAGACACCATTGGCTCTGCCTTGATTCTGGTTACACACGATCAAACGTTGGCCGAAAAGATGTCGACGGTTTATAAAATAGATGGAGGAACCCTTATTAGAAAATAAAAAACTTCATAATATCAACATATTATGACGCCCTTTTAGGTCTTTTTCTTAACGTATAATGACTCTCTTATGAACAATGGACTACAAACATACTTAAGATTGCTTGATTACGGCAAGAAATACTGGATTGTTTTTACAATCGGTGCTTTAGCAATGCTAATTTTCGCAATCACTGATACAGGATTTGCTTTCCTGATAAAGGTTCTCACGGATAGTTTTGCCGGTAATGTCGACTCTTTTGAGTCTGTGAACCTGAAATGGTTGCTGCCAATCGGTGTGATCTTAATCTTTTTTGTTCGAGGACTCTCGGGATTCTTTTCCACTTACAACATGTCATGGATCAGTAGACATGTGATTCGAAGGATAAGATCAGACGTCTATCAGAAGTTTCTTTATTTACCCACATCATTTTTAGATCAGAAGTCCAATGCAGACTTACTTTCTAAAGTCATTTTCAACATTGAACAGGTTTCAGAATCCACTGCCAATGTTCTTACAGTGTTGATACGAGACAGCCTCACTATAATTGCCTTAACAATTTATATGGTTTATCTCAGTCCGATGCTTTCCGCAGTAATATTTACAGCGGCTCCAGTCATTGCAATCATTGTAAAAATTCTTAGTAACCTTTTCAGAAGATACAGTGAGCGGATTCAGGATTCGATGGGAGATGTAACACATGCAATCAAAGAAACACTTCAGAATCACAGAATTATAAAAATATTTAATGGGCAAGAAGATGAGGGCGACAAGTTTGGTGAAATCAATGAGATCAATAGGCAACACAATATGAAGTTGTTGAGAACCAAAGCGATTGGCGACGCATTAACCATTTTTGTCGCATCTCTGGGTGTTGCAGGCGTGGTTTATGTTGCAACGCTCAATGAGGTTAAAGGATCAATGTCGGTTGGAGACTTCAGTGGATTTATCACTGCCATGGTCTTGCTCATGACACCGTTGAAGCGTCTCACCAACGTCAATGCTATGATTCAGAGAGGTATCGCTGCTGCCTCTAGTATCTTTTCACTTCTGGACGAAGGCAATGAGTTGGATTTAGGCACAAAAGATGCTGGGAGATTAAATGGTTCTGTTTCATTTAAAGATGTCACTTTTGCTTATGGGAAAGACAAAGAAACCTTGAAAGACATCAACACAAAAATCAATGCAGGACAAACAATTGCAATTGTTGGAAAGTCCGGCAGTGGAAAAAGTACTCTTGTTAATCTTATTCCAAGGTTTTATGACGTTGGAAGTGGCTCTATAGAGATCGATGATGTGCCGATAGAGTCTTATACAATTAAATCATTGAGATCGAATATCAGTTTAGTCACTCAAGAAGTCACGCTTTTTAATGACACGATTGAAAACAACATCGTTTATGGCGGACACTCAAATCAAGATATCAGTGATGCAATTCAAGCCTCTCATATCGATGAATTCATCGATGAATTGCCTGAGGGTTTACAGACAAAAGTTGGTGATCAGGGCATTCTTCTTTCGGGAGGACAGAGACAAAGAATTGCAATAGCTAGGGCGCTACTGAAGGATGCCCCAATACTGATTCTCGATGAGGCAACCTCTGCACTTGATTCGGAAAGCGAAAAATTTATACAAAAGGCTTTCGATCGGTTGATGGAAAATAGGACAACTTTTGTCATTGCCCATCGTCTAAGCACAATTGAAAATGCAGACAAAATTTTGGTCCTATCAAACGGAAAAATCGTCGAAGAGGGAACCCATGAAGAGTTATTGAATCAAGATGGAGAATACTCTTTTTTGCATAAAATGCAGTTCAATGACTAAAATCACTAATACATTGGAGAGTATTTGGTATCAAGATAAGAAACCTCCGTTCTTATTGATACTTTTATCAAAGCTCTATGGTTTTCTAATGAATGCAAGAAGGACATTATTTGACCTTGGCCTTTTATCAAGCAACAAGCCCGATATTCCTGTGATCATAATTGGTAACCTCAATATCGGTGGAACCGGCAAGACTCCATTCACTTTATATTTGGCAAATATGTTGTCCAGATCTGGCAAAAAAGTAGGGATTGTATCAAGAGGCTATAAAGGAAAGAAATCGAGCTCAAAACCATTTCTCCTCGGTAAGAACAGCAATGCAAGAGATTTTGGTGACGAAGCGGTCTATCTATCCAGGCATGCAGATGCAATGGTTTGTGTTTGCAAGAAAAGATCGCTGGCTGCACATTTTTTATCCGACCAAGGTGTCGACATCATTCTTTCTGACGATGGACTTCAACACTATGGACTCAAGAGAGATATAGAATTTGCTGTGGTTTCATCCAACAGGGGTTTTGGAAACAGGTATTTGCTTCCGGCAGGACCTCTAAGAGAAGGATTGGAACGCCTTGAAACACTGGATCATCTTTTAGTCAATGGTAAAAAATTAGATCAGGACTTGCGTGTTGATAATTTGATTGGATTTGAGATCGTTAATCGAGAAGTTAAAAATATTCACGACGGAGATATTCGACCAATAGATGAGTTTTTAAATAGAGATGTCTCATTGATTGCAGGGATAGGCGATCCTGAATTTTTAGCAGAGTCTTTGAAGAATAAAGGGATTAATATCCACTCAATTGATGTTAAAGATCATGAAAAAATTGATCTGAATACTATAAATGAGATTGAAAATAGAACATTGTTTTTAACGCCTAAAGACTTGGTAAAATACTCGAAAGATGATTTTCCAAAAGACACATGGGAATTGATTCCGGATCTATTGATCAATCAAGCAGATCAAGAAATTATACTGAATAAGGTAATGAAGATTATTTAAATGAATGAATTTAATGTAGTAATACCCTCAAGGTTGGACTCGAAAAGGCTACCAAGGAAAGCTTTGGCAGTGATCAATGGCAAGCCATTGATTGAATGGGTTCATCAAAGGGCGATAGAGAGCGCTGCTAAAATTGTTCTCATTGCAACAGACTCCGAAGAAATTGCATCAGTGGCAAAAGCATTCGGTGCTAAAGTTGAAATGACGAGCACAGATCATCATTCGGGAACCGATCGTATATTTGAAGTGTGCGAACGACGAAATTGGAACGATGAGGAAATCGTAGTGAACTTACAAGGCGACAACCCTTTGATGCCATGTGAAAATATCAACCAAATTGCTCAAATTATGAATGAATGTGACATTGCGACACTCTCAGCGCCCCTCAGAGAAAATGAAATCATGGACCCGAATGTTGTTAAAGTCTTATCCGACCCAATCAATAATGCAGCAATTTCGTTTAAAAGAAATATAAACAAGGACGAAGATGTAAAAGGATTTCGGCGTCACATTGGAATATATGCATACAGGGTTGCTAGCTTAAGACAATTCAGTTTGTCTCCTCAAAGCGATGATGAGCAGAAGGAAAAACTTGAACAACTCCGGGCTTATTCATTGAATATGAGAATCAAGATCGAAGAGGCTATGTTGATTCCAGGACCGGATGTAGACACTCCCGATGATCTTGATTTGGTTCAATCGATATTGAAGAATGACTGAGCAAAAACACAGGATACTTTTTGTATGCATGGGAAACATTTGTCGGTCTCCAACCGCTGAGGGTTTATTAATCAGTAAAGTGAGTGCTGAAAATGTATCACATAAGTTTGAGATTGATTCATGCGGCACACACGATTATCACTTAGGTCATTCACCAGACTCAAGAACACAAGAGGCTGCCGCGTTGAGAGGTATCAATCTTTCAGATCTTAGATCAAGAAAGATCAAGCTCTCCGATTTTGAATATTACGATTTAATCTTGGTAATGGATAAATTAAATGAAAATTTTTTAATGAATCTGTGTCCCAATGAATATCAATATAAAATTAAATTAATGCTCAGCTATCTTCCTGACTATCCCATTGATGAAGTCCCTGATCCTTATTACGGTGGCGAAGATGGATTTGATCAAGTGCTTGATATCCTCGAAGAGGCTATTGAAGCACTCTATGAGGACATAAGCTGATTATTTAGGCGGTACAATGTCTTCCCAAGGCAAGACTTTGTCGCTCGAGGCTTTACTCACTTTTGAAGTTTTTCTAGATGATTCCTTTGATTTAGAATCATTGGCCTTTTTATCCGCTTTAACTTTGGATTCTTTTTTCTTCATTGAAGGACGTTTATCATCTTTTTCACTCTTATTCTTTGCTTTTTTAGGCTTAGTTTTTTCAATAGATTTCTTATCGACATCAGATTTATTTTTTGCCTCTTTCTTAATCGGTTTCTTATCACCTTTCTTCTTTGATTTTTTCTGATTGTCTTTTTGATCAGATTTTAACTTGCTAGATTGAGATTCATTCTTTGAAACTTTCCTATTCCCCTTTGTATTCTGCTTCTGCTTATCTTTCTGCGCCTCTTTCGGAGCACTTGATTTAGCTTTTCTATTTGATTTTGGCTTACGACTTGTTTTCGATGTCGATTTTCTAGGCCTTCTATTGTCAGAAGCCTTTTTTCTAGGTCTTCTATTGTCAGAAGCCTTTTTTCTGGGTTGTTGTTTCTTTTTGGATGATTTCTTCTTCTTTTTAGTTGGCGATTTAAACCAGAACTTAATTTTGTCCATTAAATTGGGTCCTTTCATGTCTTCAATGTCCCATGCCTTTATAGGCTCATGCTCTGTATTTAAACGGTTTTCGGTTTCGCCTTTTTTATTTTGTTGATCGCCATGCGAGTGTTCTTGGGTATTACTGCCCCCTTGAATCTCAGTCCCGTCAGTCCTGACTCGAGTGATGGTAAAATTAACACTGGAAAGTTCTGCGTCTGCAGTTAAAACAATGTCTATTTTTTCTCTTTCCTCAATTTCATTAATCCATTCCCTTTTTTCGTTTATAAGATAGTTGGCAGCATTGGGCGGTATGTTTGCGATTACGCTTTTTGTTTTTTCCTTCCGTGCTTCTTCTCCAACAAGTCTCAGAACAGAGAGTGCCAAGGATTCTGTGCTTCTTACTTTTCCAATACCATTGCAGTGAGGACAGATTTTATAGGCAGAGTCATCCAATGAGGGTCTCAGTCTTTGTCTTGACATTTCCATGAGCCCGAATCTTGAGATCCCACCAACAGAAACTCTTGCTCGATCTTTTCTCACCGCCGTTCGCATTGCATTTTCGATTGCTTTTTGGTTTTTATATTGCCTCATGTCAATGAAATCAATCACGATAAGTCCGCCCATGTCTCTTAATCGACATTGTCTGGCAATCTCTTCTGCAGCTTCTAGGTTTGTTTGGAGTGCAGTAGACTCTATATCCGATTCTTTTGTGGCCCTTCCTGAGTTGATATCAATTGAGATCAATGCCTCGGTATAATCAATAACGACTGTTCCACCCGAGGGAAGCCTGACTTGGTTTGAATAAGCCGATTCAATTTGATTTTCAATTTGAAAACGAGTGAATAGAGGCGTTGGCTCTGAGTAGTGCTTTAGTTTTTTTAAATTTTTTGGGCTGACTTGCTTGATGTATTTTTTTGAATTCTCAAAAGTATCCTCATCGTCGATGATGATTTCTCCAATATCGTCTTCCAGATGATCTCGCATTGACCTCGCGATTAAACTGTTTTCCTTAAAAATCAATGCTGGAGCCTTAGCATCCAGTGCCAATTTTTTAATTGAATCCCATATACCAACTAAATAATTGAGATCCCACTGCAATTCAATCAATGGTCTTCCAACGCCTGCTGTTCGAACAATGATGCTGCTTCCATTGGGCTGATCCAATTGGTCTAGCAGTTCGAAAGTATCAAGCCTTTCACGACCGGTGATCTTTCTTGAGATACCACCGCCCTTTGATTTATTTGGCTTGAATACCATGAATCTTCCAGCAAGACTGAGGTAAGTGGTGAGCGCTGCACCCTTTGTTCCTCTCTCTTCTTTGACGACTTGAACGACAATTTCTTGTCCTTCCTCAAATAGGTTTTTGATGTTGTGTTTTTCACCCGGTATGGGTTCAGTGAGATAGTATTCTCTGGAAATCTCCCTGAATGGCAAAAATCCATTTCTCCCCGAACCAAAGTCAACAAATATAGAATCGAGACTTGGTTCAATTCTAGTAATTTTACCCTTGTATATGTTGTTTTTATTTTGTGAGCCAGATGCGTATTCTATATCTAAGTTATAGAGCTTCTGACCGTCTACCATAGCGACTCTCAGCTCTTCTTGCTGAGTCGCATTTATGAGTATCCTTTTCATGGTTACCTCTTTATGTAAGGCAACAGGATAGAAACTTTGTTTCTTTCTATTGGTTCCTTGGTTGAATTCCAAGGTTCATCTGTTGATCCGCAACAAATGCTCTAAAAAATTTCTTCTTTACCAACAAAGATTTTCTATCAAATTGTCTTTGTTTAATTAAATCTTTATGACTATTTCGTCATTAGTTTGTGGATTCATTCCACAAGTCGTATGATTATTTTCCTATCAATAATCGATATTTTGTGTTCGCATTATAGCAGAGAACAATAATTTTCAACAATATTCATTGAATTTATATGTAAATCATTAACTTATGGCAGTAGAAAACAAGAATAATATACTCTCAATCGGCCCTAATTCCGAAGGAATGAGGCTTGATAATTTTCTTCTTAAGTCATTAAAAGGCATACCAAAAACAAAAATATATTCCATGATCAGGAAGGGAGAAGTGAGGATCAACTCTAAAAGGGCAAAGCCAATGAGCCGGATCAAGAGTGACGATCTGATAAGAATTCCTCCCAATCTAGTTGCGAACAAAAAGTCAGAAAAAAAACCAAAAAAAATGGATTTAAGTTGGATTGATGAAACCATCTTGCATGAAGAGAAGGGTTTTTTGGTTGTAAATAAACCAAGCGGCCTAGCGGTTCATGGCGGAAGCGGAGTTTCTTTTGGATTGATAGAGCTGATTAGACAGCATCGCGATAAGAAATATGAAACTTTGGAGCTGGTTCATCGCATCGATAAAGAGACCAGTGGCATCCTATTGATTGCAAAAAAAAGATCGTCCCTCAGAAGACTGCATCAGTATTTTCGTGAAGGATCGGTCAAAAAGAATTATCAAGCATTGCTTCTTGGAAAAGATCACGACCCAAATTTTATCATTGATCAACCCATACGGATTGATCGAAGCAATAAGCAAAGAAAATCAATCATAGATACAAAAGGTCTGAAGGCCATCACCAAATTCAAGCTGTTAGAAAATATGAATCATGCCTCGTTATTTGAAATATCGCCTATAACGGGCAGAACCCATCAAATCAGAGCGCATTCAGCCTTTATCAATAAACCAATTGCTGGAGACAATAAATACGGGATAAAGCACGACATAGTTCAAGAGAAATTTGGCCTCAAACGCCTTTTTTTACATGCGTCAGAAATTTCTTTTCCAGGATTTGAAACCTCGCAATCCAATTATAAATTTAGAGCCGACTTGCCCGAAGAACTCAAAAATATAATCTCCAATATAAAGAGATCAAATCAGGAAAATTCAGAAAGTTGATCCAAAATCCAATTGATTGGAAGACCCATGATGGCGTATTCATCATCTGCAATGATTTCATCCACCAGAGGTAAGAAAAGCATGGACTCGCTCTTCACTCCTGCACTTGTATTAAAGGTATCAAGGCTATCGAGATAATTAGTCATGTCTTCATCAGAATAGTCTTTAAACTTTATCTCTGTGGTCTCTAAGCCTTCTTTTTCGATACCTAAGGACTCGTTCGTTATTGAACCACCTGCATGAAAGAAAACACTTTTACCTCTGAATAACTTGAAATTATCTAATGCTTTTTTATAACTGCCAGGCTTTCCTAAGATGGTCCCTTCGAATGAGGCAACTTGATCTGATCCAATGACGAAATGATCAGGAAAGTCTTTCGAAACTCTTTTGGCCTTTGAGTTTGATAGTCTTTTAGCTAATGAGATTGGATTTTCATTCTCA
>Ga0163180_10001640_pt1 | contig 12693 bp, 16 predicted proteins | sample AtlANTMetagenome_2_FD_109647 | JGI IMG/M metagenome (GOLD analysis project Ga0163180, IMG submission 109647) | Marine eukaryotic phytoplankton communities from the Atlantic Ocean - Atlantic ANT 4 Metagenome | ecosystem: Environmental > Aquatic > Marine > Oceanic | place: North Atlantic Ocean...
GTAGAAGTGTAGACCGATTGCGTTTGATGATGGAACAACTGCACCAGAGATGATGTTGTTACCATACATGAAAGAACCCGCAACTGGTTCTCTGATTCCGTCGATATCGACAGGAGGTGCTGCAATGAATGCAACGATAAAACATGCTGCTGCTGCGAGCAAACATGGGATCATTAGGACACCAAACCATCCAACATAAATTCTGTTTTCTGTTGATGTTACCCACTCGCAGAATTCTGGCCATCCTTTTAGAAGACCACCGCTTCTACGTGCGGTTGTATTTAGAGTTGTCATTAGTAAGACGTTTTAAGTAGGGCTTCAAGGGTAGAAGCGAAACTTATTTCCAGTAATCCCTCACTACTGGATAAAAGACGAAGTATTATACTGCCTATAGGTCTTGGTTTGAGAGCAGTCTAGTAGGGAGGGCGATCCGTTCGAGTCCCATCTAAGTTTATAATTGTGTGGTTTTCACCACATATAATATTATATAGGCTAGTGTTAAGTTTTGTCAAGTACCTTTTCTTACTTGTTTTATTTTTTCAAAATTTTTAACGTATTCTTTTCTTCTCTCTGCAGGTCTCTTCTTAGTTCTTTGCTTATCAACCAAAGCATCCAACTCTGGATCACCTGTCGGAGGCATCGCATTTGCACTATGAGGATCTAATTTTTTATATCTGTCGGCATGCTTTCCATACTCTGGATGCATTCCAGTTTTTGGATCAATTTGTGGTGGTGGTTCAGGTGGAAACTCTGGTTTAATATCTTTTGGATTAAAGAAAGATCTTTTTTTAAGTTTCTCAAATAAATTAGATTCATTAACTTTTCTGTTCAATTTTAATTCTTTATACTTATAGAAAGATGATTCTTTCAGTCTACCATATTCATCATACTTTCTTTTTGATTTAGTTTTTGATATTGTCGGAATACCGAAATCTATTTCTAAATTCATAGTAGGTGTCTCTATTTTTTCACCCGATATTTTTCTTCCTCTGGAGTCTATCTTATAATCAGCAGATCTAAAATATTTGTTAAGTCCACTGAATGCTGCATAAGACATGGCAGGTGCTCCACTGACAACACTTGCTCCACTAGTATCACCACTATCAGTAAAATCATAAGATTTTTTAATTTTAATATTTTTTATTACACCATCCTCTCCTCTGTCTATTTTAAATCCATCATTCTTTGCAGGATCAAAAAATCCTGTAATGTTTTTAAAGTTTTTACTAGCTGCTCTAACGTTTAAATATCCCTTATTTAATTCGACTTCTCTCTGTATGTCAGTTGTCAGTGTGGGATCTGCCATAACACCATCTATCATAGTTTTCATTAAATTCATTTCTTTTTTATCCATCATATTTGTGAGATTATGTTCACCTTTTATCTCTCCACCTGGAGGCACGTTTTGTGATTTTAATTGATTCATATAATAATCAAAAGCATTTTTAGCTGGAGCATATCCCATCAACTTTGCAGCAGGGTCACTAATAAGATCTAAAAATCCTTTTGGATTTTCATCTTTCACAGGTTCTCCTTGTGGTTTAGTTTCAGTACCACTATCAACATTTTGGACACGAGGATCTCTTGCTGCAGCGTCTACATCAGCAGGTGTCAGCACAGAACCTGCAGGGAGAGGATTATACAGTATACCTTGACTAATAGCAATACTAGCGAAATTAGAAAAATCCATTAGTCGAGCAGATTCATCATTAAGTGCATCTATCTGACTCTTTGTAGGTGGTTTTTCAGGTGGGTTATCAAGTGTGCCAAGTATTTGCACTCGTTTTTTCCAGTACGCATCATTAAGAGCACTCGTTAATTTACTTAATTCTTCTTGAGATTTAAAAGCATTTGATATTTGAGAATTAGTGAGTCCAATATCTGGTAAATTTTTAAATAAGTCTGAAGTTTTTGTGATATATCTTTGTTGCACATATGAAAATTGTTTAAATTCTTTTGTTTGTTTCGGAATTTGAAATCTATCTTTTATTTTTTGATACGTAGAATCTCTATTTTGTTGTTGAATATCTGCAATATCTTGTTCTGGAGGAGATATCTCTGGCGAAAGTTCTGCAGATGAACCAGGAAAATCACTCCCTAAGTATTTGTTTGTATATTCTTTACCTGCTCTTAGTATACCTTCTAAAGATTTTTTTCTTTTTTTAGGGTCACTATCTTTACCTCCAAGTCTCACAAATGAGGATGCTTCTGGACTATCAAGAGAGACAAAAACATTTATAGGTGTCTTTCTCTGATAAGATATGTTAGATATTCCCCAATCCTGACCCGAATCAGAATAGTAAGTAGTTTTAGATGGTTGATATATTTGAAATCTAACATCTTTATTTCTAGCATATTCTGGAATCTCTATTGTAAAATTAGTTGGTGTTGATGCATTAGCATCAAACGGAACTATAACATCTGCATTCCCAGTAGTTTGTCCCTGTGGATTCACACTCAGATATTTAAAATCAGTCATACCTGGTAACCAATATCTTACTTTTAATGATCTATCATTAGTATCCCAACCACCATTACCACCATTACCGTCACCTCCTTCAAATCCAGTTCCTTGAATCGCAGTAATTCTCATATGAGAAAAATTGGTGGTGTCCGTTTCTACTAAAGTTACATACCTTGGTCCTGCATTAGGAGAATATCCAGTGGGATTTGAACCATTCATTCTCGCATAAGATCCTCCCATATTAAAACCTGAACCCTCAGGGGTACCCTTCTCATTTCCATTCCCGTTAGGATGCATCTGACCCGCACCAACATTAAGATATTTAACACCAGTTACAGGATCATTTACTGGACCTACATCAAATACTTCACTTACTCCATCAACATTATTAGCTCGAGCATAGGAAACATCATCCCATGTTATGTTTATTTCTTTTGTATCATCAGCATCTAAAACTTCATCACCTTCTGAAGGGAGAGTGGTTTTCATCATCCCTGCAACAGTCATGCCACTATCTTCTTTTAATTCTAATTCATCTCTCCAATTTGATTTCCACTTATCATAAATTTCGTTATGTATTTTTCTCTCTTCTTCAATTCTAATTTCTTCTATTTTTCTCGCAGCAATTTCCTCAAGATGTTTTTTCTTAACATCTTTCATACTAATATGATGACTTATTTTGCCGAACCGATTCATATATCCTTTTTAGATATTTATGATACGATTTACTTTTGTAATTTCTCTAATACTGTTGATGCTTGCATTGGTGCAACATCATTTAAACCGTTTGCATCAAACCACGGTGCTGTTTCCCAATCAAATCCTTCACCAAATGTATTGTCGGGTGCCATCACATACCAATGGCAAGATGCATCTGGAATATCAACCGCACATACTGCCCAATCATCTGTCCACTGTGGAACCTGTACATACATCACGGGAAGATGGTTTGCATGTGCCATTGCGGGAAATGCGAAAGACAATGAAATGACAGATACAAATGCCCAGAAGATAGTAGGTATGTATCTTACAGACATTGGTCTTTTATATGCCTCCATGACATCATGATAAGATTGTGACATAAGATCGCTCATTAAATTAGTCCTGCCATTCCTGCTGCTGTACCTATAATTATAAAAAAACCAAACTCATACAATGAATAGTATGGACTATAGAATATTTTCTTCATGCGAATGCGATATTACCTACACCTGATACGATGTAAAGTGCTATTACTGATGTGAATAAAATGTGTTGCATTATGCTCCTTGGTATACTGGGGTCATGATTCCACCACCCTCATCGTCATCATCATCGTCACCACTTATGGCACGAAGAAATAACTCAAGAAATACTATGGCACCTACTGGATAGAGACACCATAGTATTGCTTGGAAGGGTGATATAGCATTATCTGCTACTAATTCGGTCATTAAACAAAACCTGGTATGAGTTGACCTGTTGTTAGGTATGCTCCGATACCTGCGATGATGCCGATCATGGCAAGTCTGCCATTAAGTTTTTCGGCAACTAACTTTTCCTTTTCGATTTCCTTCTTCATTTAGAATATACCTGGTATGATATTTCCTGTTGTAGCATATGCTCCTACTGCTGCTACGAAGCCAAGCATTGCTGCCCAACCATTAAATCTTTCTGCTTCTGGTGTCATTAGATTGTACCTTTTTTGAATTGTGAATTGTGTGTTGAGTTTCATTAAAAGAAACCTGGTGCTATTTCTCCAAATAACACATAATTAATTGTGCCGATGATTAGACCAAGCATCGCTAAACGACCATTGACCATCTCAGCATACTTCCAATAGGGATGACTTGTATCCATTAAAAAATGCCTGGAATAATTTGTCCAGTGGTTACGTATGCACCAAGTAATGCTACGAAACCGATCATTGCCCAACGACCATTAACTTTCTCAGCGTTCTGAGGATATCCATCGTAAGAAACACTTTCGTCAATGTAAGGTCTTGTTTCATTTGGGAAAGCATTTTGTCTTCCACCTGATTCTGTTGTAACGGTCATTTAAGATTTATTAATTTATGTAACAATATTATATAGTAAATATAAAATTTTGTCAAGAAACTTAATATATGGACTCACATATACACTTAAGTGTTACTAATCTGTCATATAATCTTTACTTATTTTCAAATCCTGGTGGCAATCTTCCTAAAAATGGGTCGTAATCAAAGAATGGATTCCAATCTTCAATTGTAGATGCATCTCTTGTCCAGAAATTCCAGAGTCCTTCATGACTTGACTTGTGAAATACATCAATATGTTCCTTATGAATCGATGAACCAAGTTGTATTCGATATATGAACAATGGAATTGCATAGGTATTTCCAGAGTTGTATATTAAATCATCAGCAACTGCTCTGGGTTTGACACCATTATCAATCTTATATCTCTCACCACGAATGTGTAAGTCCATCAACTTCTGTGCATGTCTTCTTGTAATAAGATAACAGGCAGTTGAGAAATCATTTACAAATCTCTGATGCAATCTCATATGCACCTCTGCCGGATTGATAACTGCAAGTTGAACTACATCATAATCATATGGAACTTTACAAAAGAAGTCTTTCCAAGTAAACGGCCAATAAGAAACAGTCGATATGTCACAATCATCTTCCATAATAATTGCATATGGTTCATCTGTTTCAAGAAATGTTTTAATTGCTTTAAGATGAGAAGTTGTGCATCCAACTTCTCCTGATGACATGTTATCTGGATATCTACCTTTGAGTATGTGACCAAGATCTCTCCCATCTCTACCATCATATGCAGAGATTCTTGTATATTTTTCAATCTCCCAATATTTTAACTGTGCCTCCATGAAGGCATTTCTCTCTGGTTCCTCATCTAGGTTCAGATAGTAGATATGGGGAAACCCATTTAATTTAAATACTGCTTTGTTTCTATCCATTAAAAATCAATCCAACATACATTTTCTTTTGGGGTATCAAAGATAATACGTTCATCACATAAATCTTTTATTTTAAGATCTGTACAGTAAACCTTATAACCAAGATCTAACAGATCTAAACATAATTTATACTGTTGACTTTCGACCAGTATATCTGTGTCTGGTTTATATGTAAGGTATTTAAAACAGAAAGGAAGTTCCTTTGAGTTTTTACGAATGTAATAATATCGAAGAAAGGTATGATGCTCTTGATTAAAATTATCAGTGGTATCACCAATATTAAATTTAACACCTACATCTGTTGCAAATGCAGCAAAAGCACGATTGTCTCTTGGAAAACAAGGACCTCCAAATCCAAAACCAAATTTTAAATACTTGTTTCCTATTCTATCATCAGAACCGATTGCTTTCAAGACCCCATCAATCTCATTACCCAATCCTGACATTGACAAGACTTGTCCTACCATGTTTGCATAACTAATCTTCGTTGTCAGAAAGCAGTTGACAGCAATCTTTGTAATCTCTGCTGCCTTTGTACTCATAAAATGAATTGACGGTATCTTATATCCTCTTTGAATTCTTGCATATATTAATTGAATCTCTTTTGCATGTAACCCTGAACCACCTATCAATACCATATCAGATCTTCTTAAATCATTCACAATAGAACCTTGTGCAATAAATTCTGGATTATAATACAAATCAAAACCTGTCTCTAATAAACTTTTTTTGAAGAAATCACAGTCACCAGGATTTGTTGTACAACCAATCACGATTGATTTATGTTGACAGTTTGGATTTAACCAAGCATACTTTAGAACATCACTTATCACATCATCTACATCACTGACATCATACCTACCATTCTTCAATGATGGTGTTCGCACTAAAATAAAGATAATATCTGCTTCGTGTATAACTTCCTGATTATCAGTTGTAAAATAAATGTTCTTTGAATATCTTAAAAGGTCTTTAACTTCTGGTTCAGTTGTATCAATAACTTTTTGATTTAATGAAGCAATGTAATCTTCTCTGACATCAGACGCAATGACATCGTATCCTGCTTCTTCCATCAGAAGGGCAAGACACAATCCCAATCTACCTGCACCAATTAGTCCAATTTTCATAATTTAAATGTTGGTATGGGTTCCATTTTGTGTTTATTTTGTGTGTTAAATTTTTGAAGAACTTGGAGACCTGAACCTTTTCCTGTCTCCATTGCTTCTTCCAGTTCTTCGTATGATGCACCAAGTTGATCCTCATCCGTTCTTGAGTCATCCCATAAACCATCAGTTGGTTTTGCATCTACGATTCTCTGATCTACTTCTAAGTATTCTCCTAAGAGCCAGACCTCCGATTTATAAAGGTCAGCAATAGGGGCGATATCAACACCACCGTCACCATACTTAGTATAAAAACCGACTCCATAATCCTCCACTTTGTTACCTGTACCTACAACAATACCACCCACAACTCCTGCAATTTGATATAGAGTTACCATACGCATTCGTGATTTGGTATTGGCATTAGCAAGATTGTTTGTTATCAACTCTCGATTTGTAGTGAAACCTTCTGGTGCTGTCTGCAATCCAATCGTAGATATAAATTTGTGATATGGTTCTGTTAAATCAATATTATAATGTGTGACATTATCATATTTTTCTTTCAATGCCAGTGCGTGTGCGTCAGATAATTCTGTATTCTTCGCACTTGAATCCAGAGGCATTGTCAGAATATATGTTGGCAATCCTGTTCTTGCACATAGAGTAGACACAACAGCAGAATCAATACCACCTGATACACCTACCACAAATGCCTTTATACTATACTGCCAGTAGTAATCCTTTAACCATCTAACAATATCATTTTCTAAATCTTCATAACTATCAATTCTATCCATAGATAACCTTCCAATCTTTGATTTTATAATTATTACCGGCATTAAGTGGTGCGTAGGTTCGACATCCCTCTGCGGCAACTTGCTCTCCATTTAAATTATACATCGTATTCTTCGTATTGTAAACATTATCAAAAAAATCTCTTGGAACTTTATCCCAAAATGTTGGCATTACAACTTCTGCTCTACATCCACCAAACCACCAAGAGCACTCAGAGAATGTTGTACCGAAAGTAAAAATTTGTTTCTTATAACATTGAGATAAAAGATACATGTCAATGAAACTATCAACAGTTTGTTGAAGATTATCAGCATGAGCATCGTGTCTTACAATGTCATGTTTAGGATATGTGATGATTTGATTTGAATATTTCTTTTTGTAATAATCAATGATCGGTTCATGATCTGATGCAAGAAAGAATTTTTGTGTTGAGGGATACTTTTGTACTTCTCTTTCAAATCCCTCAAAATCTACCCAGACACTCCGTGTGCCATCATCAACTGGTGGATAATTTGTACGAATATGAATCGCAACCATATCATCTTTATCCCAATCCTTTGTGAAATCATCAATATAATTTTTAATCTCAGGATTTATTTTTAAACTTTCCCATATCGGAACATACTTATCAATAAAATATTTTGGTGTGTCATTGTAAAGTTGATCGATTGTTTTAAACGTTTTAATATACTCTTCTTCATTTTGATCAACAAGTAATCTCCAACCAGAGTGTGTCCAAGGATTTTCTTTAATGTCCTCTTCCCGATTACATGGTTTGAAATCTGGAAACAGATACCGATCCTCTTCTTTTTCAACCATCACTTCATCATACCTTGCAAGATATGAAACATAGATCTTTAATCTATTACCCATACCCGCAGATTTTAATGCACAGAACTTACTCATTTTTTTATCCACTCTAATACATCAACCTCAGGTTTCCAACCAAGAATCTCTGTTGCCTTTTCAATATTTGACCAAGTTGTTTCCATCTCACCATCTCGTTTTGGTATGTAGGTTTGATTGTCTGATATTGCATCTGCAATCTCTTGAACAGAATAATTAATACCACTTCCAATATTAAAAACTTGACCAAAATATTTTTTATCCAGTGTTGCTTCTGCTGCAATCAAATTTGCTTTTGCAACATCACCAACGTATATAAAGTCTCTTCTCTGTGTACCATCACCAACAATCGTAAGTGCTTCACCTGATAACTTTTGACGATCAAAGATTCCAATCACAGGTGCATACTGTCCTCTTCTGGGTGATCTCTCTCCAAAGACATTGAAGTATCTGAGAACAACAGTTTCAAGACCATAAAGATCACTATACATCTTACAAAATTTTTCAGCAGCAACCTTTGATGCTGAGTATGGATTTAGACAATCGTCAGGTTGTGTTTCAATATTCGGAGATGGATTAAATCCGTAACCAGATGATGTCGATGAATATACAAATCTTTTAACTCCTGCCTCTCTTGCACATTGCAAAATTGTTGTTGTTCCTACACAGTTTTTATAGACTGCTTCAATAGGATTTTTGATTGCAGGTTGGAGTCTTGATTCTGCTGCAAGATGAAAAACATAATCAACATCTTTGAAGCAGTTTTTCATAAAATTATAATCAGTGATATCACCAATAATATTACACGCTTTATTATTCCAATAGAACTTATCATTACACTCAGCACTTTCATTATCAACACATATAACTTCGTGCCCTTGTTCGATAAGATAATCTACAAGATTTGATCCAATAAATCCTGCACCACCTGTAACTAAACTAATCATAATTCACTCCTTCCATTTTTAAGATTGACTCGTGAATTAATCTCTTCATTCGAGTCGTTGAATAATTATGTGTCTCTCTGTCCAACCAGATGATATCAATGTTGATATCTTTTCCAGTGTACTTACCATTTATATAGTCAGTTCCTAAAAACCTAATATCATAATCTCCACTTCTTAAATATGTTAAATATTCTTCCTCAGTTTTGTATGAAACTACATCATCGATATACCTGATTGATAACAATATTTCTTTTCTTTCTTCAACTGTTTGTACTGGTTTGAGTTTGTGTGACCTTTCTGTTGATGGGTCATCATGTAGTGCAACTGTAAGATGATTGCAGTGTGTTTTTGCATCCTTAAACATTTGAATATAACCAGGATGAATCACATCAAATGCACCTGCAATGATACCTTTCTTTTCAGGTCTTGTCTTCTTCCATTCTTCGACATTGATACCTTTATCATCAATAAAAATATCAGCAGTTGGTTTGTGAAACATTGGTTCAAGGTCGTGATACTTCACACCCCATCGATTTAACTGTTCGATTGTTAATCCTGTCCAATCAATACCTGACCCTCTACCTCTTGCTGTCATTATAATAATATGATTTCCTTCATCATATAATTGATTGACTTGCTCAACCATAAATGGATATGGTGTTGATTCAAGGTAACCTGGTTTTAAATCTTCCTGACGTAAAGGAGTATCACATATCGTGCCATCTAAATCAAAACAATATTTCATACAACTCCGTGAAGAAAAATTTGATGAACACATTCAACCACACCATAACTTTTACTGTCAATATGATAATTAAACAATGCGTTTTTTGCCTGTGTTTTTATTGTATTATCTGATTTAAATCCTGTCAACACTCCATAGTCTATGTTATTACTTTCACACCAATTCATACAGTTCACCATATTCTTTGATTCTCCACCAGAACTTATAATAATTACAAGTGTATCATTCTCAACATAGTATTCCAAAAACTTTTCGTATGCTTTATCATATCCAAAATCATTTGTCAGCATCGTAATCATTGATGGATCAGATAGCAATGATACTTTCTTACGATGAAACTTCATATAATCCTGTGATATATGAGATGCCACAGAATTACTACCACCATTTCCTAAGATAATAATTCTTTGATGTGAATCAAATGTTTTCTTAAATTTATCAAATTCAACTTCAAGGTGAGCAGACTCTAATGCTATTGAATATTCTTTAAATGGATTCATACAACTCTTCCATAAACTCCATTGGGTTCAATATATATTCTAACAGATTGATAAGGAATTTTCAAGGTATTACTTTTAGAAAAACACAAAAAGAAACCCCCATTACCTGCACCACATAACTTATGTGCACATACAGTTTCATTATTCTCTAATACAGAATCAATCTCTTTTATTTTTTCATTCTCTGTGACACTTGATGATGTCAGTTTTTTCTGCTGCCAACTCTTATTGAGTAGATTTAAAAACTCATCATGATTTTGTTCTGATAATATTTGATATGCTTCATCACAAGTATCTAAAAGTGGTTGAACTTTATCTAAGTTTTCTGTGATGTTTTGGAGGATTTTTTTGGAGTTTCTTGTAACACCAGTAAACACAAGATGAGTATCATAGCGTTCAAATATATCAGTAGATAGAAACTCATATGTAACAGAGTTATCGCCCATGAAATTAATCCTTTTAAAACCACCAACACCGCAACCGTATGGGTCTTGATACCCACAATAAGGGTTGTAAATCCTTTCCAACTTATATGCCAGTTTACAAGCATCATTGTCCGTAATTGATTTATTTAAAAATAAGCAACATGCTTTAATCAAACTAATTGTATAAGATGATGATGAAGCAAGACCACTTCCCTGTGAGTATGCATCACTTGTCAATGTCACTTGCACTGGTGGCATGTTATAGTATTCTAAAACTGTTCTTACAACTTCATTTTTTATGTCTTCAATCTTCGAAACTTCTTCTCGTTTTGAGTAGTTAATTATATACTTATGCTTATCTTTATTTAACCCAAACTTATCTTGACTGATAGTTACATACGTTTTAAGATTCGATGTAAAACTAATTACAGAACCACGACCATACTTTTCTACAAAGTAAGGGTTATCTGTTGAACCACCAAATAATGATATTCGAAGAGGGCAAGATGCAACAAACATTAATTATATTTTGAGAGATAAGGTTGATTTGTATAATAGTTTTTAATTTCTTCGTCTGACATCTTTTCAAGTTTTTCCCAAAGTGCAAAGTTCTCTGACATATAAGGATTACCTTGTACTGATGCTGGCCAAGAGTTACGACCACGACTATGTTCTAAATGATAAACATAATCATCAAGTCTGCAAACATCATAACCTAACTTTTTAAATCTATAAAATCTTTCTTTATCTTCTGGTGATGAACCACGGAAGTTTTCATTCTCCATACCACCTTTGATATATGAATCTCTATCAAAAAATTGTACATGACCAAACTGTGCATCATATAAATTCATCTTTGATTCTAAGATTTTAAAATCACAATCATTTGATAGAAAATCGCTAACCATTTCATCGTCTGCAAATATTTGTTTCTGCCATTCACCCTGACCATATGGATATACCAAATCACAACCATTCAATACCATCTCTTGTGACATTAGATATGAAGATGTAGGGAGTAATACATCACAGTCATAATTTGCTACGACCTTGGTATCACACATCGCAAGCATTTCATTAAGATATCTCATCCTATAAAATACAGGATCATCACTCTGCTCAAATATATGTGTAAGATTTTTTATTGAGTCTTCAACATAACCTTCAATCTGAGGTAACACTTCTTTCTTAAATACTGAGTCAGTATCTACTTCTTTAAGTATTACTTTTGTATCAAAATTATCCAGTAGAAAACATAAGATTGTAATGACATTTCTCATTCTGTCATGACTCTCTATTTTAACTGGTATAATAAATGTAGTATCTTTTAAATCAACCTTCATTTTTTAAACATTGTGTATCATGATATTCCTGATCAAATGATGTAGGTTTTGGAATTATCACCTTTGACTTGCACTGACTCATCCACCAAGCAATCTCATCAAATGTGCTTAGATATGTTCCTATTATAGTCGAACATCTGGATAAAATCAAGAGTTCAATAAAAGCATCGGTCGTCAACTGCATATCATCATGATGACCAGACTCTGCCATGTTTGGTGTGTTATACATCTGACGATTATACACTACCAAACGATCACCATATTTTTTTAGAAAGTGCATTTGCACATCTGAATTATCAGAACAAAAGAAAAACTTTTGATTTGAATCTAATTTATCTATCTGCTCTTCAAATATCTCATTGCTATGAAACTTTCTCTTTTCACAATACCAAGAACGTATGTGAACTCCTACCATATCTTTCCAATCTTTTGTAAAATCATCAACATATTCAATGATGTCAGGATTGATCTCAAGTCTTGATATTACTTTCAAATATTTGTCAATAAAATATTGTGGTGTTTTCTCATAAAGAAGATCAATTGTTTTATACTCTTCATTATATTTTTGTTCATCATTTTTTA
>Ga0163180_10001641_pt1 | contig 12687 bp, 9 predicted proteins | sample AtlANTMetagenome_2_FD_109647 | JGI IMG/M metagenome (GOLD analysis project Ga0163180, IMG submission 109647) | Marine eukaryotic phytoplankton communities from the Atlantic Ocean - Atlantic ANT 4 Metagenome | ecosystem: Environmental > Aquatic > Marine > Oceanic | place: North Atlantic Ocean...
CCGTGACCCGGTCCAAGACCACATACTGAAACCGAAACTCTTCGGTACCCAACACATCGCATCGAATGCGAACCGAAAGATCATCATCCAGCGTGATGACCCGATTCATCCGAAAGCGAACATCCATCACCCGGGTCTGAAAATCAGAATCCCCGGCATTCAAGACGCTCATATACGCCCGTCGAGCCTCACGAAAGAAGACCAGTAGGCTGGACTCATCCAACTCATCGCGCATGCCGCAATCACGCTCGCGGACGAGGATGGGAATCTGTACGGGCCAAGCAGTATTCACGCGGCGCCGAATAACACTCCACTCCCACCAAGCTGGAGAAAAAATCGGGTCAGTCTGGTGACGAAATAAGAATCGGAAGAAATGAGGCAGAATCCACCCAATTCTCCATCAACGAACCGTCCAGAACCGGGTTCCACTGCCACCCTCACCCACCACAAAGCGAACCCGCTTGTAGCAGCGGGGGCAGCGGGCCTCATAGGCATCGCCAGTCGCGTTCCGGTAGACCCGCACATACACCTTGCAGCAGTCGAAGGTCACACCGAGAAAAGGACGTGCAGTCTTGGAATTCGAAGCAGACACGCCCCGCTCATCGGACACCGAGACCCGACTCTGAAGTCAAGTTCCCCCACCAAGAAGGCCGCTGTGAGCTGGGGATGGCATCCAAAGCCGGTGCCAGAATCTCCGCTGAGGATTCCAGCGAGATTCCATACATCTGCGCCACAAGCTCGTCGACGCGGCGCTCCCGCTCCGGAAGGTCGACCTCATCGGCCTCCTCCACCGCGCGCACCGCCTCGCTGAGGTGCGCAGCCTGCCCAGCCGTCATTCGTGGCAGGGGGATCGAGCGCAGGTTGCCCAGAGTCAGCTGCGGCTGCTGCCGCTTTGCGCTGGTCCACTGGTACCAGATGTAGGCGGTCACCAATGCGCTGCAGAGAAATCCCACCACCACACGAACCGGGACATCCCGCTGCGCATGCAGCAGGTAGACAGACTGAAGTGCCGGAAAGTCGTCTCGAACGCAAGCTGCCACCGGACCCGCACCGGTCTTGACGTAGAGCACCTTCGGCCCACGATAGACGGCCTCGGGTTTGTCGACGGCCCCCCGCGGCCCCTGCAGTCGCGGTGGCTTAGAGCGATACCGACGAACACAGTCGCCACTGTAGATCGGCACCTGCGTCGGGTCGGAGCCCCGTGGCTCAAGGGCCTGCTTGCCCAGCTCTTCTCCACGAGTCAGACCACCGGTTCCTGGGAGCAGCAGATCCGCGACGGTCGCTCCGCTTCGCTCCATCCGGCTTCGCAGTCCCTGCGATCCAAGCCAGCCCTCAGGCGCATGAAGCACCCATGGGCTTCCATCCAGACGCGCGGCGAGTCGCGCAGATACCCGGTGCCCGGGCTTCGGGCCTTGGGAGGTCCATTGGTCCACTTCAATGCTGTCTGCATCCCTACGGACCCCACCGCGCTCTCCCACGATCACCACACCGCTGACACCCACGCGCTGGGCACGGGTCAGCACGCCATCCGGACGAACTCCCCCTCGGCGAAACACCGCCCCGACGTGGCAAGCTCGGACCAAGTGGAGCTCGCGCAGCAGCCACCGGCGCAAGTCCGCATGTCCATCCCGACCCAGGATTGCATCGGGCACAACAAAGCCATGGCACCCACCTGCGCGCAGGAGGTCGCCGGCAGTACGCTCATAGAACAGCTTGAAGGCATCGGGCTGGCCCGCCCGACCCAAGGTGAAGTGCGTGGCCCAGTCCGCACGCGCCTTGGCATCCACAAACTCGCCAAAGACATAGGGCGGATTGCCCACCACCACATCAAACCGTCCATCCAGAGTGCCCGGCACCAAGGTATTGCCGACCCGAATCGCCGCCTCCAGACAAGCGGGCTCCAGGCGAGCACCATGCTCTCGAACTCGAAGCGCCAGCACCCGGCGGGCGGTTGCCACCGCACGAGGATCGACATCCAGCCCCACCAAGTGGCGAGTGGCGAGCGCTGCAGGATCGGGCTGCTCCCCGCGCTCCCTCAACCACTCGATCAGGCAGTCGAGGGACTCCGCCAGAAACATGCCCGCACCACACGCAGGATCCAAGATGCGCACACCTTCGACCTCCACACGCGTCCGCTCAGGACGCGCGAGCCAGCGACCCAGAGTTGCTCGCACCATGAACCGAATCAGCCTAGGCGGTGTGAAGTCCGCCCCACTTCCTCGGGTATGACCAGGCTGCCCCACATAAGTCCAGCTGCCCGCCTCACTCCGCACGATGCGATGTCCCACGGTCGCCTCATGGGCACGCGCAAGCGCACGACTCGGGCATGCACCGTCCTGCACCTCCACCGAGTCACACCAATCCCCATCCGCATGACTTCGAACCCGCCGATCCACCTCGTCTCCTGCACCGGATATCCGACAATGATGCTCCAGCCGCCCGCGCACGATGGCTTGGGTCCAACCCTGTTCTACCGGCGAGAGATCAGTCAGCATGAGAGAGCCTGAAGATGGTGAGGCGGGGCCCATTATGCCTAGCCCCCCGCCCTCCCAATGGCCAGCCGACATTGAGGCCATGGGTGACCAAACGCAGAGGAAGACTGTACGATGTTGTGCATGCGCTTGGTACTGCCATTGATCGCGGGGCTCTGGAGCACCGCTGCGACTGCACAGGACGCCTCCCACCCGGATCTCTCCGGCACCTTCCGCCTGACGATGCGAACCGCGACGGAGGCGAAGGTTCCCGTGATCGGAACCACCGTCGTAAAGACGACAAGCAAGCTCTTGGCCACCGTTACGTGGACGGGGGCCCACTACGTTCAGACACACCGAACCTGCACGGTGAACGCCATCCCCTCAAGAGGCATCGCCAAGACTGTCCTTCCGCCGACCTTCATCGCAGCACTCCCGGTCAAGACCTACCCCCTGCGCCTGTCGCAGGATGCACAGGGCTGGTCCTTTGATGCAGACCTCATGCCCCAGTCGGTGGGCTACCACCCCGATCAAAACGGCGGCGTGATGCCCAAGGACAAGGACAACCCAGCCATCTATGACTGGGATGAGGACGGCAAGCCAGGGGCCTCGGTAATGGTCGACATCCCCGTCATTGGGCAATTTCGGATCTACATGGTGCAGTTCTCGCATGCACGCCTGACTGGGCGAGTCCAGAGTGCCGATCTCGTCACCGGAAAGACGGTGATGATGGCGCTCGATCAGAAGACCATCGGAGCGGACAATGTGCTCTTCTCATCCAGCCCATCCGTGGCCCCCGCGCAGGGACACTGGGCCTTTGAGATGGAGCGAATCGCCGATGGCAGCACCTGCGGCGACCTCTAGCTGCTAGCAGAGAATCCCACCCTTTAGGGTGAGCGCAAGCTCCTGCACGAGCTCCCGGCTGTCGAGATCTTCCCCGTACAGCCACGACTGAAACACCGGCTCTCGAACCATTCCCAGAATCAAGCGGGCCATCATCAGTGGATCGCCGGGACGAACCACTCCGAGCGCCTGCCCAAGGGTCAGGGCGGTGTGAATCCGTTCCGTCGCGGCGCGGTAGAAACTCCGCAGAGCAGCGCCACCTTCCTCATCGATACCGGCAGCCTCCGCGAACAGTACTCGAGCCACATCACCGTGCTCGGTCAGCGAGACAATGAGTCGATCGAGGTTGTCCTCCACCTGCGGCGGAATCGACTGGGCAACATCGATGGGCTGAACCGCCTCGGCAACCGAGTCCATCACGCCCTCAAGGACGGCACGGAAGGCCGCCCTCTTGCTCTCAAAGTAGTTGTAGAACGTCCCGCGTGCGACACCGGCAGCGGTGATGATGTCCTGCACACTTGCCCGGTGGTATCCCCGCTCCGCAAACACCTGACGAGCTGCAGCGAGAAGCTGAGCCCGGCGTTCATCAGGGTCGAGAGGGATCGCACGTGCCATGTGCTCACCTAACCCGATGTTTCCCATGCGGAGATATGGTGATATGGTGTCCCGACCCACTAGACTGACGTGTCAGTCCAGGACTAAAATGAGCACGCACTCCCAGACCAAAATCGCAATCGGAATCGACATTGGATCGACGACTGTAAAGGCTGTGGTGTGCGATCCCGACAGCCTCGAGATCCTCTGGTCCGACTACCAGCGCCATGAAACTCAGCAGCCGGAGAAGACGCTCGAATTCCTGGTGCGAATCGGAAATGCCTTTCCACAGGCAGACGACATCAAGATTTTCTGCACAGGCTCTGGCTCCAGCCCACTGGCTGAGCCCACCGGCGCCCGGTTTGTCCAAGAAGTCAATGCGGTGACCATGGCTGTCGAGAAGCTGCACCCAGATGTGGGCAGCGTCATCGAGCTCGGCGGTCAGGATGCCAAGATCATCATGTTCCGTGAGCGCGAAGATGAGGACGGCAAGCTTGAGAAGCAAGCGCTGACCTCCATGAATGACAAGTGTGCCTCCGGAACAGGCGCCACGATCGACAAGTGCATGATCAAGGTCGGGATGCCCCAGGATGAGATGGGCAACATCGTCTTTGATCCGACCAAGCTGCATCACGTCGCCGCCAAGTGTGGTGTCTTCGCCGAGACCGACATCGTCAACCTGGTGAAGTCGGGAATCCCAGGTCTGGAGATCATGAACTCCCTGGCCGATGCCATCGTCCACCAGAACCTCAGCGTCCTGACCCGTGGAAACACGCTGCGGCACAAGGTGCTTCTGCTGGGCGGTCCCAACAAGTACCTGCCCTTCTTGGTCGAGTGCTGGCGGATGCGAATCCCAGAGACATGGGAATCCCGCGGCTACGACTACCCCAAAGACGTGCCGATTCAAGAGTTGATCTTCACTCCAGAAAACGCCGAGTATTACGCGGCCTTTGGTGCAGTGATCTTCGGTCTCGTGGACAACGTGGACGAGACCGCGGGCCGATACAAGGGCCTCAGCGCGCTCAAGACCTACATCCACACCGGTCGCGGCGAGCGACTGGGTGAGATGGCGGATGGGCCCCTGGTGACCAGCGTCGAGGAGCTCGACACCTTCAAGGAAGACTACACGCTGCCTCACTTCGAGGCCGCCCGCTTTGACAAGGGAGAGGTGGTTCAAGGCGTCATCGGGCTCGATGGCGGCTCCACAAGCTCCAAGGCTGTGCTGGTCGACTACGAGACAGGAGAGATCCTGTACAAGGCCTACACGCTCTCCAAGGGCAACCCCATCCAAGACACCAAGGACATCCTCAAGGAGATCGACGGCTACGTCACAAGCTTTGGTGCCACCCTTGAGTGCAAGGGCTTCGGAGCCACGGGCTACGCCGCCAATGTCCTAGAGGAATCGGTCAAGGCCGACGTCAACATCGTCGAGACTGTGGCCCACATGATGAGCGCGGTTCGTTACGTCCCTGATGCGGACGTCGTCTGCGATATCGGCGGACAAGACATCAAGGTGCTCTTCCTCTCCGAGGCCAAGGATGGCGGGCGCGACGTCAAGGACTTCCGCCTGTCCAATCAGTGCTCCGCGGGCAACGGCATGCTCCTGCAGGCGATGGCCGACCAGTTCGGCGTCCACCTTCACGATTACGCCGACACCGCCTTTGGCGCCGACCTCTCACCCAAGTTCTCCTACGGCTGCGCGGTGTTCCTGGATGCCGACCGTGTGAACTTCCAGAAGGAAGGCTTCACGGCACAGCAGATGCTGGCCGGCCTCGCCAAGGTCTTGCCCAAGAACGTATGGCAATACGTCGCCCAGGTGCCCCGACTTGCCGAGCACGGAAACGTCTTCGTCCTGCAGGGCGGCACGCAGCGCAACCTCGCCGCAGTCAAGGCACAGGTCGACTACATCCGCCAGCGGGTTCCCGACGGCAAGATCGTCGTGCACCCTCACTGTGGTGAGGCGGGCGCCATCGGTGCGGCAATGGAGACCCGACGCGTGGTGCGTCGACGAGGCTCGAGCACATTCATCGGCATGAATGCAGCCATCAACCTGCAGTACACCTCCATCAATGATGAGTCCACGGTCTGCCACTTCTGCCCCAATGAGTGCAGCCGAACCTTCATCGACACCGTCACGCCCGAGGGAGACACCAGCCGCTACATCTCCGGGTTCTCCTGCGAGAAGGGCACGGTGGAGTCCAAGGACGCACTGAAGATCCTCAACAAGGAACGCGCGGTCATTCGCAAGCAGTACCCCAACCTCGTCGAGTACGAGGCCAAGCACGCATTCCAGCACTTCTATGAGTTCGAGCCGACCCCAAGAGCGGGAAGCCCCAAGGACGACATCTTGGTCAAGAAGCTCCCCCTCATGCGCATCGCAAGAAAGGCGATGCGCCGCGGCTTCCAGCGCTCCAATGTCGACCTCTCTCAGGTGAAGATCGGCATCCCTCGCGTGATGAACATCTATACCGCAGCGCCCTTCTTCCGAACGTATTTTGAGGCCATCGGAATCCCCAAGCGCAACATCATCTTCTCCTCCCCCACCTCTGAAGAGATGTGGCTCGAGGGCGGACGCTATGGCTCGATCGACCCCTGCTACCCAAGCAAGGTCATCCAAGCCCACGTGCATGAGCTGCTGTTCCACAAGCACACCGATGAGAAGCGCCGGTATGGCCCACTGGACTACATCTACTACCCATGCATGACCAACATGCCGACATGGGTGACCGACACCATCGACACCTGGTCTTGCCCCATCGTGGCTGGCAGTCCCAACGTGGTCAAAGCCGCGTTCACCAAGGAGACAGACTTCTTTGCGCAGGCTGGCGTGGAGTGGATCGATAATGCCATCTCCTTCGCTGAGCCCCACCTGCTTCGCAGGCGCCTGTTCGAGGTGTGGGGGCCACGCCTTGGAATCACCGAGGACGAGAGCGACTGGGCGGTAGATGAGGCACTCAAGGCGCTGACCGCATTCGATGACTTGATGCAGGAGAAGGGCAAGGCCATCCTCGAGCAGATGGAGCGCGAGAACCGAATCGCGATCCTGATGATCGGCAGGCCCTACCACTCCGATCCTGGCCTCAACCACGGCATCCCAGAGGAGTTTCAGGTGATGGGCTACCCAGTCCTCTCGATTCGCTCGATTCCTCGCGACCCCGCCTGGCTCCAGCGCTTCTTCGGAAGCGACGATCCAAACGACGTACGCGACGTGTGGCCAGAGAACTACTCCACCAACTCCGTACAGAAGGTCTGGGCGGCACGCTTTGCTGCGCGCCACCCCAATGTCGCACTGCTGGACCTCTCCAGCTTCAAGTGCGGCCACGACGCACCCACATACGGCATCATCGACAAGATCACATCCACAGCAAAGGTGCCGTTCTCCGCCCTTCACGACATCGATGCCAACAAGCCCGGAGGATCGATTCAGATCCGGGTGAAGACCTATGCACACCGCCTGAAGCTCGTGGAAGAACAGCTCCAGGACCAAGCCGAAGCCCGAGTTGAGCTCGCCCGCCGTGTAGCGGAGAAGCGCGCTGAGCTCCTGGCCAAACACAATCCAACAGACCCACCGCGCATGAGCGCAAAGTAGGAGCCCAACCATGGCCTACACCGAAGACGACGCCACAAGCATCGAGCAGAAGATTGAGAACGAGCTCGCCGAATTCGCCGCCGCACAGGCAGAAGAATTGGGCCTGAATCGAGAGCAGTGGGAAGAGCCGGTCAACCAGACCTTCACACGCAAGCAGCGAGCGACCACCACGATGTTGGTCAGTGGCCTCACGCTCGCACACGACACCCTGGTCTGCGCTGCATTCTCAAACCTTGGCTACAAGGTGGACCAGCTTCCCAGCCCCGACAATGAAGCACTGCAATTCGGAAAAGAATTCGGAAACAGGGCTCAGTGCAACCCCACCTACTTCACCGTTGGAAACCTGGTGAAGTACCTGGTGTACCTGCGCGACGACCAAGGCCTGAAGACCGAAGACATCATCGAGAATTACCTCTTCATCACAGCGGGTGCCTGCGGCCCATGCCGGTTTGGCACCTACGTGACGGAGTACCGCAAGGCGCTGCGAGATGCCGGCTTTGATGGCTTCCGCGTCATGCTCTTTCAGCAGCAAGGCGGGCTCAAGCAAGCCACCGGCGAGGAGCTGGGCTTGGAGGTAAACCAAGACTTCTGCTTGGGCATCGTCCGGGCACTTCTGGCCGGAGATGTGCTCAACCTCATGGGCTACCGGATGCGTCCTTACGAGGTCCAGAAAGGCAGCACCGATGCCGCCATCGCCAAGTGCCACGAGATCATGATCAACGCCTTCTCAAATGGTGAGAGCGTCGTACGCAACCTGTGGAAGTGCAAGCGCATCCTCTCCAAGGTGAAGATCGATCGCTCTCAGCCCAAGCCGCTGGTGAGCATCATCGGAGAGTTCTGGGCGATGACCACTGAAGGCGAAGGCAACTATGAGCTCCAGCGATTCCTTGAGAGCGAGGGTGCTGAGGTCGACATCCAGCCCTTGGTCAACTGGTTGCTGTTCATGGTCTGGGAGAACTCCTACGACATCAAGCTGCGCATGGATCTTCGCGAAGACGACACGGGAGCCAAGAAGGCGCTCGATGGCAAGAACCCGACGAAGACACTGTGGACACTGAAGGCCGCAGACAAGGCCATCCGCACCGTCTTCCAGACCTTTGCCCACGCAGTCGGCCTGTATGGCTATCACCTGCCAAATATGACTGAAATCGCAGAGCTGGCCGAGCCGTTCTACGACAACAATGTACGCGGCGGCGAGGCTCACATGGAGGTCGGAAAGCTGGTTCACTTCGTGGAAGACAAGGTCAACCACATGACGATCAGCGTGAAGCCTTTTGGCTGCATGCCCTCCTCCGGCGTGTCCGATGGTGTGCAGTCCATCATCACCGCCAAGTGGCCCGAGGCCATCTTCCTGCCCATCGAGACCACAGGAGATGGCAAGGTCAACGTCTACAGTCGGATCCAGATGATGCTGTTCAAGGCCCGACAGAAGGCAGAAGGCGAGTTCGATCGCGCCCTTGAGCAGCGCGGCATGGATCTCGAGCGATTCCAGAAGAAGCTGAGCAAGTCCGCCTACGGAAAGAAGGCCTTCAAGCGTCCCGCCCACAAGATGGCCGGCGTCGCCACAAACCTGGTCTACGCAGTCTGAGTACCCGCGCCCGCAGCCCAGCCCGTTAGGGCAGTGCTGGAGGGTGCACTTGGAGAGTTGGCAGATCGCGGATCCCACGCTCATCGTCCTCGGCGTCGCCCAGGATGGTGGTCACCCCCAAGCGGGATGCAGCCTGCCGTGCTGCGCACCTGCCTGGGCGGATGCACGATTGGGGCACCTGTGCGCCTGCCTGGCCATCGCCGATCCAAGCTCCGGAAAGCGATGGATGTTCGATGCCACCCCTGACTTTCCCGCGCAGCTTCACGCCCTGGATCAAGTCGCCCCCGTGCAAGGACGGCCGGGGCTGGATGGAATCTTCCTCACCCACGGCCACATCGGTCACTACACCGGCTTGATGCACCTGGGAAGAGAGGTGATGGGCGCATCCGGTGTCGGCGTGCACGCGATGCCCAAGATGGCGGCCTTCCTCAGACAGTACGGCCCCTGGGAGCTCCTGACCCGACTAAACAATGTCGTGCTGCACGAGCTGAGCGATCGCACCACGGTGCCGCTGAGTCCTGGCCTCGAGGTCCAACCCATCGCCGTTCCCCACAGAAGTGAGTACACCGAGACCGTCGGGTTCATCCTGCGTGGCCCAAGACGAAGCGCGCTGTACTTGCCCGACATCGACAAGTGGCACCGATGGAGGGATGCTGAGCGCACCCTTGGAGAGGTCGACCTGGCCTTCATCGACGGCACATTCTTCTCTGCAGATGAGCTCGACCGACCGCTGGAGGAGATCCCTCACCCGACTGTGGGCGAGAGCATCGCGTTCTTTGGGGGGCTACCGACCGCTCAGCGCAACAAGATCCACTTCCTGCACTTCAACCACACCAATCCCCTGCTTCAGCCCCAAGGCGAAGCCCACAGATTGGTCCACGAAGCCGGCATGCACGTAGCGAGACAAGGTCAGACCTTCTCTCTTTAGGCGCCGCTATCCGTCGTAGCCGAGTCGGAAGCCAAGGATGTCCACCTTGCCCTCATAGACGCCATCGCCACTGACATTGTAGGGCGCTTGGGTCGGGCTGAATCGCTCATCGGGAACATCCGCTCCCCACGCCGTGCCTGCAACCGAGCGCGTGAACAAGAAGTACTTGCTGTAGGCCAGCCCCATGGTCATGCCACGCTTGCCCTCGGTGCCCATCGGGAGACGGTAGCGTGCCCCAATCATGAATCCCGCGTTCTCGAAGTCCACGTTGGTCGCACCGACCGCATAGTCGGGCACGGCATTCTGGTTGTAGCCAACCCGTCCGCCCAACCAGATGCGGTCATCGAGCTGATAGCCAGAGAACAGCGAGATGTTGCTGGCATCCCACAGGCGTCGAGGACTGTACTGCTGCTTGGCAACGCTGATCTGGACTTCCTCATCGCTCTCGCCGATGGGATTGCCCTGCTTGTCGTTCACCTTGATGTCGATGTCGCCATCCTTGCCACCGCAGCACTTGTTCCACTGGTAGTGGTCCCATGCCACCCCAACATTCAGCGCGTCTGTCAGCTGAGAGTTGATGCCAGCCCGAATGATCGGCGGCAGCTTGAGCTTGACGGCGACCTCGCCCTTGAGGGTCTTGGCCTCCCCGCCCGTGACGAGAAACCCCGGAAACTCGACCGTGGCATCGCCCTTGGTGTCAAAGGTTCCGCCAGAGGTGTACGAGGCACCCACCTGCGCAAGCTTGTACTTGTCGAAGAGCACGCCGATGTTCCAGCCGATGTGAGAGCCAGTTGCCCGTCCAGAGAGGACAGCATCCGTCGTGTACGGGGCCACTACCTGCTCACCGTCGACAACCTGCGAGCCCACACCTTCCGTACCGGTATTCGACGTCTTGGTGACCTCGATGATGTCGATGGTGTAGGTCATCCCCGCGCCCACGTGCAGCCCCCAGTCCTTGACCGGCGTGTAGCTCACTGCCGGGATGACCTGCCCAGTGATGACCTTGGTGTTCACACCGAAGTAGCGCTGGTGGCTGGTATAGGGAGGCGGGTTGCTCTCCCCCGCGGTGTAGTCACCGCCGCCAATGAATGGCGTGGTCAGCCCCAGGCCGGCGGTGAGCTTGTCCTCAAGAATCTCGTGACTGAATCCCAGGAAGGTCACCGGAGCCTTCACCCGCGCCTTGGCGATGTTGTAGGCGTCCCCGGTGTTGGGGTCAAAACCACCGTTGCGCCAAGAGGTGATGTCGATCCGGACATTGGCCAGCTGGATGTCCAGCATGCTCTGAAACCCCTCGGCCTGAGAGAGGGCGGCAGGGTTGTACATCGTCGCTGCCGGGTTGCCCGTCGTCGGTCCCGAGTCCGGCCCACCGATGACGCCTGGCGCCTGGATGGAGCCCGCCATGGCGGTGGAGGAGAGGAAGAGACTACTCAGCAATGAGGCAACGATACGCATTGGTTCTCCAGGGACGTCGCCGTGGCCGTAACCCGTGCAGCGCGAAGAATCCCGATCGTCGGTCTCTAAGCTTCAAGGCACAATTCCCCGCCAGACAACCCCCCAAGGGTTATGCATTGCGGCATCCACGGAGGCCCCATGACCCACCGCGCAACACTCCTGCTCACGTCCGTACTCGCCAGTGGCTGTATCGGTGTCCGCAACGTGGAGCCTGGATGGCTCAACCCGGACACCGTCGAAGAGGATGAGAGCGCAGGAGGTGGCTCCAATTCCGGTGGCGCAGAAGAGGTCGAGGTGGAGGAGGGCTGCGACGAGGACGACATCGATCGGTCCGGTGGCTTTGCCATCGAGGGCACGGTCTATGACATCGACCTCGACGACATCCCAGCCGATCCGGAATCCCTCTGCGCCTACGCGCTCGATCCCACACCTGTGCTGACGGGTGGTGAGCCCATCTACATGGCCGGCAGCCAAGTCTGCGACAACGGAGACTACGTCATCACCGGCCTGAATGATCCGCCCACCATCGGTATGTTCGTCAGTATCGATGACTGTGAAGGCAACCCCGACACGGTCATGCGGTCCGCCACGGGCGTCGACTACGACGATGTGAAGGACCTCGGCGAGGGAGAGTCGCACACCGAATTTCGCGCCTACCTGATCAACAACGAATTCGCACAGGCCATCGGCGACGACCTCGACGGGTTCGATGGGGATGTACTCGAGATCGGGTTCATGTCCGGATTTGTTCGGGATGTACAGGAGCAGCCCGTCGACGGCGCGGCTCTGGCATGCGGTGGCTGTGTTCCCACCTTTTACTACCTGGATGCTGATCCGGAAGACGGACTCTTCACGACCGATGGCACGCTCAATACGCAGACAGACGCCGAGGCCGCCGCGATGTTCGTGACACCCAACGCACCCATCTTCACCTACGAGGCCAGCGACGACGGCACCCACACCTGGGACTCCCAGCTGTTCGGCAGTCTGCCCGGCTACGCCTCATTCCTCTTGTTCAACGCTATCTAAGGAGACAAACATGCGTTCAATGACAACCCTCACCTTCCTGAGTCTTGCACTCAGCGTCGCCGCTTGCGGTGGCGACAAGGACGGTGATTCCGCAGCCGACAACGACGACGCCAACAACGAAGCCGATGCCGATACCGACACGGACACCGACACGGACACGGACACGGACACGGACACCGACACCGACACCGAC
>Ga0163180_10001642_pt1 | contig 12681 bp, 14 predicted proteins | sample AtlANTMetagenome_2_FD_109647 | JGI IMG/M metagenome (GOLD analysis project Ga0163180, IMG submission 109647) | Marine eukaryotic phytoplankton communities from the Atlantic Ocean - Atlantic ANT 4 Metagenome | ecosystem: Environmental > Aquatic > Marine > Oceanic | place: North Atlantic Ocean...
CCGGTTATTCCAACGGGATACATATTATTTCTTGATTTAGCGCCGTTAAAATTCATATACAATCCAAGACCTCCAATAGGAAGCCGCCCAGCCCCTTGGAGGTATCTTATTGAGCACCATTGATATATTGAAGGTATGGCGCCTCCTTTATATACGATTTCATGGTCAATTGCTGGTCCCTTGTGATTTCCGTTCGACCCTCCAGAGAAGCCCCTCCAGTGATCAGATATATTTACTTTAGCTGAAGGGTTCCATGTTCTCCAGTATCTTTCGATAACTTCTGCCAAAGCCATGGCTAACACAGTCCATTTGTAATAGTTTACATGCCTAGTTGGACTCATTCCTGTGTTAAAACATTTACTAAAGCCAACCCTGCTGCTGTTTCCTTTCCATTTTTCAACCAGACCGGGCATGACTTTATTTAAATCGATTTGAGATAGGCTGCTTGGAAATGATTGAGCACGTCTTCCGCCATGAACTAATCCAGAAGAATTAGGAGAAAGAGGACCAGAACCATATTGCCCCATTGATCCCATTGGCTGACAGTTTGGAGTTGGTATTGAAGTTATTCTTGGTCCTGATTTTGATCCTTTATTGCTTGGGGTGGATCCTGCATTTTCGTTGGCGGCTTTTTTCTGTGTATTTTTTGGTTTTATCCTTGTTGCAGGAGCAGAACTTATGGCTCCCACCATCGCCTTTAATCCGTTTAAAAGTTCTGGAACATCAGAATAAGTTAGGTGTAAACCATCACCTTTTTTATTTTTCGAGCCGTTAGCGACGTAGCTTGGCATTATAGGATATGTGTCTATGTGTAGAACTTTATTTGGAAACTGAGCAGCTGCAGCTGAAACACGCTTTCTCAACTTCATATGAGAATTTCTTTGTTCTAGGGGGATTGGCTTATATGGAGGTCCGCTATTTGGATTAGGATACACAGGCTTACTAACATAGGTTTTTCGAAATGCCGGGACTTTTCCTGGTGGAGTTACCCACACTATCTTAGCGTTTGGGGCTGCTGATATTATTTTCTTTAAAGCAGAAGCTAATTGATCCTCTGACGGTCCTCCATTTCTTCCGCCCACAATACACACGACCCCTTCGCCTACTTGCTTAAGGTGCCTTTTTAATATTGGCCAATATCCGTCTGATTTGCTTCTGATGCCTGTCATTGCAGCCAATGATATTGCGCCTCTTCCTAAAACTTTTCTTTTTCCTATTTTTCTCCATTTTCCAGTTGTTCCAGAAGCCCTGACCATTGACAGCCCTACAACATTTTCTAAAAATTTAGACATTGCGGCGCCCATCGCCCAGCTTTGACTGTCTCCAAAAACAAAACCCTTCATGTTAGTTTGTCTTGCTCGTGCCCTTAAGCTTATCAACCCTTGATGATTTTTAATTGTTGAGCCGTGTGTTAGAGACTGCCCCGACGTCCCTATGTTGGCAGGAGGACAACCAGGTCTATTGAATTGCCCAGCAATATCTTGTGCCATGCGGGCACGAGTTTGTGCTTCATAGGTAACGATAGGTGTTACAAAAATAGGCTCGCCGGTAAGCTCATCTTTTTCTGAAAAGTCTACTATGACGTCGGCTCCTGGGAAAACGTTATCCATTATGAGATCATCACTTCTTGCAGTAAATGTTGGATATTCATCAATAATATAATGATCAGGATAATTTGGATCTTCAGTGTTTCCTTCTCTTGGGGTTGGCAAATGGGCATGCATTTCTGGGATAATTGCTTTTATTCTAACAAATTTAAAATTTCCTATAGCAGATTTCTTTTTCTTTGAGGAACTTCCCTTGGACATATAACTCAAAAATCCTTCGGGATCAACCACGTTGGGTGTTTTTTCGACGCGAAGCACTCTAGCTACATAAGTTCCATTTTCAAGGAATATGGATTGTTTCCTTTCTTGTGACGCCTCCATTGCCTGATTTACCTTACCTGCTAGATCTGCATCTGTCGAATGTTCAGATACAGAAAGTGCTACTTTAAATGATTTAGTGGAAACTTTATTTAGCTTCCCAGCAGGTACATCAAATTCCATTAAGCGACTCCCCAAGATTTTGGTTTTGCTATTGCTGCATCTCCCGCCATGCCAGGATTAAGTATTGAAGATTCCATTCTAGATATATAAGTGCTGTTTTTAGATATACCTCCTTTGGGAGATGCTAAATCTTTAGAAACGCTTCGAATTGCACGATTGAATTTTCTACCCCATTCATTGTAAAAATCAACAGGTTTACAATGATTCCATGGATCTGTTATTTTTCCTTGTTGATATGCAGCCTTTAATCTACCATGAGCAGTTTTTTTACGAGAGCACCAATTAACCCACGCACGTTTAAAATCTCCTTTAACTAAATTTTGTGTATTCCATCCTTGATTTGCATTGGCTTTTCTGTATATACTTTTAGCGCCGCCAAGACCTTGCTGGTGTGCCATATAAATATGGTGTCCATTTACCGGCATGGAGCCGAAACCTCTTATATTTGATGCCATCAACAGTCCGCCGGCGAGGGAATTATTATATGGATTCAAAGCCATATCTAAGCTTTTAACAAATTCTCCTATATCTGGTACTCCTTTCTTTAATCCAAATTTGCGAGTGGCATTCCATGTTCTTCTTCCAAACTGAAACAATCCAGTGTACCCAAACCTGTTAATTGCATTAATCGTTCCTTTTGATTCAATCCAGCACATAGCTCTCATCCACTGGTGCCAAGAATTTAAATCAATATTTGAAGGCTTTGTAAGCTGAGCAGCTTTGTATATTGCGTCTTCAATGATTGGAAGATATGTTCTTTTCGCCCCTTTCGGAAGATCTGCTGGGTTTACGCCAGGAACGGCGCCGGTGGCGCCACCCATAGAACCAACAGGGACACAAGGCGCAGCGGGCAATGTTCCCATGGGAGCCGGCAAAGGAGCTTCATTAATACTAACAAGTTGTGCAGCAGTAAATTTTTGACTTTGTTCTCTTATTTGTTGCCTAATTCTCTGGACATTTGCATTCGCTTGGCCGGCGGCTTGGATTCCAGCTTGGCGACCTGCTTGCGTTGTGTTGGCTTTTATACTTATATCAAATAACGTTGGTCCATATTGTGAACCCTCTTTTGTCCCGGCGATGCGAATCGTTCCAGGTACCTTAATTGTTTGATTCATTAAAAGCTCCAATTCTTTAACGCGGAGTGGCATCCATTTTCCAGAATTAATGTTAGATCTTCCAGAAGAAACTAAGAATCCTGAAATAAAATCTCTATTTTTAATAGCAGCTAATGCATCTTCTGCCGACATACCCATATGACCTTTTAAAGAATTGGCTTTTTGAGAAAGCCACGCATCTGCTGAACCGCTGTCTGAGAATGTCGACATAACAGATGAAACACTTGATCTGGCAGCTGCTAGTAAATCAGGATTCTTCCATTGTACTCCGGTTTCTGATTTTGATGCGTTTGCTTCTTGTTCTGTTGGGTTATTGCTTCTCTTTGGGGTTGGTTTTACCTGTGCTTTTTGCGCTCGGACGGGTGTCGATGGTTGGTTTGATATATTATTAATTAATTCTCTTGCCCCTGCGGCATCAACATGGATTCCATCGCGCTTACTTGGAGTTTTCATATATACTGGCATGTATTTATGGGGGTCAATATATGTTAAGTTTGCAATTCCGGACAGAGAAGATCCTATTTTTGCAGCTAATTTACTTCTGCGGGGTCCTAATTTTTCTTTAACGCTGGTGCTTCCGTCTTTTTTCAAGGTGGCTGGCGGTGGTCCGAAAAACAAAACATGACAGTTTGGAGCAACAGATCTTATTTTATTAACCAAGTCTGCGTACTTGCCTGCGCGACCAGGAGACATAGCGTCGTTTCCGCCTAAACATGCAACAACTAATCCTGGGTTTGCAGCCTTCAAAGCCGACTCTAAGTATTGCCAATAGGCACCCAAAGGTCCAGGCGGGTTAGATGGCTTAGCCATAAGCCAATTGTGAACTCCAGAGCCGGATCTTGAAACTCTCGGTTTGGATCTCAACTTATCAGCAGACGTGTCCATAGCAGTACCAACAACAGTATAGCCAAGACTTTGAACATATTTTTTAAGATAATTTCCTAGCGTTCCCACCATTTGACTATCTCCAAACATCACAGCCTTGTTCATGGCATTACGTGGTCTTAATCTTCCATTGAGCTTTCCTTGGTGTGGGGCAACGGTACCTCCGCCGGTTATTGCTCCGCCTTGGTTTCCTAATCCTGCAGGTGCACAAGGAATGTTTCCAAAGCCGCCCATGGTAACGTTAATGACCATGGTGTTTTTTTGAGCAGTAATAGGAGAAACATAAATCGGTCCAGTGAAGTTTTTTCGATCAGCATAATCCAATATCACAACATCACCAACTTTAACTTTTGCCATCATCATACCATCACTCATTGCTGTATATGTTGGGTATTGGTCAATAATATAATGATCAGGATATTTTGGATCCGCAGTGTTGCCGGTACGAGGTATAGGTAAGTGGGCATGTAGAAAAGGAATCCTACACTTTAAATGTACTAGTGTTGGAGATTTACCTTGAGGTAAACTCTTCTTATGATTAGACTTTGCCTGTGGAGAAAGGTGGTGTTGTGATCCTTCTGCCTGCACTCTCGGAACGGGCTTGATATCAATACGCATAACAACGCCCTTCCACGGTCCCTGGCCTTCTAATACATTTTCAGAAAACGCCTCTTCAACCCATGATCGCGAATGAGAAGTATAATCATCATCTTGAAGTGTACTATCATCAATTCTTTTAGTTATTAAAGAAGGATTAATCTCATTGAGTACGCCTGAAGGCACGTTGAATAAGTGTGATTTTTTCATTCATTACGCCTCCTCAGATTCACTTTCTGGATTGTTTATAAGATCATATATCTCATTTTTATCGTCGTCCGTTAACTTAATAGATGTATTATTTTGTTTCTGCAGTATCGTTGTAATTTTCACCAATTGTTCATTTGAGCGTTGAAGAGTTTCCAAATATTTTGCAGCCACAGCCCCTACATATTGATGGTTGACAGGGTCTTTTTTAAGGTGTTTAACAATGTCTATAAGTAAATCAGAAGTAACTGCCCTATCGTCTCTTATATTTGTGATTGATTCTTCTAATAATTTATCAATTTTACTCATGAGTCATCGTCCCAACGAACTTTAAATGTTTTGTATCTAGCTCTAATTTTGTTTAAATTATTGACAATTTGTTTTGTATTTAAACCAGTAAGTTCTCTTATGTACAAATAAATAGCTTTTTTATTAAAAATTTCAATTTCTTCGGCGCTTGCCATTAACAATTTAACAGCCTCAAGTACTTTTCTTTCATTGTCTTTTAATTTAAGAGATGTCCAGTTTTCCATTTCTTTATTTAGGTGAAACATGAATTCGAACTTTTCTCTTGCAGACATATATTGATTTTCTACAGCCAAATATGTTGATTCTATTGATGGCGACACTTCATCGTATGTAATCTCGCTTTTTGTCTTTTTTGAGTTCTTCTTAACTTTGTGAATAAACCAATTTTTAGTAATTACGCTAAAATAAGAAAAAGCTTTTGATCCTGTAGACGGATCGAATTTATCTAAAATAGTTGTTAACCATATTTTACATTCCTCTTTTAAGGGATCGATATTTGGCAAGGTGGTAAACTTATATGTATATACTATCTTATCAACCATTTCATTAAACACAGGTCCAATGTATTTTATATATAACTCTGTTCTGATCTTATTATCAGAAGTAGAGGAATATTTTATAATTGCATCTTCGTGAACTTTTGTAAAATATTGATTTTTTCTAGGTCTTCTAGTTTTCTTCTTCTTTTCTTCCGGCATCTTCCGGGGTCTCCTCGTCGTCTTCTATCTCTACTATTTCGTTTGAATATTTAAACTTGTATTCTTCAATCTCTTGAGTTACTTCTTCAATATGTTCCATCATTCCTTGAATAATTGGTTCTCCATAGAACATCTCCATCTCATGAACAGAACTGATATGGTTACCTAAATTACCCACTGTTTGAAGCAATGATTCCACATCTTCGTTGCACTCTTCAAGCCTTGTGAAAAGCTTTAATGATACCCATAAAAGACCGACGTTAATCATAACTGACAGAAATAATAAAAATGGTATTGGTCCAGTGACAATCATTAATAATACCGAATTTATAATCAGAGATAATATTAATACAATTTTATTAATCATTTGTGCTCTTTCTCCTTGAGTTCCTTTTTTTGTTCCTTGAGGGCTTCTCGGAACTCAGATATGCTTTTTTCAACAACAGACCCTATTTTCTTTTTGTTGTTAGTTTTCTTTTGTTTGGTAACAAAATTACTAGGGATTCTTACTAGAGAATCTGAAGTTTTGCATTTTATGCAGTCATACAATTTTTCTGATATTGGATGAACCACTTCAAAAGTGTCTTCACATTTTGTACATTTGTAGTTATACTTTGGCATCTTCCCTACCGTAGTCGTCCTGAACTCTTACAACATCGTCTAATTCAGGTGTTGATACCTCTATAATTTCAACCATACCATGCTTAGCGGCAAACCTATGAAGAGTATTGGGAGATATTCTGTAGCTGTTTCCTTCCTCTAACACCACAGATGTGTGATCCAAAACAATTGTTAGCGTTCCATATAAAACATAAACTGACTCATCTTTTACTTCGTGATATTGTAATGACAACTGCTCTCCATCTTTGATGTGAAGTAATTTTCCAACATACTTATCAGTGTGAGCCCATATTTTTTCGTATCCCCAAGGTTTTTCTACTATCATCTTAATCCTCTGTGTTTCCTTCGAAACTTACAATAGGGGGGTTGAGTACTACAAGTTCGCCTGTTTCATCTGGGTTAAAATGAAAACTCTTTAAAACAGGAACAATATCACTTTGCTCCATTAATGATTTTTGCAGAGCCATCATTACCGCGCCTAAAGCTTGGTCAGATAACTTGTAGTTGTCATTTGTTGTATTTTCTGTTTCTTCATTTGAGTTGTTGAATGTAAAATCGCTCATATTAATTCTCCTTTTTTTCTGTTTTTAGAACTAGATCATAGTCATGATCATACATCATTTCTGCGAGCCCTTTGAAAGTAACACTAGGACCCCAATTTAATTTTTCTTTTGATTTAGAATAATCACCCAAGAGAAGGGGAACTTCATGTGGGCGATATAACTTAGGATCAATATCGACATAAAACTCTGCATCTCCTAATCCGGCGTGGTGAAAAACGTGATTTAAAAACTCTTCTACTGTGTGAGTTTCATTTGTCGCAATAACATAATCATCTGGATTTTCTTGTTGTAACATAAGCCACATGGCTTTTACATAATCTCCGGCAAATCCCCAGTCTCTCTTTGAATAAATATTTCCCAGAGAAAGTCTATCTTGTAGCCCTAACTTAATCCTTGCAGCTGCAAGAGTGATCTTTCTAGTTACAAATGTTTCACCTCTTCTTGGAGACTCGTGATTAAACAAAATCCCACTAGAAACATGCAGTCCATATGATTCTCTATAATTTCTACATAAATTGTGTGCAAAAACTTTAGCACACGCATAAGGTGAGGCCGGCATTAACCTGGAGTCTTCATTAAAAGGAATATTAGGGTTATCTCCATACATTTCTGATGAAGATGCTTGATAAAATTTAGCCTCTGGTACAATTTGCCTCATAGCTTCTAGCAATCTCATAGTACCAAGAGCAATTCCGTCTACTGTATTGATTGGCATGTCAAAAGAAACTCTCACATGAGATTGGGCAGCGAGATTATAGATCTCGTCTGGTTTGTATTTTAACATAATTGACCACATGCATGACGCATCATTCAAGTTAAAATATTCAAGTATGAAATTAGGATCACTATATATATGGTCAATTCGTTCTGTCCTAATAGTACTAGTTCTTCTTTTTAAACCTATTACTCTATAACCTTTTGATAGTAAAAGTTCAGACAGATATGATCCATCTTGACCAGTAACACCAGTTACGAGAGCTGTTTTTTGTTTTTCTTCCACACTAAACTCCTGTATATCCACGAATGTTTGGATATACCATTTTAAACCAATTGCAAGTCTTTTTTAAGCCATCTTCTAAAGAAGTATAATTATTGGGATTCCATCCTAGATCTAAAAACTTTTTATTGCTAGATGGCTTTCTATATTGTCCACTTAATTTTGTTGTATCCCAAACAATGTTTCCACTATATCCTAAAGTATAGCACAAATTTTCAACTAATGACGATATGGAATGCTCTTGCGTATTTCCAATATTGATTGGATACTTATCATCATAGTTATCTAATAAGAATAGTAAAGCCTTCGCAACATCTTCAGAATATGTAAATTCCCTCAATGACGTTCCGTCTCCCCATATGACAACTTCACTTTTGTTTAGTTTTGCTTCCCATATTTTTCTTATGAGGGCAGGTATCACATGACTATTTTCTAAATCAAAATTATCGCGCTTGCCATATAGGTTATTTGGCACTGTTGTGATGAAGTTGCAGCCATACTGCTCACGGTATGCGCGGGACTGTACATCTAACATTCTTTTGGCATATGCGTATGAGAAATTAGTATAATGAGGCTCTCCATTATGGATTTGTTCTTCTGTTAGTGGATAGTTGACTTTATCTGGATATATACATGTACTCAAGAGAGAAACCAATTTTTTTACTTTTGTTTGTTTTGAGGCTTCTAAAACATTTGTGTTAATTCTAATATTATCATAGTAAAAATCACCTAGATTCTCATAGTTCGCCTTCACTCCTCCAACTTTGGCGGCAAGGTGAATGACGTGAGTTGGTCTAACTGAATTGAACAAATACTGTGTAGCTACCTTATTTCGCAAATCGCACATATTGGATGATAAAAAAACTGCTTTTTTGCCGGATAACAATCCTTTGATAGCATTACCAACCATTCCTGTTCCGCCTGTCACTAAATATATATTGCTCATTCTTTAACCTGTGTGAATTCCTTGAAGCTCTTGATTAATGAGGCTACACAACCTACCTAAATCTATTTTACTAGCTATAAAATTAATATAATTAAACGATAAGAGTAGATTTTTTACCTCCTGAGAAGAACGATCAAATCTCAATATACGTTTATTTTGAAGAACATATAAATGCCACCCATTAAAAAATTTATCTAGAACATCGAAAAGAGATACAGAAGGCTCTTGATCTTTCCATGTGGTTCCATATTCAAATTGTACACATGTTGTAGCTTTCTCTATAATATTGGCTCCACCGGTGAGGACTTCTTTTTCAAAACCTTCTGTATCTATTTTTAGAAAATCTATATTGGTAATGTTATTTTCTTCACAAGAAGAATCTAAAGTCTTTATAGGTAAGTTGTTAGGCACGTAGCCTAAAGATTCCCATGATTCTTGTAAATTAATAAATCCTTGGCTTTTTTCATAATAATGCCGTGTTTCATTTTTTGACCCTAGAGCAAAATTATTTATTTTTACATTCTTGTATGGAGAATACTTAGATTCTGCAATATTATAATATTCAGGATGAGGCTCAAATAAATGAAATTCACCATTAGGACTCATGAGGGTGTTGACGACATGTGAATCATCTCTAACTCCAACATCGAAATATACACCTGGTTGTTTTTTCGAAAAAAAGAATCTTGCAAAGTAGTTTTCAGCTTCGGTAATTACCTCTCCTTCTATTATTCTGGATAATTTTCCTTTTAGTATGTCTTCTATATCGTATACTTTCATATATTAATCTGTTCTCCACATCTTGTATCCTGAAAGGTCTTTATATTTCCACGACCCTCCAGAATCTTCATTAATTTCTGGTAGGGTTTCAAATATGGTAATGCCTCTAGCTGCCTGTTCGGGTGGCATGTACATATTCCATCCCATAATCGTTGGCTCGGGCATTTCATCGTGTGGAACTCTTCGGTCCCTACCTTCATATTCAGCAGCCTTAAACCAATCATACGCTTTGATGCTGTTGGTTAATATCATACCGCCTTTTGCAATCGGTAGAATTTTACGAATATGAAATGATAAACAATGATAGGTGTCTTGAATATACATTCCTTTTGTAAATCTCGTTGCTCCGTCGATTACAGGATATGGATTTAATCTGTATACACCGGACCACTCCTTGTCGACAAACTTAACCTTGCAGCCGGCGTGGATAACCAACTGTGGTACAGACAAATATGTTTTTTTTGGAACTTCAATTTCTCCTTCTGCTTTCAGATATTTTAAACACATAAACATGCTGTTTGTGCAACTATCAGTAGCTACGGCGTATTTACTTCCTGCAAAATTAGCTACCTTATCTTCAAATGCTTCTACGACATCCCAAGGGTCATCAATCTTATATCCCTGCTTTTTTAAAAGGTCTATTGTTTTTTCTAATGGTTCATACATCTCTAGCCTCATATAAATTATAATAACCGCCGATGGCGAATTTACGCTTTGCAGTAACAGATTCTAAACATTTCGACTCATCATACCTATCATAAGGTAATACTCTAAAATCCATACTTACGCGAGTTTTGTTTGTAATATTAGGCTTATTTCCATGGGTTAGTTTATTGCCATTGAAGATTGCAAATTGACCAACCTTCATCTCAATAGGTTTATAGTCCCCGATTCCAGGTACAGATTCAATCCACATCGCATTAGAATCAAACATGTTTGTTAGAGCGATTTGAAAATTAATTTCCCAATCAGGATGGCGATGGTCATCATCTGAATCATAGTGCCACTTATGGATAGCCTTGTCTTTTGGAATGTGAACCCTAAAACTTGGAAACTTTTGATATAGAAAAGATCGATTAAAGACTGGATATATAACCTCACTTATAAATCGATTGTATATTTCTTTTATATCTTTTCCTTTTTCAGAGTTTAGATTTCCATAAAAAAGCTTATGAAAGTCGGTTTTAGTTTCATTGTCGAAATGTAATTCTTCTTCCGGCAACAACTCTTTTCTTAAAATGTGTAATTGATCTAGGTCTCCAGAATTCACAGAAAAGATTTTTTCCACTTCGCTGCAGAAGTCATATTTCTTTGGATCGTATGTTTTTATTGTCGACATTAAAGTTTCCTTGACAACATATGACCTTCGATCCACGAGGGTTGAAATTTAGACATATCGTACTCGCCTTGGATATCTTTGAAGTGAATGTTTTCAAACCCATGAGATCTCATGAGTTCTTCTGACTTGTATTTAGCACTGTTTAAATTATTTCTTCCTAGAAAATAACCACCTTTAACAAAATTTTTCACAGCCCATTCTTGACCGCGTGCTTTTAGCTTTGGTGTTGTTGGGAAGCTGCCTAAATCATTATGACAGAAAGCAATTGGAATATTATCTATATCTGATAATAAATTACAGTCTTTAACAATGACTCTAGGGTGGTTTGTTGGGTTGTGTATGTCGTAACCTATACACCTATCATATCCATAGTGATCACAAAGAAGATTAAAAGAAACACAGCGGTTAGTACCTAGCAGGACGATATATCCTTCATCTGGCATATCTTTCAATTTAAGAATTACATTCTCATATATTTTATACGCATAGTAATCTTTATTGTAATTGTTAACATCTGCGTGTTCTTCTGGATTATTATACCAGTAATCTACATCATAATATTTCTCTTCACTCATATTATCTCTCTTGTATATCCTCAAGCTTTACGATTTTCCATTCATTGTTATCGTATTCTTTAATATATTTGTATCTTTCTTCGTCGTCGACAAAGGTTGCAATATCCGGCCTTCCTATACTCCACTCATTTATAAGCTTATTATTTCCTGGCTTTGGAACTGGAGTGTATATATCAGTAGCTTCTGATAGCCAAGCAGCCCACCAAGAAAATGTGCTTTGTGACATTATGATTTTATTGAAAGATCCTAAAATTTTAAAATCGTTAATTGCACTTTGAGCTGTCATAATTGGATCATATTTAGAAAATTTTTTAATGAAATCATGCTCTGGAGAATCTGTACAAATATATAATTTTTCAAATTCAGTATTTTCAAGTGCCTTTTCGTAATATTCAGGAGGCATAATAAAAGGATTATTGTCTGAAAATGTTGATACATTATCCCCTAAACGAATATGCATTATGATATCATTTTCAGTTTGACCAATGTCTTTTCGTTCTAATTTAAACCATTCTTTGATTTTCTCTTTGTGATCTTTATAATACTCGTATCTTTGAAAAAAACCATTCAAGATAATTTTTTGATCAAGCTTTCTGTCACCTGTTAAGGATGAAATATCAACTATATGACCAGGAATTGTTTTTTCTGGAAACATGTGAATCATCCCCGGAACTGCTGGCACGGTGTTTGGGAAATCTGGAATAGGATGACAAAACATTTTGTAATTAAGATCTTCCGCTAAAATCCTGCCAAATGCATATTGAAACAAATTGTTTCCTAGTTGCCCTAAGTAATTTACAACAATCATAATTTTATATCTCTCCTAACTCTTTCAATCATCGTCTTTAAATCTAAAAATTTATTATTATTATCAATATTATATCGTGTTTCTAAAAGTTTATTAAACATGTTATTATCTAAGTCTTTCCAAGACTCAAGAAATACTGCGCTGGCTTGGTGATGTTCAAATACTTCTTGAATTATGTTCTTTATATTGATAG
>Ga0163180_10001643_pt1 | contig 12679 bp, 14 predicted proteins | sample AtlANTMetagenome_2_FD_109647 | JGI IMG/M metagenome (GOLD analysis project Ga0163180, IMG submission 109647) | Marine eukaryotic phytoplankton communities from the Atlantic Ocean - Atlantic ANT 4 Metagenome | ecosystem: Environmental > Aquatic > Marine > Oceanic | place: North Atlantic Ocean...
AAAGAATCTGATACATCGTTCACATATGCAGCAAAGAACCCTGGAACCTGGGGTAACGGACTGAAGGTTTGCTACATCGATGATTTTGCAGATCAGACTGTTGGTATCGCAACCACAAGTCTTGCAAACATGGGTGCAACAATTGGATTCGGTGTTACTGCAGCACTCGACAACCAAGTCATCCCTGGAGCAGGTACAACCTCTGGATTCACTGGATTCCTGAAAGGTATCGTTGTTGGTCTTACCACAGATGCAACAGGAGCAGATAGTAAAGTAGACATCAAAGTTGTTTCTCGTGTAGAAACAGTCGGTGGCGGTTCAACCGAAACTAAGATTGATTACCAAGAAGGATTTAATGGTGCTCAATTCGGAACATCTGTTGCACTAAACTTCGTCAATAATTCCGGTGTTAATAGTACAGGACTTGGTGCTGTTGCTTATACTCCTACGACTGCAGTTGACTGGTATGATCAACAAACTCTTGATCTCACCAACGCAACGATTTCTTGGAAATCAATTGCTCCAAGGCCTACCTCAAATGTCTATGTTACCGATAGAAACGGTAAGAATGACGGCATCCACATCGTCGTAGTTGACGATAAAGGAACGATCACTGGAATTAAGGGCAACTTGATTGAGAAGCACACCAACCTTTCTAAGGCTGGAGACGCAATCTCTAATGTCAACGCTCCTCAGAGAATCTACTACAAGGATTATCTTGCAGACTTCTCTGATAACATCTATGCGGGCAATAACCCATCTGAAGCACTTGATGCATACTACTTGACCAATCCAAGAGCGACCGGATTCTCAACTGACTTCACGCCAGTTACAACAGCAGATGGTCTGTTCGGTCTTGATGCACAGAGCACAACGTTCTCCGCACTTGGAAATGTTTCTTACACCTTCGGTGGAGGAAAAGATTATTCCGCAACTGGTGGAATGAGTGCATCACTCGCAAGTTTGATCACTTCCTACAATCTCTTCGAGAACAAAGATGAGATCGAAGTTGATTATCTGATCATGGGTCCTGGATGTTCTACTAAGGAACAGTCTCAAGCAAAAGCAAACAAACTGATTGCACTTGCTAACAGCAGAAAGGACTGCATGGCTCTCATCGGACCACACAGAGGAGATCTGGTTGGCGTTACTAACACAACCACTCAAACTGATAATCTGATTGATTTCTTCTCAACCCTGTCGTCTTCCTCCTTCGCGGCATTTGACTCAGGTTATAAGTATCAATACGATCGATTTAACAACATCTTCCGCTATGTTCCTGCTAACGCAGACGTTGCTGGAATGATTTGCAGAACCGGAATCACCGCATTCCCATGGTTCTCGCCCGCAGGTCAACAGCGCGGTGTTCTTAACAACGCTGTTAAACTTGCATACAATCCAACCAAGGCACAAAGAGATCGTCTCTATCCACAGAGAATTAACTCTTTCGTCACAACACCTGGTATCGGAACAATCCTCTTCGGGGATAAGACCGCGCTTGGTTTTGCATCTGCCTTTGATAGAATCAACGTTCGTCGCTTGTTCCTCACTATTGAGCAAGCCCTGGAGAGAGCAGCGCAAGCTCAACTCTTTGAACTGAATGATGATATCACAAGAGCAAACTTTAGAAATATCGTCGAACCTTTCCTTCGTGATGTTCAAGCGAAGAGAGGTCTCTACGGATTCCTGGTTGTTTGTGATACCAGCAACAATACTCCAGATGTTATTGATAATAATGAGTTTAGAGCAGACATCTTCCTGAAGCCTGCTAAGTCCATCAACTATGTCACCCTCACATTCGTCGCCACCAGAACTGGCGTCAGTTTTGAGGAAGTAGTTGGTAGAGTTTGATTACGATATCTAAATAACAAAAGGAGGATTAACAAATGTCTCACTCTATCGCAGAAATCAAAAAGTCTCTTAATGGGGGCGGCGCACGCCCCAATCTATTTGAAGTTACATTTCCTCAGAATAATGTCTTCACGTTTGAAGGCGGAAGTGACTCCCAATTAGATTCAACAGTTCTTGTAAAAGCAGCTCAACTTCCTGCATCGAACGTCGCTTCAATCGACGTTCCTTTTAGAGGAAGAATCATGAAAGTTGCAGGTGATCGTACATTCGACACTTGGACAGTTACCGTCATTAACGACGTTGACTTTAATTTGAGAACTACATTTCAAAACTGGATGCAAAAAATTGCTCAATATGCTGACGGATCTGGTGAAGCAAATCCGACTGATTATAAGTCAACGGCGGTCGTTAAACAGTTAGGCAGATTAGCGTCAGCCGAAGGCACAACAGCTAAAGCTGGTTTAGAAAGTGTGTATGAGTACACATTCTTTGGTATTTTCCCAACCAACATCAGTGCTATCGATCTTTCATACGATACTGCTGATACGATTGAAGAATTTACTGTTGAATTCCAAGTCGATTATTGGGCACCTACCTTTAATAAAAATGGTAGATCTGTTACTGATAATGTTGATACAACCCAACAGATTCAAGGAACAACCTGATAATTGAGGTGCCCTAAATAAAAGGGACAAATAAATTTGTAATAATGTCGGGTAAGTTATTTGGGTTCTCAATAGAGGACACAGAACCACTATCTCCATCAGCGGTCTCCCCCGTTCCTCCTAATAATGAGGACGGGGCTGACCACTATATGAGTAGTGGTTTTTTTGGTTCTTATGTAGATATCGAAGGTGTATATCGCACTGAGTTCGATCTTATCAAAAGATACCGTGAGATGGCACTTCATCCTGAAGCGGATAGTGCCATCGAAGATATTGTAAACGAAGCTATTGTTTCTGATTCAAACGATAGTCCAGTAGAGATTGAACTTTCAAATCTTAATGCCAGCGATGGTATTAAAACCAAGATTCGTAAAGAGTTCAAGTATATTCTTGACCTTTTAGATTTTGATAAAAAAGCGCACGAAATTTACAGAAATTGGTATATTGACGGGCGTATTTACTATCATAAAATTATCGACTTGAAGAGACCTGAAGAAGGTATTCAAGAGTTGCGTTACATCGACGCCATGAAGATGCGTTATGTAAGGCAGCAAAGAAAAAAGAAGAACGACGGAAGTGCTATTTCTCAGTTGAGAAGCGATAATCCTATGGATTATGACTTCCCTGAAATCGATGAGTATTTCATCTATAATCCAAAATCAGTTTATCCAACTGGCAATCCAGCACAAACTGGTGCAAGTCAAGGAATTAAAATTGCAAGAGATGCAGTCACGTATTGCACATCTGGTCTTGTAGATCGTAACAAAGGATCAACACTTTCGTATCTTCATAAAGCCATCAAATCCATCAATCAACTTAGAATGATTGAGGATTCACTGGTTATCTATAGATTGTCCCGTGCTCCAGAACGCAGAATCTTCTACATCGATGTTGGCAATTTGCCTAAGATGAAGGCAGAGCAATATCTTCGTGATGTGATGATGCGTTATCGCAACAAGCTTGTATATGATGCAAACACAGGAGAAATTCGTGATGACAAAAAGTACATGGCGATGCTTGAAGACTTCTGGCTTCCAAGGCGTGAAGGTGGAAGAGGAACCGAAATTACCACTCTCCCTGGCGGACAAAACCTGGGTGAAATCACTGATATTGAGTATTTTAAAAAGAAACTCTACCGTTCACTTAACGTCCCTCCATCACGAATGGATGGCGAAGGTGGGTTTAACTTGGGGAGATCTTCTGAGATCCTGAGAGACGAACTCAAGTTCACTAAGTTTGTTGCACGTTTGAGAAAGAGATTCTCCAACATGTTTAATGACATGCTGAAGACTCAACTCATTCTTAAAAATGTGATTACTCCTGATGATTGGGAGTCGATGAGTGAGCATATTCAATATGACTTCCTTTATGATAATCACTTCTCTGAACTGAAAGAAGCAGAACTCATGAATGAGAGACTGACTCTTGCAGCAACAGCAGAACCTTATATTGGTAAGTATTATTCTCAGGATTATGTTCGCCGTAAGATTCTGCGTCAGACTGATGTAGAGATTCTTGAGCAGGATGCACTGATTAAGAAGGAAATTAAAGACGGTGTTATTCCTGATCCAACTGTACCTGTAGATCCTGAGACTGGGCAACCTTTAGATGCAGCAACTATGGATTTAGGAAAACCTCAGATGGAACCAGAAATTGATGGTTCCGCTACTGAGGCACCAGAACTGCCCAAGGGCGGTGAAATATAAATACATCTAGTTGTTTACTATACAATTAAATGGATGACCTTTTAGATATGATGATCGCTGACGAGTCACCATCTCAAATTAGCGATGCGATTAAAGATGTTCTCTATGCAAAGTCTGCAGAGAGAGTCGATGCATTTCGTCCTATGGTAGCAAATGCTGCTTTTGGTGGAGAAGGTATTGAAACTGAAGTTGAAGTAGAAACCGAGACCGAAGTTAGTGATGATTCCGTTGAGACCACAGATGGTGTCTGATAATTATAAATAACTCATATTAGGAATTTATAAAGCAAATGGCTACCAGAGCATTAGTACTTGGTAATGAGATTGCAGTTCCAACTGCGGCGGGATCCGCAACTTCTTTTGCACAGGCAACTGTGATTAGAGTTGTTAATGTTTCTGGCAGTACTGGAACCATCGGAGTATGCACCGTTGTTGGTGCTGCTACTACAAACTTCATCACAATCCCAACAGGAACTGTTGAATACGTTGAGAAGAAATCAACCGATGTTTGTTATGGCACTGGAACTATAAGAGCTGCAAAAGTAGGATTCACAGGTTAATCAAATGAAACTCATCAGGGAAGAAATCGAATCAGTAGAGTTCCTTGTCGAACAAAAGAACGGCAAGAAATCTATGTATATTGAGGGAGTTTTCCTTCAGGGTAACATCAAAAACCGTAATGGTCGGATGTACCCTATGGAAACTCTCCGTCGTGAGGTTGGTCGTTATAACGAAAACCATGTTCAAGCAGGTAGAGCACTTGGTGAACTTGGTCATCCCGATGGACCTACCGTTAATCTCGATAGAGTCTCTCATAAAATCGTATCTCTGAAAGAGAATGGATCTAACTTTATTGGTAAAGCAAAGATCCTGAACACTCCTATGGGTAAGATTGCTTCTTCACTTATTGAAGAAGGAGTAAAACTCGGCGTATCTTCTCGCGGTATCGGTTCATTAAAGGCTACCCGTGAGGGTGTTAACATCGTCGGTGATGATTTTATGTTAGCAACTGCTGCTGATATCGTCGCTGATCCTTCTGCTCCCGATGCATTTGTTGAGGGAATTATGGAAGGTAAAGAGTGGATATGGGATGGTGGCATTCTTCGTGAGAAGTATGCAGAAAAAACTTACAGAGAGATCAACACTCTTGTAACCCAGAAACAACTTGACGAGAAAAAGTTAAGTCTATTTAATGATTTCCTTGCGAATCTTTAATTTTATAAATAAATATAGTTTTAATACGGAAAAAACGGAGAGTTAAAATGTCTCGTGGCAAAAAATTACAAGAAATGGAAGTAAAGACACAGCAATCCCGCACCGCTGTTAATGCTGGGGCAAAGCCTGCTGATCCTATGCCTAAAATGGGAGATCCAGGTACTCAGTTAGCGAGTGTTGAGGATCTTGGCGGTCCCACTCCAGAAAACTACAAACCTGATGATGATTCAGCTAAGCTGAATACACCTGGCGGAACCCTTAAGCAAGTTAAGGACGTAGTAACCAAAGGCGCAAAAGCCGCAGACCCCATGAAGAAAATGGCAAAGGAAGAAGAAGAACTCTCCGCCGAAGAGACCATCGAAGAGGAAGAAGTTTCCACTGAAGATGTTGTCGCTGAGGAAGAATCCGTAGAAGAAACTGCAGAATATGATATCGAAGAGGACGTAAATGCTCTCCTCGGTGGTGAAGATCTCTCTGAAGAGTTCAAAAACAAAGCAAAGACCATCTTTGAAGCAGCAATTAATGCCAAAGTTGCTGAAGTTAAAGAAGGACTGGAAGCACAATACCAAGAGAAGCTCGCTGAGGAAATCGAGGCAGCAAAAGAGTCACTCGCTGAGCGTGTTGATTCTTATCTTGAGTATGTTGCTGACGAGTGGTTTGAAGAGAACGCACTCGCAGTCGAAGCTGGTCTCAAAACTGAGATGACCGAATCATTCCTTGAAGGAATGAAGGGTCTTTTTGAAGAACATTATGTAACTATTCCTGAAGATAAGTATGATGTGCTTGAGAGCATGGTAGAAAAATTAGATGATATGGAGACAAAACTCAACGAGCAAATTGAGAAAAACATCTCCCTCAACGGTCGTCTCTCAGAGGCAACTGCTGATGGAATCCTGGATCAAGTCTCTGAAGGTCTCGCGCAGACTCAGAAAGAGAAGCTCGCCTCACTTTCCGAAAGTGTAGAGTTTGAAAGTGAAGATCAATATCGTGAAAAGCTGGAAACACTCAAGGAGTCGTATTTTACCTCCAAGAAAGAGTCTTCCGCTGCTAAGACCGAAACCCTCTCTGAGGGTGTAGATCACTCTGGATCAGAGTCCCACTCTGATACCATGGCTGCATACCTGAGAACTCTCGGTTCTTTTAGCAAGAACAACTGAATTTAACATTAAATCAAACGTAACCTTACCCTTTTAAAAGCAAATGTTCCAATCAGAGCATCTGCAGGAAAAGTGGGCACCTCTCCTCAATCATGAGGGTCTTGATCAAATCAAAGATTCCCATAAGAGAGCAGTAACCGCTGTCCTGTTAGAAAACCAAGAAAAATTCCTCCGTGAGCAATCCTCCTTCGAGCAAGGTGGAATGCTGACTGAGCAACCAACCAACCAAGTTGGTAACGGTGGTTTCACCGGCTCCGCAACCGCAACTGGACCTGTTGCTGGTTTCGACCCCGTACTGATCTCCTTGATCAGACGCTCCATGCCTAACCTGGTCGCATATGACCTGGCTGGCGTCCAACCTATGAGTGGACCTACTGGACTCATCTTCGCGATGCGTTCCCGCTACACCAACCAGTCTGGCACCGAAGCATTCTTCGACGAAGCAGATACCGCATTCTCTGGACAACCTAAAGGTCTTGATGATGCTAACGGCTTCACTGGTGCTGCTGCTGGTTTGGGTACTACCTCACAGACAGGTACTAACCCCGCAGTTCTGAACCCAACTGGCAGTGCAGATAAGACTGCATACAACGTCGGTCAGGGTATGCGTACCGACTCCGCCGAAGCACTCGACGGAACAGGTGCTAACGCATTCAACCAGATGGCATTCTCGATCGAGAAAGTCACTGTAACCGCTAAGTCCAGAGCACTCAAAGCTGAGTACTCCTTGGAACTGGCACAAGACCTTAAGGCAATCCACGGTCTGAACGCTGAAGCGGAACTCGCAAATATTCTCTCTACTGAGATTCTTGCTGAGATCAACCGCGAAGTCATCAGAACCATCTATAAGGTTGCTGAACCAGGTGCTGCTGCTAACACTGCTACTGCTGGTGAGTTTGACCTGGATATCGACTCCAACGGACGTTGGTCTGTTGAGAAGTTCAAGGGTCTTCTGTTCCAAATCGAGAGAGATGCGAACGCAATCGCACAAAGAACTCGTAGAGGAAAGGGCAACATCATCATGTGCTCTGCTGACGTTGCGTCTGCACTGACCATGGCTGGTGTGCTCGATTACACCCCTGCACTCAACGCTAACCTGAACGTTGATGACACCGGTAACACCTTCGCTGGTGTTCTCCAAGGTAAGTATCGTGTCTATATCGATCCTTATTCGGCAAACGTCGCTGCTAACCAGTACTACGTTGTTGGTTACAAAGGTTCTTCACCTTACGACGCAGGTATGTTCTACTGCCCATACGTTCCTCTTCAGATGGTTCGTGCCGTTGGCGAGAACAGCTTCCAGCCAAAGATCGGATTCAAGACTCGCTACGGTATCATCGCAAACCCATTTGCACAGGGTACTTCCCAGGGATCTGGCGCTCTTACGAGCAACAGCAACCGCTACTACCGTCGCGTTACTGTCAAGAACCTCATGTGATTCATTTTCACAAGGTTATACGAGAGGGTCTTCGGACCCTCTTTTTTTGTATCTAAATAAGAATGTAGAGAACTAAGTACGATGCCTTTTCACATTAAAACCCCAAGTGTTTTGAATCCAACTATCGGTGATGTATATTATAAAGGTGGTAATTCCTGGACTGATCTGTATGATGACAGAAAGGTTTATGAAAATGAAGCAGATGCTAATGCGGAGAAAGCAACCACTGTCACCAAGAATGGTGTAACTTACACTCCTAAGCACTTTGCCAACGCCACTGTTGTTAGTGAATAATCATGCCAGCTAGAGACGGTATATCTGAAGCTAGATTAGGAACTCCTATTTTAAATAGGAACTTCCTATCACCCACTGGATTTAAATTTGCTCTTAAGAGAAGTCCAGGGGTTGCTTTCTTCTGCAACCAAGCAAACATACCATCTCTGGATCTTGGTATTGCAACTCAACCATCTTACCTCAAGGACGTTGATGTTCCTGGAGATAAGATTCAGTTTGGAGATTTGACTCTAAGATTCTTAGTTGATGAGGATCTTACAAACTACATGGAACTACAAAAGTGGATCCGTGGACTTGGTTATCCAGAATCAGAAAAAGATATTAGAGACTTTCAAAGACTTGGAAAGGGTGATGTTGGTGGAGCATATACTAAAGAAGGATTAAACATCTATTCAGATGCTACACTGCAAATCCTTAGTAATAATCTTGTTCCTAAGTTTCAAGTTACTTTTAGAGATGTATTTCCATATACGCTATCAACTGTCACTTTTGATGCAACTGATACAGATATCGAGTACTTTACAGCAGACGTAAGTTTCAAGTATACTATCTATGATATAATAGATATGAATGGCAATCCTTTATGATCGACCTTGATGCACTTCAAGGAATGTGGGAAAAAGATTCTAAGATTGATATGGACAACCTTCATACGGAGTCCACAAATATTCCCACTCTCCATGCGAAGTACTTTGAATTATATAATACCATCTTTTTGATGAGAAAGAAAGCTGAGCAGCAGAGAAAGAATATCAGACATGAACGTTACGAATACTTCAGTGGTAAAGCAGACCCTGACGTATACATAGAGAATCCTTTTCCAAAAAAGATTCGTGACAAGGATACGATGCAAAAATACCTTGACGCTGACGAAAAATTGTCTACAGTGTGTTTAAAGATAGACTATTACGATACGATGTTGGTATACATCGAAAGTATTTTAAAACAAATTACAAATAGAACTTACCAAATTAAAAACGCAATAGAGTTCATGAGGTTCAACGCAGGACTGGGGTAATGGAAGAAGAACAGTATTACCATTTAGAACTGCCAATTCAAGCAGTTCGTATTATCCACACAGGTCTTTCTCAGGCATGTCAAAAATGGTCGGGCGGAGATCCTGTGGAACAAGAAGATTTGTTAGCTATGAGAGATCATTTTTATAGAATTATGTTAGAACATAGGTTCAGTAACATGTAATAAATATTCGTAGATGAATGGGTCTACGTGATTGACACTAGTGTAAATCTTGTTATATCTAAATCAAACGAAGTATTTTTAAAAATTAATACCGAACCTCATATTGAATATGAACTTAGAGACCACTTTAAGTTTGAGGTTCCGAATGCAAAATTTATGCCACAGTATCGTGGTAGAAACTGGAACGGAGAGATACATCTCTTTGATATGCGTTCCAAACAAATCTACGTCGGTCTGTTAGATAAGATTGTATCTTTCTGTGAGAACTATGGATACAGTTATAAGTTTGAAGACAATAAATTCTACGGAACTCCGTATGAGGAGAATGAGTTTATTTCTTTTGAAGGAGTCAAGGATTATATTAAATCTATTTCGGTCCACGAGCCACGACAATACCAAGTCGAGGGAGTATTCGATGCTCTAAGACACAACCGAAGACTATTGATATCTCCCACTGCGTCAGGCAAATCTCTGATGATTTATTCATTAGCAAGATATTACGCTGAGCATGGGAAAAATATTCTGGTAGTTGTTCCCACGACCAGTCTGGTAGAGCAGATGTATAAGGACTTTGAGGAATATGGCTGGGACGTTGAGACCCACTGCCATAAAATCTATAGTGGTCGCGAGAAGAATGATAATCGTCCAATTGTCATAACAACATGGCAATCTATCTATAAGTTAGAAAGAAGTTGGTTTGAAAGATTTGAAGTTGTGATCGGTGATGAGGCTCACTTATTCAAATCCAAGTCACTCATTCAAATCATGACCAAGTTACACCATGCAAAGTATAGGTTTGGATTTACAGGAACTTTAGACGGCACACAGACGCATAAGTGGGTCTTAGAGGGATTGTTTGGTCCGTCATATAAAGTAACAAGAACTGATGAATTAATGAGACAAGGGCACTTATCGCAATTGGATATTCAGTGTCTTGTTCTTAAGCATCCACCACAAACATTTGAAACATATAATGATGAAATTGAATATCTTATCTCACATGAACAAAGAAATCGTTTCATTAAAAATCTAGCACTAGATCTTAAAGGGAACACGCTTATTCTTTTCGCAAGAGTCGAAGCTCATGGACAGGTACTCTACGATCAGATAAATAAAAACAAGCGAGATGACCGTAAGGTATTTTTTGTACATGGCGGTGTAGATGCAGAGGAGAGGGAATTAGTACGAGAGATTACAGAACGAGAAAACAACGCTATCATCGTTGCCTCCTATGGAACTTTTAGTACAGGTATCAATATTAAAAAACTCCATAATGTTATCTTTGCCTCTCCAAGTAAGTCCAGAATCCGCAATCTTCAAAGTATTGGACGAGTTCTTAGAAAAGGAAAAGACAAAGTAAAAGCAACACTGTATGACATTTCAGATGATTGCTCAACAAAGTCCAGAAGAAATTACACACTCAATCATTTCATAGAAAGAATCAAAACATATAATGAGGAAAACTTTAACTATGAGATAATCACTATTCAATTAAAGGTATGATAGAAGACGATTTTTACTGTACAGTCAAATTAAAATCAGGCGAAGAGATCTTTGCCAGAGTAGCTGCTTCCGAAGAAGAGGATAGAACCATGCTGTTGGTTTCTCATCCAATCATCGTAAATGAAATCAAAGGAAGAATGGGAGTAGTAGGATATAAAATTGAACCATGGTTAAAGACAACAACTGATGATATGTTTGTTGTCAATCTAGAAGATGTATTAACTATGTCTGAATCTACAGATATAGAAATGATAATGATGTATCAAGATTATATTCGTTCATCTGAATCTGATAAGAACTCAACCAATCAATCAAGCATCGACCGTAAGATGGGTCGTCTAGGAAATGTAAATGACGTAAAAGAAATCCTAGAGAAGATTTATAATAAAACTCAAGAGTAATATAGCCTCCTTATCAACCTCCACAAAGGTATTCTATCTGGTATTTGAAATGTGTCAAGTCCTCTTGTCACTTCGTCATTAAGGTGATATAATCTATACATATTATGAGATAAACTTATGATACCGAATATGACCAAAAGAAAAAGGTCTGAACACTACGTCAACAATAAGGAATTTCTCGCTGCACTGATTGAGTATCGTAATGATGTTGAAAACGCATTCATTAAGAAGTACGGTAGAGAACCTGAGAAAGTTGATCGCGCTTCAAGATGGGATACAAAACCACCAATTCCACGCTATATTGGTGAGTGTTTCTTGAAGATCGCAAATCACTTGTCCTTCAAGCCAAACTTTGTGAACTACATGTTTAAGGAGGACATGATCTCAGATGGAATCGAAAATTGCGTTCAGTACATTCATAATTTTAATCCTGAGAAATCCCAAAATCCTTTTGCTTACTTTACGCAGATCATTCATTATGCGTTTCTCCGCAGGATCCAAAGAGAGAAGCGTCAACTAGAAATCAAGAATAAGATTATTGAAAAGTCAGGGTACAGTGAAGTGTTTGACGACAACAACACCCTTGACGGATCGAACTATTCCGACTACAATCAAATCAAAGATAACGTGCATTCCAAGCTCCGTAGTTAATGAAGATTGCAATCATCACTGATCAACACTTTGGTGCTCGTAAGAATTCAAAGTTGTTTCACGACTACTTTCTGAAGTTTTATAATGATGTCTTTTTCCCGTACCTAGAGGAGAATGGCATCACCACCATCGTTGATATGGGTGATACCTTTGATAGTCGTAAAGGTATTGATTTTTCTGCTCTAGCATGGGCGAAAGACAATTACTATGATCGTCTCAAGGACATGGGAATTCATGTTCATACGATCGTAGGAAATCACACAGCATACTATAAGAATACAAATGAAGTAAATGCTGTAGATCTTCTTCTGCGTGAGTATGATAACGTAACTGTTTATTCTGAGTCAACGGAAGTTAAACTAGATAAACTTAACGTATTGTTTATTCCATGGATCAACAAAGAAAATGAGAAAACTACTTTCAAACTTATTCAAGGTTCAACTTGCAAGATCGCGATGGGGCACCTTGAGCTCAACGGATTTAGAGCTCATCGAGGCTGCATCATGGATCATGGTCATCCGGGCGAGTTATATTCAGAGTTCACCAAGGTCTTCAGCGGTCACTACCACACTAGATCGGATGATGGACGGATCTATTAC
>Ga0163180_10001644_pt1 | contig 12676 bp, 13 predicted proteins | sample AtlANTMetagenome_2_FD_109647 | JGI IMG/M metagenome (GOLD analysis project Ga0163180, IMG submission 109647) | Marine eukaryotic phytoplankton communities from the Atlantic Ocean - Atlantic ANT 4 Metagenome | ecosystem: Environmental > Aquatic > Marine > Oceanic | place: North Atlantic Ocean...
ATCCGAATTGAGTAATAAGATAGCTGGCACTATTGAAAGGGGCATTTAATGAATAATGCTCCTGACATTCTTCACGCACTGCGTACAAAAATATCTGAATTAGAAAAAGATATTTTATCGCCAACTGTGAACGATGAGACCTGTCGAATCAAACGCCATCAGCATTTTGTTTTGCAGCGTGTTATCGATTTAGTCGAAAACCCGCATGGCGAATCTATTGATTTGACTTTCTAGGACGGCTTGCGCCTTCCCCAACCACCTCTGTTGAGGCAAACCTGTTGCTCCATCGGACCAGCAGAAGGACTGTTTTAAAATCATGACTAACCAAGTAAATGCGACCGATAATAATGACGGTGCAGTCTCAAATATCGATGACTATGATGCTGAGTGGGCAAAAGAAGATGAGGACAATTCTTCTTCGCCCTCAGATACTCAAGTTATCACTGACGCTCCACCCACTATTGTTGATGAAAAAGCTGCTGAACCTGATACCGCAAAAGGTGAAGCAGAGCCCGAAGCTCAAGAAGAAGTTTCCCCAGAAACATCCGAGGTATCCTCTGCGGAGAGTGAGACCTCCGATGATATATGGGCTAACGCTCCTCCTGAGCTGAAGGAAGCCTACGAGAAGGCTCATAACGATTTTAAAGCTATGAAAGGGCGGCACAAAAATGCAGAGCATAGGGCTGCCGCTCTTCAAAAGGAGTTTGACAAAGTAAACAACCAGCTTGGCGAGGCAACTCGAAAGAAAGGTGTTTATGAGACTGAGCATCCAGAACTTTTTAATGAAGTGAAGGAATTGATGGAATCTCGATTACCGCAAGCTGAGTCTGCTGAGACAGCTCAAGAACCAAGTGAAGAGCTTCAGGTTGTATTCAAAGTACACCCTGATGCTTCTGACATCTTGAATTCTAAAGAGTGGGAGACTTATAAGTCTAACTTTTCTGTCGAACAGCAAACTAAATTTGATTCTCCTGATCCCTACGAATTTATCGATCTGATGAATGAGTATAAGCAAGAGCGCAAAGTCGCTGAAGTAAAATCATCTTACGAGGATGAGGCAGCTAGGCGAAAGGCAGTTCTTGAAGAAGCCTCACCAGCAGACGGTAAATCATCTAAGCCAAATCCAGAGAAAAGTAATATGTCTGTGGAGGATGCTTACGATGCTGAATGGGCTAAAGAGGATTAGTCGTTAACCTCAACTTAAAGGATGGTGATCTGTAATGGCTAATAATTACGGTGATATATCGGGTCAACAGGCCGCACGCTATGAAAAACAAGCGCTGCGACATGCTGAACCTATTGTTGTTTTGGGCAAGGGCGCAAAGCTGACTGTGCAACCAAAAAAAAGCACAGACAGCGTTAAATGGCGTAGGGTAGTACCTTATGCTGCTGCCACAACAGCCCTGACCGAAGGAGTCGCCCCTAGCGGGACCGACTTCAGATATGAGGAAGTAACTGGCACTTTGTTACAATACGGTGGCTTTACTCCCCTTACTGATAAACTTGTTGACATGCACGAGGCTCCAATTCTCGATGATATCAACAAGCAAAACGCTGAACAGTGTGCTCGAACTAAAGAAGCTCTTTTGTGGGCGGTTCTTGGTGCGGCTACTAATGTTCAGTATGCAAATGCGGAGACTCAGTTGACCTCTGTGGCACAACCTCTTGATTATGGTGAGCAAGCGCTTGCGGTGAGAACTCTTTCTCGCAACAAGGCCAAGCAATTCACTCAAATCTTGAGTGGTGGTGTTAAGATCAACACAACTCCAATTGAAGCAGCTTACTTGGCTTTCTGCCATACAGATGTGAAAGATAGCATTCGTGCTATGGCTGGTTTCACGCCTGTGGCGCAGTATGGTTCGATGAAGCCTGTTTCTCCACATGAATTTGGATCAGTTAACGATGTACGTTACATCGCCTCTCCTGATCTTAGTTCAACAATTGATGCGGGTGAATTAATCGCTACCACTGCGGGTAATATTTCCGAGGGTGGTACTCGTGCTGATGTGTATACAACTATTTATTGCGGGATGGATGCTTACGGTCAAATCGCTTTGGCTGGTAAAGGCTCATTCACTCCTGTGGTAAGAATGGTTGGCACGCCATCTAGCTCTGATCCACTCGGTCAGACAGGTTCAATGGGTTGGAAGACTTATTCTGACGAACTCATTCTGAACCAAAACTGGATAGTCGCAGTGAAGCACACTGTCACTTCCGCAATCTCTTAATCGTAAACAAGTACTGGGGGAGCTTAGGCTCCCTCACTGCTTTTATAGGTGAAAAATGAATACAAAAGTTTCTCTAGATCAGACAAACATTTTTGATGCTGCTACCGACCAAATTTTAAATTTTGCTCGTGACGCTGCTGGATTGACATTCGAGCAAGGTGCTGGGCGTGATTACATTATCTCGCAGATTTTTGAAGCACTAGAGTGGGATGCCTATAAACCAGAGGACGATGCGACACATGTCGTAATAAACCTTCCGTTAACCAAAGACGAAAAACATCCGTATACCGGCGGGCTCAATGGGAATATGTTCACCATCAAGCGTGGTGAGGACGTTGAAGTGCCTATCGGCTATTACAATACGATGGTCGAGTCTGCCAAGAATCGTTTTCGCATAGAAAACGTAGGGCAGCATGGTGAGACACAAGAAGGGGGTCCAGCATCACGAAGAATTCCGTTAGGCGCACTTGAAATGAGAGTGGTTAAGTTTCTTAACAAAGGTGTTAAGAAAGTCCAAGCGGAAGTTAAAAAGAAAGCTAAAAAAGCAGCAATTGAAAAGGTGAAAAAAGACTTTCTTGATCAAGGTGAATAATTATGGATTATCTGGGCCTCACAAATAAGTTCTTGGTCGAAACAGGTGTGTCTGATCAGGTGGCAACAATAGTCGATGCTTTTGATGATGTGGCACAAGCAGCAAGCTGGATAAATTCGAGTTGGAATGAGGTCCAGATCTCTCGTAGATGGCCTTTTCGATTTGCAGAAAAGACAATCAATGTTGTCAATGGTACGACTAGCTATACTTATAATGCCATGGGCCTCGCTGATGGCGATGTTATTGTTCCTAATAGTTTTTACAACGTAAATGGTGGTATTGATCAGATCACTTATGAAGAACTTCGAGATAAGCGAAGAGCTGCATCAACAACTCAAGATAAAAGTCGAGTTTATTGTGTAGCGACTCAGGTAGGTGCTATAGAGACTTATCCTGACGTTGATACTACGCAGTCAGTAAGTTTTGATTATTTGAAAGGTGTTCAAACTTTAGTTGCAAACTCTGATGTTCCTTATGGTCTGCCGTCTGATTACCACATGATGATTGTTCATCTTGCAATCACTAAGTATGGTGCTTTGCAAGGCGGTCAGGAAGGGATGAATTTGTATAATGCTCACGGCCCTCGCTACCGAAAATACTTTAACGACTTCGTTCAGTTAAATAACAACTCCTCAGTCGAGGATACCAAGCCCGCGCAAGGAACTCTTTTAGCTTAAAAAATGAGGTGACTCATGGCATCAAGGCACTTTCCTCTCCGAGGAGGCTTAAACCTGTCTGCGTCACCGCTAGAGGTTTGGCCTGGCGCAATACGAGATAGTCGTAATTATTTTGAATCAACAAAAGGCGGCTATGAAAGAATAGGCGGCTATGAGCGGTACGATGGTAGAAGTTCGCCGGCAGCTGCTACCTATTATCAATTGACTTTTAATAATTGGGATACGCACGTTACGCCAATCAATGCTTCGACCACAATTACTGTCGATAGCACTTTGACTTTCTATATCATGGCGGTAGATACCTCGACTCCTGATACGTTGATTGCTTATGCAACGGCGTTAGTGGGAACAATTGCAGACCCTTATATTGCTTTAGATTGGGATGGTGTTTCGTTTCTAACTAAAATCGTTGAGCGTGGCTCAGAGTCGGATGAGCTTGATGAAACTTATCTAGAGACAGCTTGGACTCACTATAGAGACCAAATTACGCAAGTTGGTGGTACTTCAACTGAGTGCAGCGGCGTTCTTCAAATCAATGATACTGTTGTGGCATTTAAAAATGATGCTACAAATGCCCCAAAGATATACAAAGCGACAGCGAGTGGATGGGATGAAGGTCGCATTGGTCGAGCAGTCGAGGTTAGTACTGTCAGTCAAGATATTGTTGTGAATGAGACTATTGACTCTGGAAATTTCACAGTCATGGCAGTCTGCAAATGGTACGACCCGATTACTAAACTGGAAGACCCAACAAAAAAATGGTTAGTTGTTAAACCCAACTCAGCTTTGGATTTTCCTCCGATAGGAAATAATACCTCTAGCGGCGGTTCTACTTTTATCATTGATAGTGTTATACAACCTATTAATGCTTTTGGAACTTATATTGAGTATCAAAATCATAACTTCCTTTCGCATCCTGATAATTTAACGGCTTTTATTGCTGATGGAACTAATGTTCCTATGGCTTATTCGCAGCAACATCATTGCTTGCTGCCTATAGCGCCTGATTTTAATTCTCTATCGGATACTAAAGCGACACACATTTCTGTTCATAATGAAAAGTTAATGTGGTCCACAGGGTCAGGTACTTTTAACATCTCTGAGCCGGGCTTACCTTTTAACTATTCAGGAAGTTTCGGGGCTGCAAATATTGGTGTAGGTGACTTTATCACCGCGCTGCAATCAGCCGACTCCGAGAATATGATTGTTTACACGAAAAAAGGAGCTCGCAAGTTAACAGGCACAGATAATACGAACTGGGCCTTTTTCGATGCTGCTTCAAATGTAGGCTCTCAGCCACGAGGTGTTCAAAAGCTTGATGATATATATGCCTTATCAAGTCGAGGCGTAGGCTCTTTAATACGAACTGACACGAGCGGTGGTTATGCTGGTGGATCGGTTAGTACACATATTCAAGAGATTGTCGCTGATTTGGGTACAAGGTTACTGTGCAGTACAACATTGACTACGAAAGAACAGATTCGCTGGTACTTTAATGACAACACTTTTTTGATGATGACGGTTCTTCCTTCTAATCAGGGAATGACTTTTTCTTTTGGAATAGCTAACTACAAAAATAGGCCAGTTAAAAATGTTTCTACTGAAATTTGGAGTGATGGTAGAGAAAGAACATTTTTTACTTCGGACAATGGTTACATATACGAAGCTGATGTTGGTTCAAATTTTGACGGCGATACTATTTATTCTTATCTCGAACTTCACTCCAATCATTTAAGAACGCCAGGCCATAACAAATCTTTTAAAAAAGTATTCTTTGAAGCTGAAGGACTGAATCAAGTCAATATCTCTCTGGAATACAAATCTAATTACGGAGCAAAAGTATTTGAAGCTCGTAATTTTCAGATTGAAGGTGGACGTTATATTTGGGATGAAGGGCTATGGGATGAAGCTCGGTTTGACCAAGCCGGAAGAAATAGAGGTAGAGCTTCTCTAAAAGGCATAGGTTTCTCTATTGGTTTCACGTTAGACAATGACTCTAAGTTTGTTCTTCCTTTCAAAGTTACTGGTTACACCATCGATTTCGAGTTGCTCGGAAGAGCGAGGAAATAAAGCATGGCAAATCTTTTTGATATCTTAAAAACGTATCGACCAAGGCGAGTCATTCAGTCAGATGATTTTAATGACTTGAATGCTGCTGTTAAAGCGAGTTTTCAAAAACTTGGTGATGCTCCAGCAGCGGGTGAAAAAGGTGTCTCAACACCGTTCACTGTTGGTACTCCTACTCTTAGTAATCACGCAGTGCCAAAGTCAGTTATGGACACTGCGGAGACCGGAGTTCTTGCTAATAAAAATGCAACAGATGCGGCGGCAGCTGCGGCTCTGAATTCGCAAAATGCAGCAGCCACGAGCGAGGCCAACTCAGCTAGCAGCGCTACTGACTCAGCCGCCTCTGCGGTGACTGCGGGCGCTGCTCAAGTAGCTGCTGAGACAGCAAAAACTGGAGCTGAAACAGCACAAGCAGCGGCTTTAGTGAGTGCAAATGCGGCGGCCGCTAGCGAGACTAATAGTGCTGGCTCGGAGACTAATGCGCTTGCGAGCCAAAATGCTGCCGCTGCCTCTCAGGTTGCTGCGGCGGCCAGTGCGGCCAGCGCGGCGGCAGACGCTGGAAGCATAGGAACTTCTGTGAGCGATGCTCAGACAGCGGCTACTGCTGCCGAAGGTCACCTAGATACTTTTCAAGATCAGTATTTAGGATCAGTTGCAAGTGACCCCACTACAGATTTGGATGGCGATCCATTAACTTCTGGAACGCTGGCATTTTTAACAAGTACTAACATGCTGCGTGTTCACAACGGCAGCGGCTGGCAGGATGCTGGATCAGCCGTAAACGGCACTGCCCAGCGAGATACATTTATAGCCACAAGTGGACAGACTACTTTTACATTATCTGGCAGTTACGATGTTGGTTTCGTGGATGTTTACTTGAATGGAATTAAATTATTAAGTGGTACTGATTTTACGGCTACGAATGGTAGCTCAATAGTATTAATCGCACCCGCAGCTCTTAACGATGTCGTTGATGTGGTTGCATATGGAACCTTTACATTGCTTAACCAAATTGGAAATACCGATGGTGGTTTTGCCAATAGCACATATACGACTGCTCAGAACATAGACGGAGGTAATGCAAGTGGCTGACAGAATACAAATTAGACGAGACACAGCAGCAAATTGGACGAGTGCGTCACCAACCCTCGCCAATGGCGAGCTTGGATTAGAGACTGATACCGGCAAACTGAAAGTTGGTGACGGATCTACAATATGGACATCACTTGGATACTATACGCTGGGAACAACTGGTGCGGCGATGTATACCGATGCGACTGCGAATTTTACTGGTGACTTGCAGAAAAGTGGGGTCAGTGTTCCAGCTTATTCAGACACAACAGCTAACTTCACTGGTGCTCTCCAAAAGTCAGGTGTACCTGTCGCTGCTGACGCGAACTTAAACAGCTTTATTGGTGCGGTTGACCTACCCACAGCCGATGGGAGTGCCGACCAAGTTTTGACCACCGACGGTTCGGGTACGGTATCGTTTGCTGATGCTGCTGGTGGTGTTACTTTTGATAATTGGAACGGTGGAACTGTATACGATTTGGATCTGCGAACAACAGCAGATGTAAGTGCTGGTAGGTCAGTGTCAAGTCCTAGTTATATTCAACTTTGGCGCGTTGGTTCATCGATCAATTCAAATCATACTGTGGGAAACACGTTTACTTTTATTTCTGGTAATCATCTAAATGGCGGAACGGAAACATCGTTCTCAGCTTGTGGGTTTGTTGTCACTCCATCGACAAAAACTATAAGTATCACAACTCCAGATGAAATTTGGTCGAACACCAGTGGTTATGGTGTTAGCACTTGGGCTGGTACTGGTGCGGAAGGCGGTGGTGAACTGGTCTGTCATGGCAATATTGCGTGGCCTAACCAAACGACTTACAAATTTGGTTATGCAGTTTACCGTCAAAGTGACGTTGACGGCTCGAATGTCAACAATATTATGGGAGGATTTACAGGCGATTCATACCATAATAATGAACCGAGAAATTCCTTACCCACCAACGCTGCTGGAGCGACTAGATCTTTTGTATTCGGTTATGACCAAAACAACAGTAGCAGAGCATCTTATCGTCTTTACACTGGTAATGGTCATGGACAGGGCAATGGTTCAGTCGGTAGTGTGACCCTGTGTCCAAGTACCCATACCTCTACTTGTGAAGCGGTACATATGATTACGCATCCGTTAATTACAAATGATAGCCTGTTTCCTAACAGTGGGGGTTTTAACTTACCGTGTCATATTCTTGTTTACGGAACTCCTAATGGTTATTCAAAGATTGCTGTTGATTCAAACAACAATGTTGGTGCGGAAGTAACGACAGGTTTTGATAGACAACAGTACAGTAGTCAATGCGCTTTTCTTGTAAAAGACCCAAGCAGTAACAACCTAAAATTATTTAACTACGACTATTACGGACAAATCTGTGAGTGGACTTCTACAACGCAAACGTATGACAGAGGAAATTTGGGAAATATACCTTTTGTTATGCACATGAACAAATACATGATTATTCCGTCAGGCAATCTTAACGAATATTTAGCTCTTAATACTGTAACCAATTATCCATACTATGCGCCATTTTTAATGGTTAAATTTACAATTAATTATAGCGATGGAAAATTTAGCAATATAAAAATTTATGACGCATCGAAAAACACAGACCTGATAACTTATAACACTTCTACTTTCTTCGCAAAAGCACTTTACGGTGACACTTGTGACCCCAGTATCGCACCAACCAATATAGTAATCGGTGGATTGAAAAGTGGAAGTATAGCTTCTGTTCAAGTATTTGATTTTCCGGCTGACAGCCTCTTTACTGCTATATAAGGAAACCGAAATGGCAAACACATTAGATGAATTTAGAACTGAACGTGATGCAGCTTTGCAAGCCTCTGACTGTCTTTACCTTGCAGATGTGCAAAAAAATTTGGAATTAGATGAGGGAAGTATCTCAACTCTTGATATTTATCGGCAGCAACTTCGGGATGCGACTACTGGTGTCACTGATGACAATGCCAGTGATGCCGTTCTGCCAAAACCTGTTGATCCGACAATAGCTGCTTTTCTAAAAATAGACATTAGCTAGGAGGTCAAATGACGACTTACACAGTTACGGTTGCGGCTGGCAAGTTTGTTGTAGATGGGGTCAGTCAGCAAAGCCTGAGCCTGATGGAGGGCAGCACTTACACCTTCGACCAAGCTGATGCCACTAATGCCACTCACCCACTTAAACTTAGCTCTACTGCCGATGGTACGCATGGTGGTGGAACAGAGCACACGCTTAATGTCACCTACAACGGCACGCCCGGCCAAGCCGGAGCATACACGCGCATAGTGGTAGGATCGGGAACGCCTGATCTTTTCTATTATTGTGCAAGCCACTCTGGTATGGGAGCGGCAGCAACAACTCCACTCCAACGGAGTCGTGCAAGGGATATGGCAGATTCAGGCTCGACTATTAATGTTCTCGATGGAGTAACTGCAAGCGGAACTGAACTCAACGTACTAGATGATTTAAGCCGAGGCTCGATTCTTTATGGAAACTCATCTGGTGCTACTGCAATCCTAACGAAAGGGTCAGCCGATCAGGTTTTAAAATCGGATGGTACTGATATTTCATGGGGTGATGCTTCTGGTGGAGGAGCAACCTATGCGCCTACTGTTGGCACAAACGCATTTAGCACACCGTTCCACGAAAATATGTCAACGCAGGGTTTTGGTGCTGTCATGGCTTTGGGTTTCTCACACGCACCTGTTTTTCGAGGCAGAGATGTTGGTGTGACAAATAGAGCGAAAGGTAACAAATTTATTTTTATGAACGGCTACACTGAGACTCCGGCAGCTCGACACAATGGCAACTATATGGATGGAATGGCAACTATATATTTTGATGTTGTGCCGAGTACGAGAACAGTGACATGGAGTTCAAATTGGCAACGTTTTTGGTATCACTCTAACTATAGCTCTACAGCTTATTCGACTGCTCAATTCTTCACTATAGAGGGATCGGGCCAAATGACTGAAAATGCGTACAGCGTTTGGTCAAACCAAGGCAGTCATCAATTTAATATTGTTAATTATGGCTTCCAAGATAGCGGTGCTTATAATTCTCATGTTGCTGCAACTGGGTCTGGTAATGGTTTATACCAAACGTCTGGACATCGTGAAGTTCTGCCAGTTGACGATAATGCTACTGGATACATCGCGAATGTTGGTTATGACCAAAGCAATAGTCGCGCAAGCTATCGAATAATGACCGTTGACGCTACTTCGGGCAATATGAACATGGGTAGTATGACCCAATGTCATAACACGACATCATCTACTTGTTATTCTGTACGGATGATAAACCAGCCAGGAATTTATCCTGATGCGACTAATGACTATCCAGTTCAAATTTGGCGATATCAAATTGATGCTGACTATGTAGCGCAAACACTAAATCGTTCGGGTAATGTGTCTAATGCGATTACCAGTGGCTTCGACCCAACACGATATCAGGATTTTGCATTCTTGTTGATGGATGGAAGCACTCCGGTTGTTATGATGTATGACGCATATTATCAAGCATCAAGATGGACGCAATACGATGCTGCCCCTACCCATTTCCCCAATAGTAATGCCGGAAATTTTATACCAAAAGTAGAATTTAACGCTATGGGTCAAGGTGGCTTTGTAGCTACTGGTGTTGAAAATGAATTTATGTGTTTTGAAACTATTTATCCCCGCTCTGCTTGGTTAACAGGGCAAAGCACTTTAAAGAAATTCAAAATCAATCCGACCAACGGCAAATTTACTGATATGTATTACTGCGATCTTGATAACTCTGTAGCTGGTTGGTATCACCGAGTCAGGAACGGCACTGGTCACAAACTTTTTGGGTTGTACGGAGATGACGGTAATTCTTCCACAGTAACTCATTTACTCGTAGTAAGCACCGATCCTACCTACTATAACTCATCGCATGGCGCACAAGTTATTGATCTACCTACTGCAAGTGATTGGAAGCCTTATCCCGCAAATTAAGGATTAGTTATGAACGATTCTGAATTAGAAGTAATGCTTAATCGTGCAGCTGAAAAAGGCGCTGAAAAAGCTCTGAAATCTATTGGTCTTTCTGACGAGATGGCAGTCCATGATGTTCATGAACTGCGGGGCTTACTGGATGCTTGGCGTCAAGTTAAAACCGGCGTCAGTAAAACAGTTGTGCAGTTTTTAACCGTTGGAACTCTCGGTGCTCTAAGTGCCGTATGGTATTTCAAATCTTGAGGTGAACTATGGCAATTGGTGACGTTAAAGTGAAAGAAGAAGAGACAGTCGCTGGGAGACTCAAGAAGTTTACTGAGAGCGGCTCACCAGCTATGCAGTATGCTTCTGCACTTGGCCGGCGAGAAGCTGGCGCGAGAGGATTGACTAATAGCTCTATAGCAGTCGGCGCAGCTGCTGAACAAGTAATGCGATATGGCAGTGACGTTGCTAAGGCTGACGCAAATATTTTTAGCCAAAGTAATATTGCAGATGCTGCGAATAAAACTGCATTAGAACAGCAAAGGTTATCTGATGTAGGTGCGATGGACCGTACCAAGTTAACAACAGATACGCAGTTAAAAATACAAACTCAAGGCGATAAAGCAGCTAAGGAGCGTTTGGCCTCACAAATTGCTAGCCAAGAGAAAATTGCAACAGCGCAAAATAAGACACAGAAAGAGATACAAACAGCAGCAGATACAGCTGCTTTAGCGCGAGTAAAGGCGCAAATCACAAGTAACGAAGCGATGGCACTTGCTGATCAGGCCAACAAAATGGCTATAGTGAATGCTCAAAGTGCTAGTGCTTTGGCTGTAGCGCAAGAGAGAACTAAGAGCGCAGCAGCAATTGAAAGCGCTCGATCGACCAGTGCTGAAAATATAAATACAGCTACACTTACGAGTAACGCCGCTGTCCAAGCAGCTAGAAATGCCAGTAACGAAAAAATCGCTTCCGCAAATGCGGCTGCTATAGCTGCTGAAAATGAGCTTGACCGATTGAGTCAGCAAAACATTGCAAAGTGGAATAACGAGGCTGCTTTGCAGCTTCAAACAATGAAAGAAAACTTCGGTATTACTTCTGAATATCGCAATGACGCTACAAATGCTTGGCAAGGCTTTTCAAATGGGATTGCTCAAATTGATACCACCGCATCACCAGCTTCTCAGACTGAGCAATTCAACAGAATTAATGAGTCGTTTCAGGCGAGAATGAAATTCCTTAACACTTCTCGGATAAGTGATTTAGCGAATAAAGGTATGGATGCAACAGATAATGATGCCATGGAAGCCTACACAAAAGCTCAACAAGTAGGTATGACAGCGGCAGAGTTAGATACTCTAGGTGGTGTTCCAGCTGGAACGGCACAATCTTGGATTCAAAGTAAAGGTCTAGCGCCTTTGCCTACGAGTCCTAAAGAAAGTGCGGCTGCAAAAGTAGCATCTGCGTCAACTACACCGGCAGTTGTTGATACAAGCAAGGTGGCTGCAAACTTTGATAACACGGCTGCTAGCACAGATCCAGCTTACGGTATTGATGTGGAGAACGATAGGCCAGACTAATGACATATGAAATTGTAAAAGCTCAAGCAAAGGAAGCAATTGCAATTTCAAAATTACTTTACGATTCTCTCCAAAACGGTGTCGATGAAAACTTCGACATTAATAAAGAAAAACTAGTGGACCATGTGTTCGATACTATCGTGCAACATGATGGCTTCGCTGTTGTTTTAAAGCACGAAGGTAAAGTTGTCGGATGCTTTATGGGAGAACTCACTAAGCATCGTTATGCTACCGGATACATTGCTACTGAACTTGGTGTTTATATTCATCCTGAACATCGAGGTGAAAATCACTTTCAAAAAATGTTAGATCAATTCATCTGCTGGAGTACTAAAAAGCCAGATGTGTTGATGACCACATTTTCAATTGGTCAGCTGAATGCGACTACCCCATGGGTACGAGCCCAGCTCAAGAAAAGAAACTTCATTAAAGGCGATGAAAACTATTATTTATTGAGGAAATGATATGTCTAAACTTGTTAAGGCTATTGGCCGAGGCATCAAGAA
>Ga0163180_10001645_pt1 | contig 12673 bp, 15 predicted proteins | sample AtlANTMetagenome_2_FD_109647 | JGI IMG/M metagenome (GOLD analysis project Ga0163180, IMG submission 109647) | Marine eukaryotic phytoplankton communities from the Atlantic Ocean - Atlantic ANT 4 Metagenome | ecosystem: Environmental > Aquatic > Marine > Oceanic | place: North Atlantic Ocean...
GAAAGATTTTTGCCACGGATAAAAAAAATGGCCAAAAGACTTGTTAAAGTAAAACGACAACAAGAACTCAGAAGAAAAAAAGGTTAAGATATGCATTTAATGACAGAAATAACAGAGGACGTGGAATATCTTACAGAGGCTGGACCTGATGGTAAAAAATCTCTGTATATTCTTGGTCCATTCATGATGGCCGAAGTGAAAAACAAAAATGGTAGAATGTATCCACGAGATGTTCTAATGAACGAAATGTCACGTTACAATGAGAATTACGTTCAAAAAAATAGAGCATTCGGTGAACTAGGACATCCAGACGGTCCTGGTATAAATTTAGAAAGGGTATCCCACATGATTACTTCTCTTAGAGAAGATGGTAATAATGTGATGGGTAAAGCCAAAATTATGGATACCCCTTATGGACAAATTGTGCAAAATTTAATTAACAATGGCGCACAATTGGGTGTTTCTTCAAGAGGCATGGGATCCCTTGAAGAAAGAGGCGATGTTAAAGTTGTTAAAGATGATTTCTATTTAGCAACCGCCGCCGACATAGTTGCAGATCCTTCTGCTCCTGAGGCCTTTGTTCAAGGAATCATGGAAGGAAAGGAATGGGTTTGGGAATCTGGTGTATTACGGGAAAAAGTGATCTCTGCGATCAAGAAAGAAGTTTCTAGGGCACCATCAGCAAAATTAGAGAATGTTAAGTTAAATGCATTCAATAATTTTCTTTCAAATCTATAATTGTATAAATATAAACATGAGACAGAAATTCTCAAAAATCTAAGGAGTTATCACATGTCAGAAACTAAAGTTGAGGCTCTGGAGCAAGAAGAAGTTGAAATGAACGAGAATGCTCATGAAGAGGTGAGCGAAGATACTCAAGTTGACGAGGCTTCATATCCAGGTGCCGGGAAAGATAAAGAACCTATGGCGAAAGCATCAGGATCTGCACAAGATACTGGTGTTAATAACGAGGTTCCAGATGGTCCAAAACCTAATTTTACAAAGGGTGTTCCATCTGCTAAAAAGCGACCTGCCGACAAGGGAGGTATGTCTGAAAGTGCAACCAAAATGTCAATGATCAAAGACATCTATAATAAGTTGGACGAGATGAGCAAAGAAGAGGTTGCTGAAATTCTCGGTGCTATCCACGAAGTAGACGAAATGGAATTTGACGAAGAGGGCAACGAAATTGTTTCCGAAGACAAAAAAGAAACAAAACAAGTTGTAGCAAAAGAAGAATTCAATCTTGAGGGTGATGTACAAGCACTTATCGAGGGCGAAGAACTTTCAGACGAATTCAAAGAAAAAGCGGCTACAATTTTCGAAGCGGCCGTATTTGCTAGAGTTAATGAGGAAGTTTCATCGAGAATAGAAAAACTTGATGAGCAATACAAAACAGAACTCGAGGAAGCCGTCAATAACAACCGCACAGATATGGTTGAAAAAGTTGATGACTTCATGAATTATGTTGTAAAAGAGTGGATGCAAGAAAACGAACTTGCGGTCGAAAAAGGAATCCGCTCTGAGATTGTTGAAGACTTCATGGTTGGACTAAAAAATCTTTTTGTCGAACATTACATTGATATTCCAGATGAGAAAGTTGACCTAGTTGACGATCTCTTTGCTAAAGTAGAAGATTTGGAAGAGTCTCTTAACACAGAGATTCAGAAGAACATTGAGAACTCCAAGGAACTCAAAGAGTACCAAAAAATGGACGTTCTTTATACAGTGGCAGAAGGAATGACTGAAGTAGATTCAGAAAAAATGGCGAAGTTGGCAGAGGGCATTGAGTATGAGAATGAAGAACAATATGCAGAAAAACTTCAAATCATTAAAGAAAATTACTTCCGCGGTGAAGAAGTCAAATCAGAGGAACAACAACCTTTGAATGAAGAAACAACAGAAAATGATATGGAAGTCAATGAAGATAATGATTCTTCAAACTTTGCGGAAGCACCTGAGTCTATCAGAAGATATGCTGATGCGATATCTAAAACATCTATAAAATAAGTAAGGAGATTACAAATGTATCTTTCAGAAGGTTTACAGAAAAAGTGGGCTCCTATTCTTGATCATCCAGAGTTGGGTCAAATTAATGACTCATACAGAAAAGCAGTAACAACTGTTCTTTTGGAAAACCAAGAAAAGGCCATGCAAGAGGATAATCAAGTTCTTGCATCACAGAATTTCTTGTCAGAGGGTCTTGCTTCTGGCGCATTCCCAGACAAAGGCGGTGTAGCGAAATATGATCCTATCATGATTTCGCTCGTAAGACGATCAATGCCTAATTTGATTGCTTATGACATCTGCGGTGTTCAGCCAATGACAGGTCCTACTGGTCTTATCTTTGCTATGAGAGCAAGATATACCACAATGAATCAGTCCCCAGAGGCGCATTACAACGAAGCAGATACCGGATTCTCTGGTAACAATAATGTCACACAAGTTGACAACGTACCTGGTCTTAGCATTGTTGCTAATACTGCATCTGGTACATACAGAGCAAACACAGCCCAGATCACTTCTTCAGGTGGTATGGATACTGCAACTGGCGAAGGTGTTACACCTGCTAACATGGCTTTCTCAATTGAGAAGGTTACAGTTACCGCTAGAACAAGAGCCTTGAGAGCCGACTACACAATGGAAGTTGCTCAAGATCTTAAAGCAGTCCATGGTCTTGATGCAGAAACAGAACTCAGCAACATTCTTTCCGCTGAGATTCTTGCTGAGATCAACAGAGAAGTTGTACGTAAGATCTACAGAGAAGCCGTTGTTGGTGCCGCTCAGGACACAACAGTATCAGGTATCTTTGATCTTGACACAGACTCAAATGGTCGCTGGTCCGTTGAGAAATTCAAAGGTCTCATGTTCCAGATTGAGAGAGAAGCAAACGAAATTGCGAAGAAGACACGTAGAGGAAAAGGTAATATCATTATCACTTCTTCTGATGTTGCTTCCGCACTTCAAATGGCTGGCGTACTTGATTACGCTCCAGCACTTGATAGCAACAACCTTTCGGTTGACGATGCAGGTAACACTTTTGTTGGTGTACTCAATGGACGATACAGAGTTTATGTTGATCCATATGCAGTAACAAACGCCGCTAACTACTTTGTAGTTGGATACAAAGGTTCCTCATCCTACGATGCAGGTATGTTCTACTGCCCATACGTTCCATTGCAAATGGTTCGTGCAGTTGACACAAGCACATTCCAGCCAAAAATTGGATTCAAGACCCGTTATGGTCTCGTAAGAAATCCATTCTCGACTGGTGCCGCTGATATCACAAGCACAGGCTCTTCCGATATTAGTGCCGACAATGCTGGTGCATCATCCAACGAGTATTACAGAATCGTAAGAGTAAATAACTTAATGTAATTTTCTCTGAAAATTCGTGGTATACATAAAGGAGTAGGGTAAAACCTACTCCTTTTTTTGTTTATGGAGAACAACATGCATTCCAAAATAGATCTATATCGTGAATATCATAGTGACCCAACCAACCACTATTCTGGTAATTCGTTAAAAATGCATTTCAAAAGCATTGATAATTTAATAAAAGAAAAAAATTGCAAGACCGCATTAGATTACGGTTGCGGTGGTGCATCTTCATATATTGATGATAGAATACATTTAAAATGGGGACTTGAAGATATGGGTCTTTATGATCCAGCAGTATCACAATTTGGTGCTTTACCTGGTACTGAATATGATTTAGTCATATGTACTGATGTTTTAGAGCATGTACCTGAAGAAGAAATACCTGACACACTAAGTCAAATTTTTGGATTAAGTAAAATATGTTCTTTTATTAATATTGCAATGTATCCAGCAGGCACAACTCTATCTAATGGCGAAAATGCTCATTGTACACTTAAATCAATTGATTGGTGGAGATCTAAAATGTCTGACAGTTTAACAAGCGACATTGAAGTTCATGCTTTGTATTCATTTGATCATAGTCTTGATAAAATTCACTACGAAACATATAAAAAAGAATGATTTTCTGTATTGGTAATGGTAAGTCAAGAGAACATCTTGATTTAAATGAATTAAAAGAACATGGAAAAATTTTTGGTTGCAATGCTTTATACAGAGATTTTTCTCCAGATTATTTAATATCAAATGATCCAATAATCGTCAACGAAATTATTGACTCTGGTTATTCGAAAGATAACAATGTCTATCTTGTTGAACAACAACCGAGTTTAAAAATACCTGAAGATCATAAATTTAAATTAGCACCATGGGGAGATAATTTATATCCAATTAATTCTGGTTGGGCAACCGTACGACTTGCATATAGTTTATTTCCTGAAGATCAAATATACATGATTGGATACGATATATTTGGTGATAGAAATAATATTTACGATAACACACCAAACTATCCTAAATCTACAGAAGAACATCACATGTCTACTGAATGGCAAGGCATGTTCTATTTACTTGTCGAACATTTTTGTCCTGGTATAAAACTAAAAAGAGTTATCAATAGCACAACAAAAATTGATAATATTGAAAACATAACTTATGAAAATTTTTGGAAAGAAATATGATAGTTATCGTAGGTAATGGTAAATCTAGACAAAATATGGATTTAGAAAAAATAAAAAAGAATGCAAAAGTATATGGTTGCAATGCTTTATACAGAGATTTTTCGCCAGACTATTTGTATACAGGTGATCCTCACGTAACACATGAAGTTTTAAGTAGTGACTATGCTTTAAATAATACAGTTGTTTTAAATAACATGGAATCTATTCCAGCAATGGCGAGAGAGGGTTTATCTTTTGAGGGGAAAGTTGTTGAAAATGAACCAACAGGTTTTGAATTTTTTTGTACTGGTTGGGGTGACTATACGTACATCACATGGATAAAAGAAGGAAGCAAGATAATGAAAACTCCTTGGCCAGATGATGGCGTGGGACTAAGTGCAGGATTGATGGCTACACGATTTGCACATCATCAGTTTCCTACTGATATAATTTATCTCATTGGTTTCGACATTTTTGGAAAAAGAGATAATATCTATGATGGTACAAACGGATATCCTTCTGAAGATTATCCAAATGAAATGGAAAAAGAATTCATAGAGGGTTTTGAATATCTCATAAATACATATGAGAGAATTAAAATCAAAAGAGTAATAGAACAATGGACCTCTCTCAAAGGTATACCCAATGTTCCTGAAGAAGAATTATGGCAGAATCTAGCAAACAACCAACGAATCTAAATTATTTTTTACCTACAGGGTTTAAATTTCAAATTGAAAAATTACCTCACGTAAACTTCTTTGTACAATCTGCTAATCTTCCTGGCATTGCCGCGGGACAAGCACTTGTTACTACACCAAATAGAGATTATCCTATTGCTGGTGATAAAGTTCAGTACAATGAATTAAGAGTTAGATTTATTGTAGACGAAGAACTACAGAATTGGTTAGAAGTTTATAATTGGATCAAGGGTATCACTTTTCCAGATTCAACAGATCAATACAAAAGATTAAGACAAGCAAATGTACCTAATCCCATGGGTGATATTTATTCTGATGGATCATTGTCTATACTTACAAGCAATAAAAATGCACAATATGTTGCAAAATTTTCGAACATGTTTCCCGTTGATTTAACAGATATTGAAATGCAATCGGATGTTTCAGATGTAGATACAGTTGCTTCAGATGCTACATTTGCGTATACTACATATAACATTGAAAGGATGATTGGCGAACATTAATTATGAGGTTTGATGAAATTAGAGGATATACAAGAATTATGGACCAGTGATTGTGTTCTTGACGATGTACAGTTAGATTTAGAATCGAAAAGAATACCAGAACTTCACAACAAATATTTTAAAATTTTTTCTGATGAAAAACTGAGACTTGTAAAATTTGAATCAAGAAAGAAAGAATTATCCAGACTCAAATGGCTTTACTATACAGGTAAGATTGATAGAGATAGTTTAGACAACATGGGATGGGAACCTTTTGAACTTGATATAAAATCTAGAAATAAAGTTGACCTAGACAGATTTTTAGAATCAGATAAAGACATGATCGATATACAAGAAAAAATTGCATACCAAAAAGAAAAAATCGAGTATCTTGAATCAATTATTAAAACAGTTGTCAATAGAAATTTTTTAATTAAAAATATAATTGATTGGAGAAAATTTACTTCAGGAGCATAATGTATGATTTTTTAATGATAGCAAACATGCCATTGTTCGAAACAGATGGTGGGGCTAAAGGCGGTACTGAAAGACAAATAATTACTGTAGCGGAAAGACTAGCAGAAGAAGGATTGAATGTAGGTATCGTTCATTCTTTAAATGGTCATGATCAAGTGATCAATGGTGTAAAACATTTGGATCATTTTAGACACTATTATGCTAAATCAAAAGTTAGATTAGACTGTAATAAATTAGCATATGCTGGAAATTGTTTTTTGGGATATCAAATGTTCAATCCGCATATAAGAGCATTGTCACCTATAGAATTAAATTCATCAGAAAAAACTTTTATATGGATGCATAATTGGTCTGAATGTCATGTAGAAGCACCAAGAATCTTTTTGTCTCATGCACTAGAAAAATATGTTCAACATAGAAGTGAAAAAGTTAAGGGTGATAAAACAATTCATTACATGGTACCAAAAGGTGTTGATACTCAACCTATCAGAAAGAAGAGAGGCGATTATCTTTTTTGGATGAGTGCATATGGTAAAGGGTTCAAAGAATCAATAATGACTTACATTGCATTGTATGATAAAGGAATGAAAAGACCATACTACGTTTGTTGTCCACCACAAAGACAAAGAAGAGATGTTAGCATTTTTACTGATACAATTGAAAAAGCAAATAAACACGGATATCCAATACATTTCTTAGGAGAACTAAGTTATGAAGCCGTTCTAAAAAATCTTAGCAATAGTGCATGTTTGTTCAGAATGGGTATGCCTCAAGAAACATTTGGTCTTGTTTATCTTGAAGCAAATAAATTAGGTGTACCTGTAATAACACACGAACAAGATGCCGCTGAAGAAATACTAACAGATAAAAATAATATGTTTGTTAGAGATCACACTACTTTAGATGACATTTACGCTTGGATGTTAGATGTAGACAAGAGACAAACAAAAGTTGATATGAAAAAATTTGATCCAGATTTGATTGTCAAGAAGTGGCTGGAGTTAATGAAATGAGAAGACCTAGTCCAAAAGACTTGATAAAAACTGGCGCACAATTCGCTTATCCCTTTTATTGGAAAAGATGGGAAGTAATAAAAATTTTTTCCATACAATTCAATTATAAGATTGGTGTAGAGATTGGTATAGATAAAGGCACTCTTGAGGTAAAGGGAGATAAACTAAAATATTATGCAGTCGATAACACAATGAGTAAGTGGACTAAAAAAGTAAATGAAACTTCTGATATAAATTTAATTTTAGATACATCAGAAAATGCATCAAAAGAATTTAAAGATGAATCAGTTGATTTTGTTTTTATAAATGAATGCAAATCATTAGACTTAGAATGTTGGTCTTCTAAGATACACGAAGATGGTTTACTGATGGGATGCAATTATAATTGGGGCGATGTAGCAAAAACTGTAGGCGAATATTTCAAAGAAGTTTGGATCTTACCAGATAATGTTTGGGCAGGATCTAAAGTTTGGATTAGATGATTTCAATTGATAAGAAAAATGAAGTTCACATGTTGGTACAATCTGAACCAGGTGTAGAGCAAGAACTAAGTGAATACTTTACGTTCTTTGTACCAGGATATCGATTCATGCCTGCATTTAAAAGTAAAATGTGGGATGGTAAAATTAGACTATACAATTTAAGATCCAAAGAATTATACAACGGTTTAATAGATCATGTAATTAAGTTTGCAAAAGATAGAGAATATAAAATTGAGTATAAAAGTTTTCCTAGGATTTTGAATAAATATGATAAAGGGGATTATGAAAGATTTGTCAATAGTCTTGTATTAAACATTTCACCTAGAGACTATCAGATTGATGCTTTTTTATATGCGATTAATCACGAAAGATGCTTGCTTCTCTCTCCAACGGCATCTGGCAAATCTTTCATAATATATTTACTTCTTAGATACTATCAACAAAAATCACCCACATTCAAAGCACTCATCATAGTACCCACAACATCTTTAGTCGCACAAATGAGAAGTGACTTCATAGAGTATTCTAAAAATGATAATTGGGATGCACTAGAAAATATACATGAAATATGGGCAGGTAAAGATAGAGTATCACCAAAACCTATTTACATTTCAACATGGCAATCATTATATAAAATGACATTTAACTACTATGCTGAATTTGACATGATACTTGGTGATGAGGCTCATATGTTCAAAGCAAAGTCTCTTTCACAGATTATGGAAAAGAGCATTAAGACAAAATATAAATTTGGTACTACAGGAACATTAGATGGAACTCTTACACATAAATTAGTATTAGAGGGATTGTTTGGTAAGACTTATACTGTAACATCTACAAAAGAATTAATTGACAATAAAACATTATCTCCTTTTCAAATCAAATGTTTAGTTCTACAATACAATGATGAAATAAGCAAAGAAATTAAGTCATATAACTATAAGCAAGAGATAAATTATATTATATTGAACGAAGCGAGAAATCGTTTCATTCGTAATCTTGCCGTTAGTCTGAAAAATAATACTCTAGTGTTATTTCAGATGGTAGAAAAGCACGGCAAAACTATCTATGAACAGATCCAAAAAAAGGTTGAAGATGGAAGAAAAGTCTTTTTCGTCTACGGAGGAACCGATACAAATGACAGAGAAGATATCAGAAGAATCGTTGAGTCAGAAAGAGATGCCATCATCGTTGCGAGTTATGGCACTTTTTCTACTGGTATCAATATCACTAATCTTCATAATGTCATTTTTGCTTCCCCTTCTAAATCCCGTGTGAGAAATCTACAGAGCATAGGAAGAGGACTGAGGAAAAACAAAGAAAAAGAAATGGCCACGCTATACGACATAGCAGATGATTTTTCATATAAGAATTACAAGAATTATACACTTCAACATTTCATTGAAAGAGTTAAGATATACAACGAGGAACAGTTTGAATACAAGATAATTACTGTACCTATTAGTATTGATTAACGGTCGACATACCTATTATACCAACACTTTTGGCGTTTGTCAACCATTGACAATCCCACCTCATTTTGATAGACTGTATGCTAAACTTTAAATAGGAGGATCAATGTCCAATTATATTAATAATGAAGATTTTCTCAATGCTATGATTGTGTACAAAGAGGAAATCAAACAAGCAGAGAATGAGGACAAGCAAACGCCTCCTGTTCCCGATTACATTGGCGAATGTTTTCTTCTCATTGCAGAACGACTTTCATATAGACCTAATTTTATAAATTATGCATTTAAAGAAGACATGATTTCAGATGGTATAGAAAATTGTCTACAGTATGTTAATAATTTTAATCCTGAGAAATCTAAAAATCCATTCGCATATTTTACACAAATCATATACTGGGCTTTTGTTCGTAGAATTCAAAAAGAAAAGAAAAATCTTTACATCAAATATAAAGAGATGGAGAGACTTCAATACCTTGAAGATCATATAGATACTAATAGTGGCGATAGTGCGGAATATCTTTCTTTGGTAGGTTCTGCTGATACAAGAAATATGATTTCTGAATTCATAGAAGATTTTGAAGAGAAGAGATTTAAGAAAAGAAAAAAGAAAGATGATAAAATATCCAACATAGCAACTGTCTACGATTATGAAAATAGCCTTAATAACTGATACGCATTGGGGTGCGAGAAACGATAGTGCAATATTTGCAAATTTTTTCTCTAAATTTTACGACAATGTGTTTTTTCCTTATCTTGATGAACATGATATAAAAACATGTATTCATCTAGGTGATGTTGTTGACAGAAGAAAATATATTAATTTTAAAACTGCAAATGATTTGAGAGAAAATTTTGTAGAGAGATTGTGGGAGATGAATGTCGATACTCATATGATTGTCGGTAATCATGATATCTACTACAAGAATACGAATCAGGTCAATTCACTTACAGAACTTTTTAGCACCGCTGATCACATTCTTGAACCATGGATTTATGCTGAACCTAGAGAGTACGATTTTGATGGTACAAAGATTCTTATGATGCCATGGATCAACTCTGATAATTATCTTGAATGCATGGATGCCATAAAAGAAACAAGTGCAGAAATCATGATGGGTCATCTTGAAATAAATGGTTTTGAAATGCATAGAGGACATATATGTGATACTGGTTTTGACATCAATATGTTTTCAAGATTTGATACAGTATTTAGTGGTCATTTCCATCACAAATCAACTCAAGGAGGAGTATCCTACTTAGGTAATCCTTATGAGATCACATGGTCTGATTATAATGATGAAAGAGGTTTTCATATTTTTGATACTGAGACTAGAGAATTAACATTCATCAAAAATCCGTATCGGATGTTTTATAAGATCTACTATGATGACTCTAAAGAAACTTTCGAAAACATTAAAGAGAAAGATTACACACCGTATTCAGGTACAATTGTTAAAGTTATTGTTACTCAAAAGAACAATCCATATTGGTTTGACACATTATTGGATGAATTGTACAAGGCGGATGTCGCAGATGTATCTGTGGTTGAGAATGTTGATCTTGAATTTGAGGATGATGATTCTGTAGTTGATGAAGCAGAAGATACATTGACAATATTGAGCAACTACATAGATACATTAAATATACAAAAAGATAAAAAAGAACTCGATAACCTTATTAGAACACTTTACAATGAAGCCTTGGACTATGAAATCACCGCCTGAAGAAATGAAATCTATCGAATTAGATATATCCGATGATATTTTTTTAAAACTTGCCATGCAAGCCCATGAGAGACACGTAACACTCAATACACATATTATTGATGTAATAAAAGATAAATTGAAAGATGCGGAGTACCAATTTGATAATGGAACACAACCTCAACTTCTTGCTGAAAAACAAACTTGATGAATTACAAATTCTTGAAGATGAACTTCATGATTGTAAATCAGTAACTAAAGGTAAAATGCATATGCGAGATATCGTACATGCAAAATTATATTCTAAAACATCAGAAATTATTGATATATTGAAATCAAACTATGATAAACTTTCGTAAAGTTCGTTGGAAAAATTTCTTATCTACTGGTCAAAGTTTTACAGAAATAGATCTAAATAGAAGTCCGACAACTCTCATCGTAGGTGAAAATGGTTCTGGTAAGTCAACCATACTTGATGCATTAACATTTAGTTTGTTCGGTACTGCATTTAGAAACATCAATAAACCACAACTTGTCAATTCAATTAATGAATCTAATTGTCTTGTAGAAGTTGAATTCACCATTGGTAGAAAAAATTTTTTAGTACGTAGAGGTGCGAAACCTAATCGATTTGAAATAGAAGTTGATGGTGAGTTAATAAATCAAGATTCTAAATCAAGAGACTATCAAGAGCATCTTGAGAAAAATATCCTCAAGTTAAATTATAAATCATTCACACAAATAGTAATTCTAGGTAGTTCTTCATTTGTACCTTTTATGCAATTGAGATCTAAAGATAGAAGAGTTATCATTGAAGATCTGCTTGACATCCAAGTTTTTTCTACAATGAATTTGTTACTGAAAAATAAAAATTCTGAATTAAAAAATACAATCAATCAAAATGAATTAGAATTAGATAAGACAGAAAATGCAGTAGAATTACAAGAAGATTATATCTCAAAGATGAAGCAGAATAATGAACAATTGATTTCTGCCAATCAAGAAAAAATAGACAAATCAAACGAAGATATTGCAACATATAATTTACAGATTGCAGATATCGAAACACGTATTGAATCATTGAATGAACTGGTCGAAAATTTCGACCAGCAACAAAGCAAACAAAGAAAGTTAGAAAAATACGAAGATGAGATAAATAAAAATCTCAAAAAAGTAGAAAAAGAAATTGAGTTTTATACAAAGAATACAGATTGTCCAGTTTGTAAACAGACGATTGATGAAGATCATAGAGAATGTGAAATAACAGAGAAACAGAAAAAGAAAACAGAACTTGATGATGCGGTAACAAAAATTGCGGATGAATTGAAATTGTCAATCAAATCGATTCAAGAGATGACGGAAACACAAAAATCGATTACAGATTTTCAGAGTGAGATTACAAAACATAATGCATCAATTTCTGCTATCAATCAATACATACAAAAGATTAACGAAGAGATTCAAACATTAAACGAGAATGGTGCTGATGTTGCTGATGCAGTAAAGAAACTCAAGAAATTGAAATCAGACCAAAAAAACTTCTTGACATTGAAGGAGCAACATAGTAATATACAATCATTGTACGATACCGCTGGAGTCTTGTTAAAAGATGGTGGTATCAAAGCAATAATTATTAAGAAATACTTGCCAATCATGAATAAATTGATTAACAAGTATTTGGCATCCATGGATTTTTATGTATCGTTTAATCTTGATGAAAATTTTAACGAGACAATCAAATCCAGATTTCGTGATGAATTCACCTACGCATCATTTAGTGAAGGTGAAAAAATGAGAATCGACTTGGC
>Ga0163180_10001646_pt1 | contig 12670 bp, 9 predicted proteins | sample AtlANTMetagenome_2_FD_109647 | JGI IMG/M metagenome (GOLD analysis project Ga0163180, IMG submission 109647) | Marine eukaryotic phytoplankton communities from the Atlantic Ocean - Atlantic ANT 4 Metagenome | ecosystem: Environmental > Aquatic > Marine > Oceanic | place: North Atlantic Ocean...
AATCTTAAAATTTTAGAATTATTTTCTTTTTATAAATTCAATATTACGTTTAATACCATCAAATCCTGATCTTTTTAGTGCAGAGTTCTTAAATACTTTATTAAAAGTTTCTTTTGTCATTTCAATCCAATCATTTTTACTCATAGATAAAAACTCGTCATTTGGATTAAATAAAGGCTCTTGATGAGGTTTAGAAAACCTATTCCACGGGCATACATCTTGACAAATATCACATCCAAAAATCCAATCATCATATGTGTTTTTGGCATAATCAGGTATATTATTTTTAAGCTCAATTGTATAATAAGAAATACATTTGCTACCGTCAACAATATAGGGTTCAACAATCGCATTTGTAGGACAGGCATCAATGCATGCAGTACAAGATCCACAATGATCTGTCTCAACATAATCATACTCTAATTCTAAGTCTAAAATAATTTCACACAAGAAAAAAAAAGATCCATTCTTTTTTGAAATAAGATTCGTATTCTTTCCTATCCATCCTAATCCACTTTTTTTAGCCCATGCCCTCTCCAAAATGGGAGCAGAGTCAACAAAAACTCGACCGTTTATATCACCTGTTTTTTCTTTAATGTATTCAAACAAGTCCTTTAATTTATTTTTAATTACGAAGTGATAGTCATTTCCATAAGCATATTTTGAAATCTTAAAATTTGAATCTTTACAAGTTTTTTCTGTGTAATAATTATATGTCAATGATATCACGCTTTTTGCCCCTTCAACAATTTTTGTAGGGTCTAATCTCATATCAAAGTTTCTTTCCATATAAGACATTTCTCCATTCATATTTTTATTTAACCAGTTTTCAAGCTTAGGAGCCTCTTCTTCCAAAAATCCAGCCTTACTAATACCACAAGACATAAAACCTAGAGTCTTTGCTTTGGTTTTAATATCAATTGTAAGACTATCTATATTAGAATGATTATACATGTAAGTCTAAAAAAGTCCTTTTTGAGATGACTTAAATTCTTTGTTTAAATGTTTAAACGCTAATTCAGTAGCTTCACGTCCACGAGGGGTTCTCATTATAAAACCCTGCTGAATTAGAAATGGCTCGTATACTTCTTCAATAGTTTCAGGATTTTCACTCACTGCTGTTGCCAAGGTTGTAATTCCAACTGGACCACCACCAAACTTATCAATAATTGTACTTAATATCTTATTATCCATTTCGTCAAGACCACTTATATCAACATTTAATGCCTTTAAGCTTGATTTTGTAATATTAATATCAATATTACCATCTCCCTTTATTTGAGCAAAATCCCTGACTCTTCTAAGAAGTGAATTAGCAATTCTTGGTGTGCCTCTGCTCCTTCCAGCGATTTCAATTGCAGCTTCCATTGAGATACCTATGTCTAATATCTTTGCACTCCTTTCAACTATGGTTGAAAGTAATTTGGAATCATAGTATTTTAACCTATTTGTTATTCCGAACCTTGCTCTCATGGGGGCTGTAAGTAATCCAGATCTAGTTGTTGCACCAACAAGGGTAAAGGGTTCTAGATTTATTTCTACAGATCTAGCATTGGGACCAGACTCTATCATTATATCAATTTTATAATCCTCCATTGCTGAGTAAAGATATTCTTCAACTATAGGGCTCAGTCTGTGAATTTCGTCAATAAATAACACATCTCTTTCTTTAAGATTTGTTAATAGACCAGCTAGGTCGGCTGGTTTATCTAACACAGGGCCTGATGTTACTTTGATTTCAACATCTAATTCTTTTGCCAGAATATTAGCTAGTGTAGTTTTTCCAAGTCCTGGTGGACCATGAAATAGAGTATGATCCAAAGCCTCATTTCGTTGATTTGCAGCTTCAACAAATATTTTAAGATTATTTATAACATGCTCTTGGCCTGAAAAATCGTTAAATGAAATTGGTCTTAAGTTGTTTTCAAATTCTCTCTCATTTTCAGAAAGATTTTCTGCAGATGGGTCAAGGTTTTCATTCATAAAAACAAATATAAAGAAAAAGCCTTTCTAATTTTAGAAAGGCTTTTTCTTTATTCTGATATGATAATTAATATTCTTCTTCACCTTTCTTCAAAGGAATGTGTTGAGGAACAAAATCTTCTTTATATCCTGGCTTGCTATAATCATAGGGCCACCTGTGTACCTCAGGAATTTTTCCTTGCCAATTTCCATGAATATGCTTTTGAGATGCAGTCCACTCTAAAGTTGTTGACTTCCATGGGTTTTGAGGAGCTTTCTTTCCATAAAAAATATTATAAATAAAATTATATAAGAAAACAAGCTGGACTGCAGCACCCAATAAAGCAAACATTGTAATAATCTGATTAGTATCAGCAAGGTCATCAAATAGAGGGAAATTTGAATTAGTATAATATCTTCTTGGTAGCCCAGCCATTCCAATAAAATGCATAGGAAAAAATACACCATATGCTGAAATAGCGGTTACCCAGAAATGTATGTAACCAAGATTTTTATTCATCATTTTTCCAAAAAGTATAGGATACCAATGGTATATTCCAGCCAACATTCCATAAAGTGCCGATATACCCATTACTAAATGAAAATGTGCAACCACAAAATATGTATCATGAACATTTATATCTAAAGCACTGTCACCTAAAATAATTCCAGTTAAACCACCCGTAATAAATGTTGAAACAAATCCAATAGCAAAAAGCATCGGTGTGTTAAATTGAATATTTCCTTTCCAAAGAGTTGTTATATAATTGAATGCTTTGACAGCTGAGGGAATTGCAATTAATAAGGTTGTGAAGGTAAATACAGAACCTAAAAAGGGGTTCATTCCTGTTACAAACATATGATGACCCCATACGATTGTAGATAAAAATGCAATTGCTAAAATAGAAATAATCATCGCTTTATAACCGAAAATTGGTTTTCTAGCATGAGTAGCTATTACCTCTGAAGCTATACCAAGTGCTGGTAATAATACAATATAAACTTCAGGGTGTCCTAAAAACCAAAATAGGTGCTCAAATAAAACAGGAGACCCGCCCTGATAATGTAACACTTCTCCTTGAATAAAAATATCGGAAAGGAAAAAGGAAGTTCCAAAGCTTCTATCCATAATTAATAATAGGGCTGCTGATAAAAGTACTGGAAATGAAATTGCACCAATGATAGCAGTAACAAAAAATGCCCAAATTGTTAAAGGCATTCTTGTAAGTGACATACCCTTTGTCCTTAGATTCAGGACCGTGACAATATAATTTAACGATCCTAATAAAGAGGATGCAATAAAAAATGCCATTGAAACCAACCATAAAGTCATTCCTAAACCTGACCCTGGTTGTGCCATTTCAAGAGCACTTAATGGAGGATAAATTGTCCAACCTGCAGCTGCTGGTCCAGCTTCAACAAAAATTGATGCAACCATTAAAACAGTAGATAAAAAGAATAACCAGAAGGCAATCATATTAAGAAAACCAGAGGCCATATCACGAGCACCTAACTGTAATGGAATAAGCAAATTACTAAAGGTTCCACTTAGCCCTGCAGTAAGGACAAAGAAAACCATAATGGTACCATGCATTGTTACAAGAGCTAAATAAATATCTGCGTCCATAACACCTTCTGGAGCCCATTTTCCCAATAAAAAATCAAAAAATATATTTGGTTCCTCTGGCCAGGCAATTTGCATTCGCATTAATGCTGACATTAGTATTCCAATTATACCCATGAAAAAAACACCAGTAAATAAATATTGCTTAGCAATCATTTTATGATCTTGACTAAAAATATATTTAGTTATAAATGTTTCTTTGTGATGATGAGCGTGATGATCTTTATCAAATTCTATATATTCTGCCATAGTTTTAATTTTGCGCAATTAGCGAATTCTTAAATAAAGTTTGTTGTTCATACCAAGAGTCAAATTCTTGTTGGGTTTCAACAATTATTTTCATTTGCATATTATAGTGAGACTTTCCACAAATTTTGTTACACAATAATAGATAATCAAATTCATATGGGTCTAAGGGTTCTTCGCCTTTCAAAGCTAATTCTTCACTTTTCTCTTCTCTAATGTTATTGATGTTAATTACTTTATCAATCATAGATGGATTTTGCCTCATTTCTTCTGTGGTAACTGTCGGAGTAAATGCAAACTTGGTAACCATTCCGGGAACACAATTCATTTGTGCTCTAAAATGTGGCATATATGCTGAATGAAGAACATCCTGTGATCTCATTACAAATAATACTGGTCTATCAACTGGTAAATGAAGTTCTGTTGTAATTACATCATCCGCTGCATTCGGATCATTTTCATCAAGCCCCAATATATTAGCCCTGTCAATATCAATAAGCCTAACATTTGATTTTCCTAAAACATTATCCTTTCCAGCATATCTTGCTTTCCAATTAAATTGTTGGGCATAAAGTTCAATGACCATTGGATCATTATTTTTTTGCATATTCATAACATCTGACCATGTTAAAAGACCATAGGTGATGAAACCGGTCAATACAATTGCAGGAATAATAGTCCACATTAACTCTAGTTTATGATTATCAGTGTAAAATAATGCTTTAGATGTTTTACTTCCCTTGTATTTATATGCAAAGAAATATAAAAGAAATTGAGTAATTGTTTGAACTATAAAAATCAAAACCATAGTCCAAATCATCAAAGTGTCTATTTGTTGACCATGCTCAGAAGCAGCATTTGAGATTAAAGGAAACTTACCATATTTAACAAGAGAAAATATTGTTATAGCGTATATAAAAGCTAGAAACCCCAGCATTAACTTTGCTTGAGTAGAATTATCTTTATCATTAGCAATCTGAGAATCATCTATTTTTATACCAGAAATTGCTCTTGATAAGTCAAATATTTTAATCATTTGCCAAATGGCAATTGTAATAAATGTTAGAATTAATACTATAAATAGGGTTGTCATATTCTCATATTCAAATTAGTAGTGAAAGTTTTCACTTTCCTTAATCATTGGGTTTCCTTTTGCTAACAATTCTTCTTTTGATAATGCATAAAAAACAAGCAGCAAAAATAAGCCTAAAAATATTAATATGGAACTAAATTCTGCAATTCCAAATCCATATCTGTCGATAACAGTTGCAGGCATAATCATCATGTAAACATCCATATAGTGTCCTACCAAAATTATAATCCCTGCCATTATAATAAATATCGGAATTCTCTTATAATCACTGTTCATAAGAACTAAAAATGGAAAAATAAAATTTAAACAAAACATAGTGAAAAATGGAATAGGATACATTTCAATTCTAGTGACAAAATATGTAACCTCTTCTGGTATATTTGCATACCAAATTAACATGAACTGTGAGAACCACAGGTAAGCCCAAAACACACTAAAACCAAACATGAATTTAGCCAAGTCATGTAAGTGACTATCATTAACATATTTCATTAGACCCTTGCTATTTAAATAAATAGTAATTAAGGCAATTACAGTAATACCACTTACTACCATACTTGCAAAAACATACCATCCGAAAAGAGTACTAAACCAATGAGGGTCAACACTCATTATCCAATCCCATGACATCATGGACTCTGTATACATAAAGAAAACTAAAAACCCGGCAGAAATCTGAAAGTTTCTTTTAAAATTCTTATTATCATTTGCTTTATCTTGAGCCAAAGAAAATTTTCTAGAAAAATATCTATAAAGTGACCAACCACCAATATATATTAAACCTCTAAAAATAAAAGAACTTTTATTAAGCCAACTTTCTTTTCCTTGAATGATTTTATCATGGGCAACAACTTCTGGGTCCATCCAAATAAAAATATGCTTATCTCCGATAATTGCAATTAATAAAACAATTAAAGCCCCAGGAAGCAAATAATAAGTGATTGCCTCCATTACCCTAAAAAGAACTGGAGACCATCCAGCCTGTGATGCATATTGAATAGCATAAAAGGCCAAAACTCCCAAGGAAATCATCATAAAAAAGAAAGCAGCTACATATAACGCAGCATAGGGTCTATTATGAATCTGGTGTAAAACATGTTCAGCATGTTCGTCTTCATGACCGTGAGCTTCATGATCAACTTCATGTTTTTCTTCTTTACTTACTCCTTCATTATGATGTATTTCATTCTGATGATCCATTGAATGGGTGTTGTCAGAATGTGATCCGTGATGAGATTCTTCATCTAATAAAATTTTTACTTCCTCGATTGTTAAATGAGATTTTGAATATGAATAGAACCATCCTAATGAGCCTAAGATTATTAAGGATAATGAAAAAATTTTAAATCTATTTGATAAGGTGTACATATTAAATTCTATTTACTTAAATCTGATTTTAGTTTCATAACATAAGACGTAACCATCCATCTTTCTTTTTCATTTAGTTGATTGGCATATGAGCCCATGGTATTTCTACCATAATATATGACATGATATGTGCTTCCTGAAGTAATAGCTCTGCCGGGGTCAGCATAGCTAGGAATTCCCAAAATCTTTTCTCTTTTTACAAGTATCCCTTGTCCAGCACCCTTTGAACCATGACATACACCACAATATATGTTGTAAAGTTCTTTGGCTTTCAGCATATCTTCATCATTAAAGCTGAAAGGGTTATTTAATTCTTTTTTTGCCAAGTCATATCCTTCATTTGTATCCTCGTATTCGTATAATGAATATCCTCTAGAGATAGTGCCTTCAACGGGAAGTCTAGCAGTTAAATTATCTTCAAAAATATTATTTTCAGTATATGTCTCGTAGCTTAAGGATTCGTACATATTCGGCATATATTCATAATTTGGAGCACCTTTATCCCCCCAACATGAATGGAGTAATACAGCTAATAAAATTGATATTTTTATATTAAATTTCATTATTAGTGTTCGTTATTTTTTACCTCATTAATCTCAACTGCTCCAGATTCTCTTAGTAATTTTTTTAATCCAGCTTCTGATTTATCAGTATGGATCTCAACTAAAAAGTGATCATCAGTGGTTCTAGGATCGGGATTCTCTGCCTTCTTAAGAGGCCACATTCTACTTCTTAAATAGAACGTTATTACCATTAAATGAGCTGCATGAAATACTGTCATTTCAAACATAATTGGCACAAAAGCAGGCATATTTTCTAAATAACTAAAACTTGGTTTTCCACCAATATTTTGTGGCCAATCAACAATCATAATATAGTTCATCATTAATGTTGCAACAATAATTCCAATACATCCATAAATAAATGCAGCAATTGCAATTCTAGTTGGTTCAAGTCCCATTGCTTTATCCAGCCCATGTACAGGGAAAGGTGTATAAACCTCTTCAATATCATAATGCTTTTCTTTTATTTTTTTTACAGCAGACAACAAGATGTCATCATCATTATATAAAGCATGAAATATTTTTACTGACTCCATATTACTTTTTAATTTTAATAATTTTTGAAGTTCTTGCATCAGCTCCAGTACCCACTAGTGATTTTCCGCTGTCCCTCAATTTTTTATATTTTTCACCTGAACTCTTTAATATTGTTTTTACTTCGGCCTGAGCAATAACAGGAAATGTTCTAGCATATAATAAGAATAAAACAAAAAAGAATCCAATTGTTCCAATGAAAATACTTATGTCAATAAATGTTGGTGAAAACATGGTCCAAGAAGATGGTAAATAATCCCTATGAAGGGAAGTTACAATAATAACAAATCTTTCAAACCACATACCAATATTAACCACTATTGATATAAAAAATGAGAACATAATACTTGTCCTTAATTTTTTAAACCACATAAACTGAGGAGAAAATACATTACAACTCATCATTGCCCAATATGCCCATGCGTATGGACCTGTAGCTCTATTTAAAAATGCGTACTGTTCATACTCAACTCCAGAGTACCAAGCAATAAATAGTTCCGTTATATAAGCTACTCCTACAATAGATCCTGTAATCATAATTACAATATTCATTAATTCAATATGCTGAAGTGTAATATAAGCCTCCATATTACAGACTTTTCTCATTATAATCAATAATGTATTAACCATAGCAAATCCTGAAAAAATTGCACCAGCCACAAAATATGGTGGAAATATAGTTGTATGCCATCCTGGAATAACAGAAGTTGCAAAGTCAAATGATACGATTGTATGTACAGAAAGTACAAGAGGAGTTGCAAGACCTGCAAGAACAAGTGATACTTCTTCAAATCTTTGCCAATCCTTAGCACGACCAGACCACCCAAAGCTTAATATACTGTAAATTCTTTTTTGAAATGGTTTTACCGCTCTATCTCTTATCATTGCAAAATCAGGTAATAAACCAGTCCACCAAAAAACAAGTGAAACAGAAAGATAAGTTGAAATGGCAAATACATCCCAGAGAAGTGGAGAATTAAAATTAACCCATAATGAGCCAAATCCATTTGGAATAGGCAACATCCAGTATGCAAGCCAAGGTCTACCCATGTGAATAATTGGAAATAAACCAGCTTGGATTACAGAAAATATAGTCATTGCTTCAGCTGATCTATTAATAGCCATTCTCCATTTTTGTCTAAATAAGAGTAATACTGCTGATATCAAGGTTCCAGCATGTCCAATTCCTACCCACCAAACAAAATTTGTAATATCCCATGCCCATCCGACAGTTTTATTTAAGCCCCATACTCCTATTCCTGTGGAAACAGTATAAATAATACAGCCAATACCCCATAAAAACATGGCGAGAGATATTGAAAATACAATCCACCATTGCTTATTAGCTCTGGTTTCAATGGGTTTAGCAATATCGACTGTTACATCGTGATAGGATTTCTCTCCAGCGACTAGTGGTCTTCTAATTGGTGCTTCGTAGTGGGATCCCATATTCTTTTAATTATTATACATTGTTTTTAGTATTTCTAACTTTTACCTGATAAACGACATTGGGTTTAGTTCCAACAGCATCCAGTAAATGATAAGCTCTTTTATTTTTCTTTAGTTCTGCTATTTTACTTCCCTCCTCATTTATATCCCCAAATCTCATTGCTCCACTCGAGCAAGCTGATGCACAAGCACATGTATCATTAAACTCACCAGCGGCAACAGGCCTTCCTTCATTTTTTGCTTTTAAAATAACTGCTTGTGTATTTTGAATGCAGAAAGAACATTTTTCCATTACCCCTCTAGATCTTACAGTAACATCAGGGTTAATTACCATTCTACCTAGATCATTATTCATATGATAATCAAATTCGTCATTACCATTATATAAGAACCAATTAAATCTTCTCACTTTATATGGGCAGTTATTCGCACAATATCTTGTTCCTACACATCTGTTGTACGCCATGTGATTTTGTCCTTGCCTTCCATGACTTGTAGCAGCTACTGGACAAACAGTTTCACAAGGTGCATGATTACAATGTTGGCACATAATAGGTTGGAATGCAACCTGAGGGTTTTCAGATGGATTTTCTAATTCTCCAAACGAACTTAATGAACTACCTAAACCACTTATGTTATCTTTTTTCATATCATCATCATGGAAAGAATCTTCAGATGAATAATACCTGTCAATTCTGAGCCAGTGCATATCTCTACTCTTCCTAATCTCTGTCTTTCCTACAACTGGAACATTATTTTCAGCATGACATGCAATAACACAAGCTCCACAACCAGTACAAGCATTTAGATCGATTGACAAGTTAAAGTGATGACCAATTGATCGATCAAATTCTTGCCACAAATCAACATCCGGAGATGAAACAGGAGTTTCAATATGATTTAAGGAAACAACTGCCTGACTATTCCATACTTCAACTTTTTTAGTGTTAAATTCGTTAAGGGTCGTCTCCTTTATTATATCACCTCGACCCATAAGAGTATTTTGTAATTGAATTAAAGCAAACTCATGAATTTCGTTAGTTGGAATAATTTCAACTGATTGAACAGGATTAAAATCATTGTATAAACTAAAAGCATTCACTCCAACCATCATTTCAGGCTTAACGCCGTGATATCTTCCATATCCGATAGCTAAACCAAGAGTACCTCTAGCTTGACCTGGTTGTATTAATACAGGTGCTTTAATCTCTTTATCTCCTAATTTTATAATAGCATACTTACCATTAAGACCTCCATTAGCATCATGACTAGATTGATTGAAAAATGTACTTGGCTCTAAATACAACCCAGTTTCTTTTGCATCAAATTCCGAAATAGTCAAATAGTTATCCCAAGTTGCTCGAGTCAATGGGTCAGGGAATTCTTGAAGCCAAGGATTATTGGCATGTTTTCCATCGCCCATCCCTGTTTTAGGGTAAATATTTAACTCAAAAGAATTAAGAGAGTTGCTATCATTAATAGTAAATGTTTTACTATAATGCTTAAAATTAGAAATTCGCTTATTAGCTGGTCCTGATGATGAAGTATTATGATAAATACCATCATGAAGTGCCTTATTCCAAGAATCTGAACCTAAGATATTGGCTTTCCAATAATTCTTTATATAATCATGGATTGATGTTTTATTTCCTGACCATATTAGTAATAAGTCTTGGAACTGTCTTGTATCAAATAATGTTCTAATTACAGGCTGTGCTAAAGAAAACTCACCTGAAACTAGCTCAAAATCTCCCCATGATTCCAGATAATGATTTGCAGCAGCTACGTATTTTGAAGCCAATGCTGTCTCATCGTTTTTCATTGAAAAACATATTGACATCTCTACTTTATTTAATCCTTCAGAGAACTTTTTAGAATCAGGTAGAGAGTAAATTGGATTCACTCCAGACATAATTAACGCGCCTACATCTCCGTTATTCATTCTAGATATAAGTCCGGAAATCTTTTCATCATCACTGCTCCTTGTAAGAATCGTAGTGGATGGGTTAAAAGAATAACTATTAAGCTTTTCATTAATTTCTAAAACCAATGATTGGTAGTTATCCTCCTTAATACCAGAAATAATTACTGAGCCTTCACCAGCGGATTTAATTTCTTTGATTAATTCGTCAACAATTTTCTTTGTTTTTTTATTTAAGGAAATATCAGATTTGAGCTGAATTTTATTTCCGACAATAGACTTGTAAATTTCAATAAGAACAAGTTTTTGCTCATTTAATTTTAGAGGAACTCTAACATCTGCATTAGCTCCAGAAAGTGTCATATTTGATTCAAACTGAATATGTCTTGACATTGTTCCGTTATCAGGGATTCTGCCTTTAGCATATGAACAGTCAAATCCGCCTCCTTGCCAGTCACCTAAGAAATCTGCACCAATTGAAATGATAACTTTGGATTTTGAAAAATCATAATTTGAAAGACCTCTAACACCATACCTCGACTCATAAGCATTTAGAGCTGCAGATTCAGAAAATGAATCATAAGTAATATGTTTAACATTTTTGTAATTTGATTTAAATTCTTCAATTAAAATCTTTGTTGAAGGACTTGCAAATGTCTGGGTTAATAAAACAATTTCTTTATTACTAGCTGAAATTTTCTCAAGTTCAGACTTTGTTTCATATTCAAATCCAAACCATGAAATAGGCATATTGTCCTTCGTTGGTTGCGCTATTCTAGCGTTGTCGTAAAGATCAAGTATAGATGCGTGCACCCTACCATTAGCCGATTTTGAATCTGGTGCTAACTTATTTTTTTCGACTTTTATAGGTCTACCCTCTCTACTTTTGATAAGAATATTAGCAAAATCGTAACCGTTTCCAATAGTTGTTGCATAATAGTTTGCAATTCCAGGAATAATTTCTTTTGGCTGTACAACATAAGGGATAGACTTAACTACCGGGCCTTCGCATGCTGCCAATGTTGCTGCGGCAGTGCTAAAACCAATATATTTAAGAAAATCTCTTCTTGAAGTTGAACTATTGGCAAGATTATCTTTATCAGATAAAAACTCATCAACCGGAATTTCTTGTACAAATTCCTTGTTTTGTAGTTCGTCAAATACATCATTATTAGCAGAATTAAGTTCTGCTAAATTTTTCCAATATTTTTTATTATTTGACATAAATAATTTTATCTAATTAATAATGACATTTACCACATTCTAGTCCACCCATTTGAGCAGCTGTTAATTCTTCAACTCCATATTTTTTTGACAACTCTGCATGAATTCTGTCATAATATTCATTGTCTTTAATTTTAACATTAGTTTCTCTATGACAATTTATACACCAACCCATAGTTAAAGGAGAGTGTTGATACATTATCTCCATTTCTTCTACAGGGCCATGACAAGTCTGACATTCAATACCAGCTACATTTACGTGTTGTGAATGATTAAAATAAGCGAAATCTGGTAAATTATGAATTCTTACCCATTTTACGGGGTAAGTAACTCCAGTATACTCTTGGGCCTCATCATCCCATCCTACAGCCTTGTATAATTTTTTAATTTCTGCATCATAAAATTCTTTAGTGTATTCTTCAGTTGTTTCACCATTATACTCATAAATACTTTTATGACAATTCATGCATATGTTAAGTGATGGGATACCGGAATGCTTACTAACTCTGGCAGAAGAATGACAATAATTACAATCAATTTTATTATCTCCAGAATGAATTTTGTGAGAATAATGAATTGGCTGTACAGGCATATATCCCTGATTTACACCAACCTGCATTGTCCATCCATAGAAACCATATGCGCTAACAAGCAAAAATAATATTGCTGTACATAACATCAAGAAC
>Ga0163180_10001647_pt1 | contig 12668 bp, 8 predicted proteins | sample AtlANTMetagenome_2_FD_109647 | JGI IMG/M metagenome (GOLD analysis project Ga0163180, IMG submission 109647) | Marine eukaryotic phytoplankton communities from the Atlantic Ocean - Atlantic ANT 4 Metagenome | ecosystem: Environmental > Aquatic > Marine > Oceanic | place: North Atlantic Ocean...
CGCATTCTCTGTCCGTCCGTCCGTCCGTTCTCTCTCCGCGACGATTACACAACAACAACAACAACAACAACAACAAGAATAAATAAGCAGCCGGCGACGGACCTTTTTGTGTTGTTGTTGTTTGGTTTTATAACTGTCATTTTTTGTCTTCTCTGTTTTTTTTTCTCTTTCCTTTTTCGCGTCAAAAAACGACTCAAAAGTGTCAAAGACAAAGACAAATCTCCATTATTCCAAATAAATATAGGTGGTATTTTTGAACAAAAAAGGGGGGGGCAGAAGAAGAAGAAGAAGAAGAAGAAGGTTGAAAAACCAGGATGAGTGCACCACCACCCTTCCTCCTCCGCGGGGTCTGGTGGTTTGAGGGGTTGAGCGAGGACCCGTGGTCTGTGTTGTCTGTGCTCCTCCGCGCGCTGAAAGTCTCCTACGCTCTGGTTTTACTCCTTCTCTCTTTCACATTTTTAAACGTGCGCATACAGCGGTTAGATTCGATTTCCAAAAACGTGTCTTCCACTTCGACCGCGTTCCGTCCGAGAACGATCGGTTTTTTCCATCCGTTCACTTCAGACGGCGGCGGAGGAGAGAGAGTTTTGTGGCAAATGGTTAAATTGATGAGAGAGAAGTACCCGATGGCGAGAGTGGTGATTTATACAGGAGATGGTTGCGCGAAGAAAGAAGAGAAGAAAAGGCTGTTGGAACGAGCGAAGGAGAGGTTTAGTGTAGATATTAAGATGGAAGATGATAGCGCGAGAGAGCGAGAGAGCGCTAATAAGAACGCACCTTCTCTACAACCTCCGTCACCATCTATTGAGTTCAAGAGAGTGTATTTTCGAACTTTATCGCAAAGCAAATGGTATCCCGTCGCGACTATTCTCGGACAAATGGTTGGTATCATAGTCGTCGCCGTAGAAGCGATATCCGGTTTTGCACCAGACGTGTTCGTGGATACGATTGGAGCGGCGTGGGCGTACCCGTTCATTCGGTTCTTTTGCGGCGAGAGCACGAAAATTGTTTCGTACGTGCATTACCCAACGATTAGTAGCGACATGTGCGAACGCGTCAAAAAAGGGAGTTTGATATATAACAACGGCGCTCTTTTTTCAAAAGTGCGAATTTTGAAGCAGATGAAAATCTTTTACTACACCGTTTTGATGTCATTGTACGGGTATTGCGGAGGTAACTTTGCCGACGTTATCGTCGTCAATTCGTCGTGGACGAAAAATCACATCGATCGACTTTGGGGTACGTTCGCGAAAAAGAGAGCGAGAAGGACGAAAATTAAACTTGCGCCGAGACGAGAGAACGAAGGCCAAGCAATCGTGGTGTATCCACCGTGTGACGTATCATCCGTAGAATTAAAAGGAAAGGAGACCGTGGTGCTGTCCTCATCGTCGTCGACGACGAAACTGATTCAGTTGAAAAAGAGACCTCCGCCTCTGTCTTCGCCGCCGGATGTCGACGATGGAGAAGAAAAACTTCGACAAAATGATACACAAGATACGCCGTACGTAAAGAAAGCGAAACGATTGGTTTTGGGAGAGTATAAAGTGCCGCATTTTTCGGCTATTGCTGTTGGTCAGTTCCGTCCTGAAAAGAACCACAAACTTCTCTTGGAAAGTTGGAAACTGATGAAAACGAACGTCGAGACGAATAGACATCCGGCGTGCGAAACAGCTGTTTTGAAACTCGTCGGAGGATTGCGAGACAAGAACGATTTGCAAAGATACAACGCGTTAAAACGAATGGTCAAAGAAATGGGCATCGAAGATTCCGTCGAGTTTTATCACGACGTCGATAACGCGACGTTAAAGGAACTTCTACAACAATCCATCGTCGGTTTGCACGCCATGACGGATGAACATTTTGGCATATGTATTGTCGAATACATGGCGTTTGGAGCTGTTCCAATCGCGCACAACTCGGGTGGGCCAAAAATGGACATCATTCAACACGGTGTCGATGGATTTTTAGCCTCAGACGTGGCGTCGTACGCGGCAGTACTGGAAGGCGTGTTCTCCATGAACGACGAAAAATTGGGCGAAATGATTGAAAACGGAAAGAGGAAAAGTTTGCAATTTAGTGAGGAAAACTTTAACGCGGGGATGTTCGACGCTCTCAAAAGCATGGGAGGGTTTGCGCCGTAAATTTATAAGATTGTTTAGTAATGTAGGTAGCGATAATAGTAACATATATAAGTAGTAGTTATAGTTCGTGTCTAGTATACAAAAATCTAATTGCCTATAGTCGCTCAGAAGCTATTCATAGAATTTAATTTTTCTAGTCTTCGTCGTCTTCGTCGTCTTCGTCGTCTTCGTCGTCTTCTTCTTCCTCTTCTTCATCCGAAAACTCCTCCTCAAATTCGTCGTCGTCGTCGTCGTCGTCGTCGTCCTCTTCTTCGTCCTCTTTCTCTTCCTCTTCGCCTTTCGCCGCTTTAATCAACTGTCGCATCTCCTCTTCGATAAACTCTTTCCGTTTCAATTTCTTCGTCTGTTGTTGGTCCAACTTCAAACCATCCTTCTCCACTCTCTGCTCTAATTGTTCAATCTGTCTCAACAATTTCGCCAACGCTCGATATCGAATTTCCATTGGTCCTAACTTCACTCCTTTATTCGTCTTTAAAACCATCCCTTCCTTGCCAAACTCCGTGTTATATTTCCCTCGTTTTTTCTCCTCTTCTCTCTTCATTTTTTTCTTCTGCGCGAACGTGATCCCTGGTTTCCTCTCCGATTTGATCTTCTTCACTTTCTCTTTCACTCTCTTCGAGTTCGGTTGGGCCGGTCGTTTCGTTCGCGTCTTCTTCGTTCTCGATTCTTCTCCCATGACTTTGATGACTCTTCTTCTTCTTCTTCTTCTTCGTCGTCGTCGTCGTGCGAGCTTTTTTTTTTGGCGGCTCTCTTTTTCTCTTTCTTTTTCTTTCTCTCTTCTACAAAAATTTGTCTAAAATCTTGCGTTTGGTCAAAAACAAACAAACAAAAAGGCAAAAAAAATATCTCCTCCTCGATGCTCGATTATTTTGTTTGTTTGTTCGTTTGTTTTGTTTCTCCTTTTCTCTCTCTTTTTTTTTGGGACTTTTTGTTTGCTTTTTTTGTCATTTGTGTCTCGCAAGAGGAGTAAGGAGTGTAGTGGTGGTAGTGACTCATCGTCGTCGTCACTTTTTCAAAAACGCATCAGCAAATCATCATCATCATCATCATCGTCCAACCATCCATCGGCGACTGGAAAACAAAAAATGCACCAGCACGGCGCGACGGGGTCTTCCGCGACGACCTCGACGCGGGGAACGTTTGTGAGCGCGCCTCTTCTTTCGAGCGGTCGTCGTTGTCGTCATCGTCTTCTCGATCGTCGTCGTGGTCGTCGTCGTCGCGCGGAGGAGGAGAATGTCGTCAACGAGAATTATTTCACGATTACGAATAAAACGACTTCGATTTCATCGTCGTCCTCGCACAACGAAGGAGTGACGTCAAAGAGCGCGATCACGAAACGGGTGGAAGAATCGGTGAACTTACCACCCCCACGGATATCGGATCTGCCGAGAGCACCGAACGAACGCGTCGCTTCGGTATTAAGGTCGGCTATTCCTGGAGATTTGTTGCTGATCACCACGGTTGGTGGTGGTCGGAAAAAAACACGGTCCGTGCCTTCTTCGCAAGAAAATAGCACGATTAGAAACAGCGCGATTGAACGCACCAGGACTTTTCGAGCGAGCGAAAAAGAAGAAGAAGAAAAAGAAAAAGAAGAAGAAGAAGAAGAAAAAGAAGAAGAAGAATCGTCATCATCAGAAAGCAAAGACCGAAGAGAGCGATGGTTCGTCGTGCGAGAGTCCACGGCAGCTGCCGCCGAGGACAATGAGAACAACGCGGTGATTACGTTGAAAGGTGAAATTCAAGGAAAGAATGTAACCATAACTTTAGACACGAGTAAACAATCGAACAACATGGAAGCGGAGTTAGACGTCCGAGAAGACTCGTGCTTTACGAACGACGCGTGGATGAACCAACTCGGAGAAAAGTTTAGAGTAGAGCTTAAATCGAGCAAGTTAAAGAGCAAAAATTTTGAAAGGATGAAAAACTTACAACGCGCATCGAAAGTTGTCGGTTGCAGATCGGTCGTATCGTACGATCTCTTGAAAGCTGCGGTGAAGAACGACGCGTCGCCTTGGAGAGACGGGAAAAGCGCGTCTACGAGACGATGCATCGTTGAAGGTTTGGAACCGGCGACGCAACTCGCCGGAGAGCTTCTCGCGTTTGAAGAAAAATGCAGAGACGTGGTCATGATTCAAGTGAGTCATTCATCCGAGCTTGCGCCCGCGGGACACTTGTTTTATGATGCAAAAGAGGAGAACAAACACGACCAAAACCTTCGAGATTATTTGGAGAGGAAACGCGCGGCTGAGTTTAGCGGCGGCGGCGGTCCTACCAATTCAAGCGGTTCGCCCGGGAGTCCTTCTTCACCGTCTTCTTCTTCCTCAAGTAAGGATGGAAATAAGAGGTCGTCGGAAGGAGGTTGGAATCTCTTTGGGAGTCTGTTTGGAAGCAATAATAACGGTAATACTGCAAACGCTGGAAAGAAAGTGATGACTTTGAACGCGGTGTGGGAACCTTCTCAACTCCAAACGATCGACGCGCCGTACGTCTTACAAACTTTACACAGAATAGCGCTGGAAAATCCTGATGACGTTGGATTTCTCTCATCGAATTTAAAAGTGGACGAGAATTCAGTCAAATCTGTATCGCTCATCATGTATCGCAAGTCTGTGCCTGGTGCGAAAGAACGCGCGGAAAAGTTGTCTAGTTTACGAACGCAAGCTGCTTTCAACGAACAAGACTGGTCAAAACGAATTGCCGTCGGTTCTTTGTTAGGGTATTCTCGAGAGAATACGATATGGCACGCAAAAGGTTTAATCGATAGACACTTAGTTACGCCGGGCGATATACAAGATGCTTTTGATAACGCATTGGATATCGATGAAAATTGATGAGAGAAGCGGGAGAATATTTTATGTATTCGTTGTAATAATTGCCCTCGATAGTAATTAAACGATCACCATCACCATCATCATCACCACCACTGAATACACTACGTCTACTAAACGCGTCTATCTTATACTAAAAATCTCTTCTTTTCTTTGTCCTCCTCGATGCTTCTCTCGTTAAACTATGCGTTCCAACTCGCGACTGTACAGAAGCGCTCTCGAGATCATTTCGTTCGAGGGAATATCTTTGCTCGATGGTACCGCCTGTGCGTCAGAAAACACGAACGTTTCTTCTAATCGCGACGCATCAAGATTCCATCCTCTCTCCGTCGCGTACTTCATCGCCTCGTTCTTATCGTGGTCTAGAATGAGAAGTCTCGCTAAATTGTTCAACGTTATTTCCGAGGCGCTCTTTTCGATGCAGTTTACAATTTCGTCTCTCGCCGTTTTGGACATTCTGTTTGCGAATGGTTTGAAACTCTCGTCTGGAATTTCCCCGTTCACCGATTCCTCGACGATTTTATTGTACGCCCCGTCCATCAATCTCTGCTCTAACTCGATCGAATACTTCACGCACGCGTTTGCGAGTAACTCGGAACTGGTCAATTCTAACTCCGCGTGGAAAGAGCCGATTCTGTTCTGCATCAACAGTCTCAACAAGTTCAATCCCCAACAGATTGGTTCGTTCTGAGATGGCGGAAGATCCTCTCGGACGTCTTCGTAATACGATTTGAGTTGTGCAAAATTCCTCTCAAACGACATCTCGTCGTCCGCACGAGCACACAAAATAACCGACATTTCCAAAAGTTCCCGAGCTAATAACAACTCTTCTTTCTTACTCTTCGTTTGCTCGAACAGAGGAGGCAACGCGGTGAGATGTGTCAAAGCCACTTTCAAGTTTTCTAACAAGTTAAAAGCCGTTTGAAAAGAACTCTCGTCTTTTGACGACGACGACGACGACGACGCCGTTGCCTGTTCGAATGCTTTTTTAAACTCTTTGAATGAGTTTTGTGCCGAAGCTAAGTCTTCCGGACGTGTCATTCTTACTCGTATTAGTATTTAGTATTCTTCTTCTTTCGAGGATTATATCCTCGCTCTTTCTCTCTCTCTCAACGCACTTCGATCGGATCGAGACACCTTCTTCTTCGCTCAACGCAGAGAAAGAAGTGCGCTGGTACAAATGAAGTTAACGATGAAAAACGAGATCTGATTATCGAGGGAAATCATATCAAGGAAGTCGTTTTCGGTTTTTTCCTTCCAAGTGAAAAACGAAAATCTTCCTTCTGGAAACGAGGACGACGACGACGTCAAACAGCGGGAGCGAAAGAGATACTCAACCGAACACGTACTCCTACGAGAAGGAGAAAAGTATGGAACCGTGAGAAACGAGATTTCAGAAAGGAGCGAAGCGGTGTACACAGTACTACATAAGTTATTGGTCTCAGGAAACAACGCGCGTCAACACGAGGTCTTCTTCTTCTTCTTCTTCTTCTATGTATATATATTTTTTATTCAAACCGTCTAACGTTTGCCATTTCATCCAGCATTCTTTGAATCTGCTCTTCGCTCGCTCTCCCTTCAGCCTCGAGTGACGGCACTAATGTCTTTGCCTCGTCGTAATCCACCGGACGTAAGTTCGATACGACGGCGGCTTCGAACGTGTGTAACCCATTTTGTTTCGTCAACATGTCTCGAATCAATTGCACCGCTTCTTGACTGACGTTCCCGCCAAATCTTTGGACATACTTTAACGTCTTTTCAAACACTTGTGTGTTCGTCGATGACGCGTCTTCGTTTCTGTTGTTGTAATCGTATATCATCGCTTCCATCACCAGTCTCACTTCTGATACGGACAAGCATTGCGCCTCGCTAAAATCGGGTCCTAATTTCAATTCTTGCGCGTCTTCGTCTTCGGTTTGTGACTTTTTCAGACACGTTAAACCGGACATTCTTTCTCACGACCTCTTCTCTGTCTCTTCTTTTTGGTTTCTGCGCGCGTTGACGCCCCTTCGATGCGCGCGTCTCCTTCTTTTATGCCTCGTGTTGTTTGAAACGATCCGAGAGAATCGAATGCCGACCGATTCTTCTCTCTTTTTTCTTTCTTCTTTTTTTTTTCTTTCGTTGTTCTTTTTGATCGTCTCGTCTCCGTCTCTTGTTTTCTCCCCCAACTTGTGAACGTCCGTCAAATGTCAAAGGTGAATAATGAGAAAAAACCAAAAACGAAAAAAAAAGGAAAAAGACGAAGAAAGAAAGCGAAACGACGGACCAAAAAGGAAGGAAGCTTGCTTCCAATGAGAAAGAAGAGAGAGACAATTTTCTCTTGTTTTTTTTTTTCGTTTTTGGACCTCACACGCGCGTAATCATTCATTCATTCACGACAAAGAAATAACAGAGCAACAACAACAACAACAACAACAACAACAACAATAATATTAATACTACTACTACGACGACTATGATCAACGTTCTGTTCACGTTAGTTTCGTTCTACGCCGCGGTGGTGTACCCGATGTACGCTTCGATGAAAGCCATCGAACGTAAAAGACCGGACGACGATACTTTGTGGTTGACCTATTGGATCGTCTACATTTCAGTCCTCTTGGGAGAGTCTATGGGATTTGTCTTCTTGTGAGTGCGGCCTTTCGATACATTTTTGCTTTTATTTAAATGCGTGCGCGTGCAAATTTCTCTCTTTCTCTCTCGGTCTGTCGATGAAGAAGACACGGAATCTATTTGCTTCGGTTCCCCCGCGGTGACCGCAGGTCGAGCTCCCAAACGTGCATTCCAGAGGATCCAATTTTTCAAAATTGGAAAGAGGGGAACTGTGGACTGGTGCCTTTCTCTTCTCTTTGAGAGGAGGGACTAAAAAAATAGAGCTACGGTTACTGACAAATCGTCTTTACTCTTTCTCTTCATTCACACGCACACATACACACACACAACGACAACAAAACAGGATCCCGAAATACAGATTCGTAAAGTTGTGTTTGATTTACTACTTGATCTCTCCGCGTTTCAAAGGCGCGGTGACTTTGTACAAGAGCGGCATTGCTCCGATATTTAGAAAGTTGAGCCCGTCAATCGACAAGACCGGAGATTTGATCATGAAGGGTGATTTTCAAGCCGTGCGCAAAGAACTCGGTCCGCAATTGAAAGAATTGCAGTCGTTCGTGCAAAAAGACGGTCCGGAAGCAGTGAACAGATTACTTTCAAAGGTGAAAAATACGAAGCCGGCGGCGGGGGGTTCGAGCGATGATGCGGCGAAGGAAAATTAGGCATCATCATCATCATCATCATCATCATCATCGCGAATACGTACACATACAGACTCAAATTGTAACTTTATAATCCTCTTACTACTACATTATTAAGATATGCTTATATATATGTGTGTATGTGTGTACATATATATCGTTCAAAATGCTGCGCTGCTTTCGTATAATTTTTTACTTCTTACTTTCCTTCTTGATCTATTTTAAGCTTGCTCAACGCTTCGGCAATGTTCACGCCACCGCCAAGAGCGACCCCAAGTTTGGCCGCAGCCGCAGCCATGACGTCTTCGCCGATGCTTTTGAAGCTGCTGTTCGAGGCCGAGGACGCAAAGTCGTCTTCTTCGATTTCTTCTCTCTTTTCAGCGACGGATTCGTTTTCACCGGCAACCGTGATGGCAGTGAAAATTTCTCCTTCGCCGAGACCTAAACAATCATACACCTCGTGCAAATCGTCAACCGTACACGCCTCGTACATCAAAGGTAATTCTGTGATGCATTTGATTGTTTTATGTTCGGCCAAATTTTCTAAAGACGAGCATTGCATCAAATCAGCCCAATAATGGTTCGATTTCAAATCGGTTTCGTGTCGAGCCAACAGCGTGTTCCTCGCGCGATCCAATTCGCGTTGCGAAACTCTTTGATGCTGGAATCCGCGCAAAACGCGAATACCTGCTGCTAATGCTTCATCGATCTTTGCTGGCGTAGATGTGACTAATAATCTATAAGTAGTGGCGTCTGAATTTTGCAATCCGAACGATAACGTAAAGTTGCAATCGTATGTCAATCCTAAAGCGTCTCTCACTGTGGTAAAGAGCCGCCCACCGACTACTTCAGAAAGTAGCATGCCCGCAATGTACGTCGCCAAAGGGTTCTTTCTTCGCGCGCTTTGTAAAGCGTACGGGTTACCATTCGCTTGAGCTAACACATTGACCGGATCAATATCATCAATAAAAGCAAAACCACCCTCTTCTTCCACTTGCGCGGAATCTCTTTCCGGGATGCGCATCGGTGCCCACATGGAAGGCCCGCGACCAGCCATGACTGCGCACGCTCTGTCGTCTGAATCCCGAAGCCATTGACGTTGTTCTCGTAACGGATCGTCTTTGGGTACATCCTTCAAACTCAACGGTATCGGAGCCGCCATGACGGGTACATTTTTGTTCTCTTTTGTTTTGGAAATCGTACCTAATACTTGCGTAATCAGCGTGTCGACTTCTTCCGGAATCAAGTCACCGACAATGTTCACTTCAATCGGACCATTGCTAAATTGCATTTCGACTGCTTTCGCGACACCTTCTACAGTCAACGCAGCTAACTCTGCTCGAGAAGGATCCATGAACCGGCGGTCACCGTACATGACTTTGTTGATTGCATCGTGCGTCGTCAATTCTAAATTTTTCGTCGTGTTGAGTTCAAACATTCTGTAGATATCTTTTACTCGCTCCAACGCGGTTTCTTCCCAGTTTGGTTTTTCAATTAAGAGATGAATGATTTCCAAAATCGTTCGTAAACCACCCTCGACGGCAAACGCCGCGTCTAAATAGAGGTACTCCATTTCGGGCTCGACGTCAAACACCAACAGATTTTGCATCGTTAACAACTCGATTTGTTTTCGATCCCAAGCGCCGACGGTACCAGCTTCTTGCAATGTTCGTAAACCGACCGCGGCGGAACCAATACCATCAGCACCGGCGTCCAACGGTTCGTGAGATCGACCTCCAGGAACGACCAAACGTAAAAAGCCGCTTCCCGGTTCCGCATCAAGCTGTTTGTAATTCACACGAACGTTGTTACTCAAGCGTCTTTGGTACACTCCGGTAGCTTCGTCGAACGTCGCAGACTCCAATTTTGGTTGTTTTTCTTGAATCATAGCTTCTAACTCGTTGTCCGGAATTAAGCTATCCGGCACGTCCACATCTTCCATCGGTTCGATTTCGCCATAGTCCGCGGACAATACTCGCACCACGTCCTCGGAGGTGATATCAAATCGAACTACTTGGTCCGTCTCTACGTCCGTCGTCGTGGTTGGAACACACGCGACAATCGCAGTCGTCAAGCCTGATCGAGGATCTCGAGTTTCGCTGTCGCATCCATACTCTGCGATAAATCCCAAAAGTTCCGCTGCTGCTTCGTTGACGCTTTCCAACGTGATGTATTTATTCAACAAAAGCAAACTCTCGTGTCCTTCGACTTGGTCCATGACGACGTGCCCGAGAGCGTCGTGTTCCATGACAAAGTCGAGATTTTCCAAAGATGGAATGCATCCGGCTTGTTGTGCGAGCTGCTCTGAATCTCTCATCATGGCTGCGGTAAATCTCGCAAGCTCGCCACGGGTTAAACCACACTTTTGTAATCGTCGAGCTTCTTCAACTGCCACTTGGAGTGCAAACTCCCATTCTCTCGGTTCGCACGTCACCGTCACAGTCGTCACCGTGCATCCTTCTCGCGCAGAGTCCGAGTGATCCAGTTCGACTCGTTTATAATCAGCGTTTGTTTCTGAGTACCTGGACTGGATTCGAGATTGCAACACGAGCAAAGCAATTCTTTGCAAAACCGTTCGGTGCAAGTCGCCCAACTTTTCCATCGGAATGATTGGAAGTTTCGAGAAAATGTTAAACGATGCGTGCGTCAAATGTTCGTGTTGAAACATCTGCGGTTTACCTTCGTTCGCGACGAATGGTTGGTACGGATCTTCAATTTTCTCTTCCATCATGCGATGAAGTTGTGCCTCAATTTCTTTACGCTCCTCGAGAGGAACGCCGTACGCGTGCTTTACAGGCGGTCTAACTTCATGGCGAGCTAAAGGAGATTCCGCTTGCATTGCCCACGGACTCGGCGCCGCCTCATTGAACGCGTCTTCAATCATTTTCTCAACTTGTTCCGTAGTCGCATCAAACTCTCCCACGACGTACAAAGTAGCATTTGCAGGAAAATACCATCGAGCGTGAAAGTCGCGAATCTTTTCATCTCCCCACAAAGGTACTTGATCGAGCTTACCGATTGGAAATCGAATACCCAAGGCATTGTCCCAGTGCAAATGCTGCAACAACTGACAATCGACGCGATATTCAATGGTGTTCATCATTTGAGCTTCGGCTAAAACTGCTTTCTTTTCCTTTTGAATTCTGGTTTGTAACAATGCAGGGTTGAAAGCAACGTCATAGAGAATGTCCAACACATTGTTCACCATGTAAATGCCGTCCTTGTTTACGGTAGGCGCGTGAATGTGAAACACTGTGTGATGAAAATCCGTGTATGCGTTACCTCTGGTGCCGCTTCCTAAATACTGATCGCGCTTACGAGAACCCAAAAATGTCACGTGTTCAACCAAGTGCGCCAAACCTTGTTCGTCTTCTCTTTCATCGACCGAGCCGACGTGCATTTCAAGGTGTGCTTCGAATCGTCTTTCCGGCGTTTTGTTCGGCAAAATAACATATTTCAAACCATTCTTCAGCGTTCCTCGATGGATCTCTTCATGAGGTGGCAAAGGTCTTTCCAAGAGAGGAATCACTTCCTCATCCACTCTGTCTTCGCCTAAAGACGTGGACAAAGCCGAAGTGATCGATTTCCACCTTCTGTTTTCTTCGCCGTTGGTCTTGGTGTTGTTCGAGTCTGAAGATAATTCTCCGCCGTTTCCTCCTGCACTCCCACCTTGGGTGCTGCCGCAAAACACATTGAAATGTCGAGGGCCTTTACGAGAGGACGCGACGAACTTTCTCGAGGAGACTACACCGTTAGAGTTGTTGCTCGCATCCGCAAAACTTTTTCTCATCCATTGTCGCGTTAACGAGGACGACACAGACAACGACGAGGACGAAGAATGCGTTCTTTCGTTTTTCCATGACGACGACGACGACGACGACGACGACGATTCTCCCGAGAACAACGCCACTGGTGGTTTTCTCGAGACACCACCATCGTGCGGTCGAGGTCGACGCGCGGTCGGGGATCTTCGCGTGCCAAACGACCCGATCATCGGTGACAGGTACGCGCACGTGGAAGAAGACCCCATCGTTGTTGTCGATGCTTCTCTTTGGTATCGCGCTGCGCCGCTCTTTTTTTTTTATGACAAGTGTGTGTCGTATCGCGGAATTCGTTTGTTTTTTTTGTCTTTTTTTTCTTTTCTTTCGCGTCGTCTTTTCTTCTTTGGTCCCGTTCTTTTCTGGGTTTCCTTCCTCGGCCGCCACGTCGCCGCGATTTTTCTTTCCCTCGGCGGGCCACAAAATGTGCGAAAACAAAATAATAATAAATCGCGCAATACTTTTTGTGTGCTCCGTATTTATTAACACGTTCACAACACAACACATTTTATTATTAGAGCGAAGCGTTATTCCACGACGGAGAGAGAGAGAGAGAGAGAGGGAAAGCGAGAAAGAGACGCACGGGAGAAACGCACGAAAGAGACGAGACAGACGAGAGAGAGAGAG
>Ga0163180_10001649_pt1 | contig 12659 bp, 8 predicted proteins | sample AtlANTMetagenome_2_FD_109647 | JGI IMG/M metagenome (GOLD analysis project Ga0163180, IMG submission 109647) | Marine eukaryotic phytoplankton communities from the Atlantic Ocean - Atlantic ANT 4 Metagenome | ecosystem: Environmental > Aquatic > Marine > Oceanic | place: North Atlantic Ocean...
TCCACTAGAATCTTCTAAATTTACATTATCTGAAAAACTTATAGTAGATCCATCTCCTGTCCTTAATGTTCCAGTTACAGTAGCTCCAGCCGAAGTTGTCTCAAATACCTTTACATTATTATGATATAGGTCTACTGATCCATTTTGTGTAAAGACAAGACCAGATTCACTACCACCAGAATTACCAATTTCAACTCGGCTTCCAAGAATAAATAATCCTCCAGTTCCAGCATCTTGAATAAAACTTTGACTACCCGAGTGCCATATTGCTAAATCATTTGAATTACCAAACCTTGCTAACGAAGTATCAGCAAACTCTAAAGCATTAGCAGATTTATCAAAATTAATGTTTGCACTAGCACCAATAAAAGTTACGTCACCATCATGGCTTGCACCATCATCAGTTACCGTTCCAGTAACATTTATCCCTGCTGAACTTACATTAACCCTGGTAGTACCACCTGTAGTAATATCTAAATTATCAGCAGCACTTGAGAAGATTCCAGTGTTATCGTCATCGCGAAACCCTATAGCTGGTGCGGAGTTTGAGCCATCTTCAAGTGTTAACGTACCATCTAATTGAAAAAGTGTAACCCACCCATCGTTACTTGAGTTTCTGATTTTAAGCAATCCAGCAGAAGTATCAGCCCACCACATATACGCATATTTTGTCGCTGGTTCGCTATTACTTGAGTTATTAGTTACTATCGCAGATAACGCATTATTAAGATCGGCTCTTATTGTCGCTCCTGTAGCATTAGTTATAACGTAATCATGAACTGGCATTTCGTTTCCTTTTTAGTTGTATTTTAGGTTGAAGCTAAGATAAAAGCAAAAAGTTCACTATATCTGACACCAAAACTGTCACCTGTTTTTGTTTTATTACCTTCATTATCTGTTTCAAAAGTTTCGTCATAACAAAACATTCCATACGTAGTTGGGTCTAAGCTTTCTGCTTCAAAAGCTGCCTTAATTTCTTGTGCAACTATCCCAAAATGTATTCGTGCGTCATTACCTTTTTCAGCAACAGCATCTTTATATTTAAATTTCTTTAATTTTCCTTTTAAAACTGTAGCAACTCTTTTTTCAGCATCACTTATATCTTCAAAATCTTGTTTCTGTCGTTCATCAGAAGTATTAATAGTTGAAGTAGAAGCGTATAGTTGTGACCATAAAGCGTCTGAGTTGCCAAGCTTTTGTGAACCACTACTTGATGGTTTGAAGTGACCAGCAGCAGTAAATTTAAACCTATGAGAAATACTGCCTGATGTTGTGCCTGTACCAATTACAAGCTGGTAATCATCCTCAGTATCAACACTGGATTCTTTTCTGCTTCCTATAAAACAAGTTTCTTTTAGTGTGCCACCAAATTTCTTTTCCCTCCAAGAAATTTTTAAGCCTTCTCCTAAACCTACATCTTGGCTTCTTTCATATTGATCTAAACTTATAACAGGATATGGCTCAGTAGTATCACCACTACTTGATTTCATCGGTCTTGAAAGGGTGAAAGGCTTTGGTATGCCATTATTGTTGCTTACACCAATACTTCCTCTAACTGGTATTTCGTAACCTTCAACAATTCCCTGTGCAATTTCAACATTAGGTGTTGTTACACGAATACCAGCACCATCAGTTCTAGTGCTTTTTATCATATATTTACTTATAAAAACTCTATAGGTTTCGTCATCTCCAGAACATCTTATAGGATATTTTGGTCCAGCAGTCGAAGTAAATCCTTCTACATTTAATTTGTCTGCAAAACTACCACTTGTTCTCAATCCCTCTTCTACATCAGCAAAACCATTAATAGATAAGTTTTGTATAAGAATATTTGAAGCTCCGTAAAAAAGTCTAAATAACGTATCTTGACTCATACCACCAGCAATACTGTTAATGGTACTACTACCATCTGCTGTTGATTGACTACTAGATGAGCCTGTAGCAACATAATCTTCATAGTCATCTGCAATATCTAAATAGCCATCACTTAATACAACATTAGTGAATTGTACGTTTTCATAACTTACACACCTTATGCAGTAAGATGGGCTTCTTGCAATAGCACTTCCCCCAACTGCCTTATTAACAATACTAAGTGGTGCAATCACAGTTAAATTAGAAACTGATACATTTCTAGCTGTAGGGCTTGCACCTGTGTATTCAATAGTATTATCTTCTTCGTCTACAGTTATTGCTCCATCAGCAGTACTGCCTCCGTGAAATCCGCTATGTCGTAAATCAAATCCAATATTGCAATTAACAGCCCTAAAACCATTAACAATTACATTGTATGGAGCAGGGCCATAATTATGACCTTTTATTTGCATACCTTTAATACCTTTTATCGCTGTATTATTGGTTAAAGTTACGTTTCTACTACCATCATCAACTTCAAAACAATTTGAGTTTTTAGGAACTAAATGACCATTTGGCCTCTCTGACCTACAGCCAGTTATTAAAAGGTCTGAAGAATGATGAGTTGTTAAATTATCATCACCAGCACCTTTTAAAAAACAATTTTGAACAGTTACATACTTTGATGGGTTAGTGTCATAAGTCGCACCATTACTACCTCTTTTATATTTTGGTGCGGTTATATCAAGACAATGTTTATAAGCATCAAGACATCTTACATTCTTAATTAAAGCGTACTCAGTAAAACAAATACATAAAGTAGCACCGTTGTTATCTTGTGTTGCATCACCTGACGTGAAAGCTGCGTCAGTAATTGTATCTTCTAATCTCTCGCCACCAGATACAGAATGTCTTTGACTATTAAAATCTAAAGTCATATCTTCAATCGTTACATATTCAATCTTTCCACCAATACTTATAGTGACATTTCCACTTGTTGTTGCAGAGTTCGCAACAGTAAAAGTAAACGTTCCATTAGTGGGGTTATCTCCTGAGCCTGTAGGGGCAGTTACAGCAGTAATTTCATAAGTGCCGTCTGTAGCACTACCACTTGTAAAATCTGCCGTTACAAGTCTCTGAGGTAAAGGAGCAAAAACAGAATAATTTGTCCTGTCAAACGCAGTCTCTCCATTTGCCCCTCCTTGTACTGGATGATTACCAGTGATAGTAACAGTAACAGTGGTTCCTGATTGAGCATAAGTAGCATTAATAGTAACCCCTCTTCTTCCTGTTCTCATCAATGTCGTATCACGACCTATATCATTCATCATTTGTATAACAGTCGCTTTACCCTCACCAACAATATGACTATTACTTGGAATTTCAATAGTTCTATTTACCCTATAAGTTCCTCTTGGAAATACAACTTTGCCTAAACCTCTTGCAGCGTTAATGGTTGCCTGTATTGCTGTTGTATCATTTGTACTTCCATCACCTGTCGCACCAAAATCTTTAACAGAAAATACATCCTCGCTTTTACTTTGAAATGTTCTCGTACTAGCTCCAGTTCCCGTCTGTGTAAAACTTTCCATTCCAGAGCTAACAAAGTTTGAACCGTTGTAAAACTCAGGTTTACTTGTAGTACTGTTATATCTGAAATCACCAGCAGCAGGGCTACCAGGTCTTTGGGCTGTAGTTCCTACAGGCAAACGCATAGCACCTGTATAGTTATGAGTTAACGTCCCAGATAATGTGCCGCCTGTTAAGGGTAATAAGCCAAAATTAGTTTGATCAACTCTTCCTAAAGTTACATATCCGTCATTTGCTGAATTTCGTATCTTAAGTTCACTTGTACTTGTATTTATATGTGGCTGGAAAGCTGTATTAATAGATGGATCGCCCGTACCACTATTTAATGAATTTATAGCAGCAGTAATTTGATTAATTTTTGTTCTGACATTTAAACCAGTTCCATTATCGACAACGTACCCAGAACCACCAGTTGCATCTACTCTAGCCATCTTAGTAAAGTAATAATAGGTTCATTCTACCCTTTTTTGCCAAATCCAACAGCCGTAAATCCAAAATTTCTATCAATAGCATTGCCAGAGCTATTTTTAAAGGTTACAGAAAAACCTGATCCACTAATATTTGTAACCTCAAAAAAGTCTCCACTCGCCATATTCTGTGCAGTAATACCGATAGAGGGTAATGAAGAATTAACACCGCCTAATGTTGAAGTACCTGTAAAAAATTCATGATCAAAAGTAATTACCTTTGTACCAGCACCAGAAGCAATGTTTGTTGTGCTTTGCTCTGTTCTTCTTGGGAAACTTGCTGTGTAACCTAATTCCGTTATTTTTACGTCTTGGTTAATATTTTCACTTGTTAATTTTGCTCTGAATTTATATGATCTTCCTTTGAATCTTCCATTAGCAAAACTTGCAAATGGTGTATAGTCAGTTCCACAAGTTACATTACCATTACTGCTAAGAACATTATTTGTGTTTGTTACTCTTACTTTAAATTGGTCAGCGTTTGTTATTGATATTATTTGTAATTCATCGTCAACAGCATTTCCAGAAGTAAAATCACAAGTTACAAAATTACCAGCCCTGTAATTATGACTGTTTATATCTACAGTGATAACATCATCAACCTGTGTATAAGTGCCATTTTGTGAAAGAGTACTGCTATTTAATGAACTTCTTACAAGTAAATCTGCATTTGCATCGAAAGCTTGTACACCATCAAAATCATTCATTTGATCGACATTAGCAATAAAGTCAAAAACGTTATTAGGATTAAAGGCATCAGAAAAAATATGTCTTTGTAACTGTAAGTTATAAACAGCACCTAAATCTAAAACTGTACCACCAGCAGTTCCACCAAAGTCATAAAAACCTTCGGTTGAAATTGCACCAAAATCATCTAAAGACGCAAGCTGGTCAAAGTCTATAATGTCATCAAATAAACCAGTTGATTTAAGGTCTATTGAACCTAAATCTTCACTTACTTCAACACTACTGCTTTTACTTCCTTGAAATATTGGGTTATCCAGATCCTCCCTTCTTGTTAAAACATCGAGTGGTTGTATTTCTTCTGGTATGTCTAAAATTACACTTATTTCACCTGTACTAAAATTACCCGTGTCATCGCGAGCCTTTAAAACGTACTCTCCCTCCATAGCGGGGACTACCGCAAGGGTTGAGTTACCAGCAACAGCTTCAACAAGTTTTGTTGAGTTTTGAAATGTTGCCGCACCACTTGTATCTTTTTGATGCCTTATATATATTTGACCTCCGTGAATTACATCCGCGTCTGGGTGTAAATCCCATCTAAGTCTTACGTCTGTATCATTAATAGGTTCAATAGATAACCCTGTTAAATCTGCCGGTGGTTTAGATTTGCCTATAGCAACAATAGTGGCACTTGCTGGGGTAGAACTAATAAGCCCTAATGGGCCAAAACTAAAAACTTCAACAGTATAAGTTCCAGCAGAACTATTAAATATTTCAAAATCAGGGCTGTCTGTTCTAACGCTAGTGAAATTATTATCTTCAAGTTTGTAGTTGACTTGATATTCTGAAATACCTCTAACAGGTTTCCAAGACAAAATTAATTTAGATATTGCTTTTCCGTTTATGACAACTATTCTTTCTGTTCCCGTTACACTTGATTCTTCTGGTGGTTGTGGTGGATCGCTTAATACTGTTATTTTTCTATCTTCTAGTTCTTCATCTTTTTCTATAGCATTATATTTATCAGGTACATATGATAAAGCAGTTATTGTGTAATTAATACCATCAACTTCTTCAATATTTACTACTCTAAAAAGCTGTGGTTTAAGAGTTTCATTTTCAAACATCCATACTGTCTGTGGATTTGGGGCTTGTGTAAAAGATCCAGAAATAGTTATAACACCATCAGTCCACTCATTAACTGGTTGTGATTCAGTTGAACCATCAGGCAAAATAACAGATAATTTTGGATTGGTTCCTAGAGTGCTTGTTTGAAGTCCAACAGATGCCTGATTATCAATAGTTATTTGATTTATAGCTCCTGATGTAAGAGTAGAACCTACAGCTTTAACCCTTCCACCTCTTCTCAATCCAGCCCTTACAGGATCAGCAATTTGTATCACAGCACCATTTCTACATATAATCCCAGCATCTAATGATGTTGTAAAACTAACTGTTTCTGTTTCTCGTTCTTGACTTAAAAGCATTGCTTTACCCAATCTTCTTGCTTGTGTACGACTTGTACAAGCAAATGCTTTTATGTTTTTAACAACAACTCCATACTTACTTTGTCTAACAATATCATCTTGGTCAGGACTAGAGCCTGTTACATTATCTCCAACTGTTTCATAATCAATGTCTCTTATATCCATGTTTAAATAAGAAACATTTATAACTGTGCTTCTAGTCTTTAAATCACTACCCGAATAAGCAAAACCAGCTTCAGTAACATTAGATAAATTAAATAAATAGCTAGGATCTACTGGTTTATCTTGAGATAAAGTTATTCCACCTGATGACCATATTGGCATACATCTCATAACTCCAGCTAAAGAATTGATTAAAGTAAATGCGTCAACACTGTTTTGAATACTTGTATTACAAGCGAAGCGTGGCTCGTTTATGTCGTTACCGTCAGCATCCTCCCCAATTTTGACTAATTCATTAGCAAATTTACTTGCATTAAAATAAGAAAATAAATCTATATTTTCATATAATTTTGCATCTGTAGATTGATCTGGTGCGATTTGATCTCCAAATCCATAGCGTTTATTAACTAAAAGATCGAGAAGTATGAAGGATGGACAGGTTGTCCAAACAGAAAAACCCATCGTTCCATCAAATACAAAATCTGCTGGATAAATAATACGACCAGTTTTAGGATCTACAATCGGTGTTCCTTGTATTCTACAAGTTGCGTTATCAGTTACCGTTTGAGCTAGGTTTACAAAAAATTCAAATGAATTGCTACTAAAATTAGAACTTAAAATTGAATATTGACCACCTGGTGTTCCCCCAGATAATGGTGTAAAAACAATAAAATCTCCAACAGACAGGCCATGACTAGATAGGCTTACTGTAACAATATTTGCAGCTTGACTATAGGTTGCTTGTGTACCAGCAGCAGCACCACTTAAAGCTGGTATTCGCACTTTAATACCACGGATCTTAAAAGTTCTTTGAGGGATAGAACCAAATTGTTTTGAATCAAATCTTAAAGCGGTATATGCACTGTTAGGAAAGGTATTAGATTCTAATTTTAATTCACTATATGAGTTCCAAAAAAACGCATTAACTTTATTTTGGTCATCACTATCTTCTGTTAACCTTAATACTCTTATGTCAGCAGTATGTCCTTGACTGTTAAATAATTTTTTATCTAATTTTATATTGTAATCCTTTTGATATAAGTCTCTTGTTCTTCCGTTAATAGTGTCATCTTTAACAGTTTCAAAACCTCCACTATTATATTGAACTTGTATTCTTAACTTTACTTTTGTTCCGAGTTGATCACCTTCATCAGTAATTTTTTCTAATCTTGGAAAATTTAGAGTGATTCGTACACGATCTACTGTAGGATCTACTATTTGTTTTGTAACTGATCCAGTTTCGGCTCCACTGGTTTTACCATTTGAATTGGTTACTGGAAGATTATTAAGAGATATTATGTTAGAACTTCCAACATCTTCTCTAGCAACATCCATTATAGTCTGGTTGCTAGTTCCAACCTTAAAATCAAAATCAATATCTCGATAATTAAAATCTGCCCTACTTGGGTCTGCGGAATCTGCTGTTGATTTTAGTATGGGAGTGTTATCTAAAAATATATCCTTTTTAGCAGCATTAAGATAGGCTTCTGTATCTTGAGATAATCCTTCTTTTGATGGGCTGGCAAATCCTTCTATTTCACCTTCTGATATTAAATCCATAACTCTGGCAAACTGCCTTGAGTTCAAATCATCAGGATCAATTTTTGGTTTGGAAGCCTTTTTACTACCACCGCTTCCATAACCCCTAATAATATTTTCAGTCATGCTTCTACCTCGTCAGTTGTTATAGAACCACTAATTACCACTGAGCCAGTTAAAATTTCACCATAACAAATTGGAACAGGCGTTCCAGCCCTCGAAGTATTTTGAAGCCCACTAAAACTAAACGAAACTCTTGGATCACTTTCACCACCAATAGGATCAACTTCTGGTATTGGAAATAACATCCCACTTACACCGTTTAATACAAGGAAAGCACCGACATTAAAAGCTAATGTTGCCCCAAATCCTGTTGCTGCCCCTCCCATAACTGTTGCGCTGCCTATTCCACCAAAAGCACCAAAAGCACCAAAACTTACACCAATTAATGCAGCACCTAACAATATTTTGCCAAAATTTGAAGCACCAGTTATTACTGGAACTATTTGTATCTCTTGAGTTCCAGTTGGATAATGTAATTCTTGTGTATCAACTTCTAAGTCATTAACTAGTACTTTGTAATATTTGTCATTCATGTAGGCTTCAACTTTTGGAAAATTATTTACAAGAAAACTTATAGATTTAGCAACAGTATTTGCTTGTATATAAAATTCATCATTACCTATAAATTTACCTAATTCTCCGTGAAGTTTTAATTTAGTTGTCATAACGATACTTTGCTCCTGTACATTTTTGCAGCCAAGCAGAATAAGGCTCTCTACAAGATAGTCTATCGGTTAAATGATGTAAAACCTCTCCTTTTGTAAAAAGAGCAACGTGATGCAATCCATTACCTACCATATTCATGCACAAAACATCATTTTCCATTAAGGGTTCATCTGGATTCAATCTTCTAAATCCAGTTTTTTCAGCACAACTTACAAATAACGGATTTTTTATAAATTCATCGGGTGTCATTGTCCTGTCAAAATCAATTAATTTTATACCTAACACTTCATTATAATAATCTCTAACAAGACTCCAGCAGTCTGTAACGCCCCAAACCCACTCTCTGCCCAATAAAGGTGCTTTATATCCACAAGGCTCATAATAACCCCACTGTTCTGTTTTTGGATTAACTATATACCACTTATAATTTTCTTTTTCACAACTAACCATATCTGCTTGACTTGCTATTGGTTGAGTTGATGGGTGACTATGAACCACACCAATAATTTCACCTTTTTTAGTAGCTTTTACATAATCTGTTGGATCTAAAATAAAAGATTGATAACTGGTTTCAGCTAAGTTTTTACAAGGATAATACCTTTCTTTACCTCTTATGTTTAACAAAAGACCACATGATTCTTTAGGATCTTGTTCTTTTGCGTGAATAAGTGCAGATTCTTTCCAATTCATTGCACAAATGTTCCTATAGAGGGAAAGTTTTTTCTAGTACAAATACGTTTTGGTGCTCTTATATTTTCAAGATCAAGAGGTGCAGCTAAATCAAACTGTACTACTTCTCTGTTTTCTGATGATTTTCTTGCAACAGTGTATATTTCTCTAGGAAATTCTGCGGTTTCATCAACTGCACCTGATGGATTATCACCAACAAAATTGTCATTGGGTAAAAATCTTGCAAGTGTTCTTTTTCTTGTAAAAATAGCCCCAATCAAATCATTACCTGGTGTAACTTGATTGACTTGAATTAATAATGCACTTACAAGATTTGTAGCATTACTTATAATTAATTGTGGTCTTGGCAACTTTCCACCAGTATATTCAAAGCCAGTAGCTTCAATAGGAAACCTTAAATAGTCCTTACCATTCCATCTTATTTTGCCATTCAGATTTAAACTTGATCCACTATGAAAATAATAAACATCATCAGAACCATGCAAATTATTTTTTAACTGCAATTCAAATAACTCTATAATCGCACTTGGGCTAAGATTTTGCAGTTCACTAACAATACTATCTGTACTCATGGCTCAAACACCTCCCTAAATGTTGCTTGTATTCTTGCTCTATTAACGTAAGGTATTGATTTGTTCCATGATTCACATACAAATTTAGACGAAGTTGATTCACCTGGAGGAGTAAAATCAAAACTTGCACTATCGTTTGCACGGGCATCAAGGAATGTTTCTATAGTGTCTGCATCTGTTTCTGATACTTCAAAAGTTAGATTAAAAATTTTAGGATTTTGATGTTCTGTTAAGCCAAATAATAATCTATGTTCATAACCATCAGCAAATCTTATTGTTCTAGTTTTTGGTACGGATCTTTTTTGAACTCCGTATGTTGGTTTTATTGAAGGAAAAGTAGCCATTATGCAAGTAAACCTCCTGCACGTTTTTGATTTATTATTTCTGATTGTACTGCCGTAGCTATAGCACGGCCAAGTTCTCGACCTTGTTGTTCATCACCTTCAACAGAAGAACCAGAAGCATCTACGTTTACTACGATATTTGTTGAACCACCAAGAGCATGATTTGGTGTAACCATACCAGAGACTCCAGGTGTAAACATTTCTGGCCCACGTTCTCCTACGATATAACTGTTTCCTCCTTTTACTGGCCCTCCTGCTGCTCTTGTAATACTAGATATACCAAATGAACCTGCTGGCAAAGCTGAACCGCTTGGAATATTTGTTCCAAAAGTACCAGCAGCAGGTTTAAATGGTGCAGGACCTCCGAAACCACCAAACATACTACTAAATAAACCAAAAATACCTGATCTTATTTGTGCAGCTAACATTTGTGCAGCCATATCCAAGAAATGATCTGCTGTTCGCATAAATAAATTTCTTAAAGCATCTTGTGCTGTCATTGAACCACGAACAATACCTTTAAATGATTCAGAAAAACTTGCTCCAATACTTTTACCCAAGGCATCAACTTGAATTAATGGATCTAATAATCTTTCTAATTCGTCTTTAGGTTGTTGAATAATTAATTGTCTTTCTATTGTTTTTGTTAACTCTCTTTGTGCTTCAATTTCTGCACGAACATTAGACATTCTTTTTTGAAATCTTTCTTCTTCAGTACCAATTCGTGCTTCCATCTGTCCTTTTGCTGTTATTAATAATTGAATTTCTTTTTGTCTTTCTTTATTTAGCAACATGAAACTTTGTAAAGGGCGACCACTCATCTTGTCAAAAAAAGATTCATAAGTAGCTTGAGCAGCATTAATGTCCTCTTGTAAAGGAACTTGTTCAGATATTTCTTTTTTAATTTTTTCTTGAAATTTCAAAGATTCAACAAATATTGAAGCTTCTTTTAAACCTCTTTGATTTAAAATTCCTAATGCTTTTTGTGCTTGACCAATTCCTAATTCATTTTTTTTAAATAAAGTATCAACTGTTCCTATAAAAGTTTTTGCATCTCTATTTAAGTTTGCATACAAATCAAATGTTGATCTGTCTCTGAATGTTTCTGCAAGTGCTAACGCAGATTGAGCACCAAAAGCAGCAAAAGCATTAGCAGCCTGTAACGCTTCATCTTTAGTAATTTTTAAAGATTTTGATAAAGAAGTAATATCATAAGCAGAAATCTTTGAAGTACCTCCAGTTTTTTCAATAGCTATATTTACTTTTTCAATTTCTTTTCTAAAATCAATAGCTTCTTGTATTCTTTGAGCTATAGCAGTACCAATAATTGATAATGAAAAACCAAATCCACCACCTATTGCTCCACCCAAAGCACCACCGATACCACCACCAGCAGCACCTAAAGCACCTTGACCAAATAACAGAGGAAAACCTCCACCAATCATTGCGTTACTTAAAGCACCTCTAGCTCCACCTCTAAATAAACCTCCACCTCTCATACCTCCACCAGTAGATTGACTTGTTTTCGCAAGTGTTCTAGTTGTTACAACACGTTCTTTTAATGCTCTATTTTGTGCTCGTTCTAATCTAAGTTGTCTAGCTTTTATATCTCGTATATCTTTATTAGCTTTCTTTTCTCTTAAAAGATCTCTAAATTGTTTTTCTTTATTACGTCTAATAGATTTAGCAATAGGATCTCCAGCAGAACCAAAACCAAAATTACTTCCTTGCCTTCCTGCTTGACTCGCAGCAATATTTCTTAAAATTCTTGGGTTATTATCTACTGTCATCATTTGCAATGGGCCTTGCATTGCCATTGGACCTTGCATTGGTTGTGGTCCTATAGGTTGTGAATATCCTGGAAATATAGGAGAAGTTAAAGGAACAGATTGTCCTCTCAATGTTTGACTTAATCTTCTTTGTTTTCTTCTTCTTGAACTTTCAATAGGATCTCTACCAATACCAGTACCAGGAAGAGGTAATGGACCTGTACCTCTTAATTTTTGCAAAAGGGCATCACGTTGTTGATATTCTCTATTCAATTCTTTTTCTGCCAATATTAATTGTCTTGCAGCCTTTTCTTGTAAACCTGTTCCAGAAGCTACAGCATTGAAATTTGCCTTTGCAGTTGCAAGAACACTATTAAGACTATCAAAACTTCTAACTAATCCATCACCGCCTTTTTGAAATACTTTTAAAAATTTATTTAATTGCTCTACCTGTAAAGTAGTCTTTTTAAGAGTACTATTAAATTTAGTTAGTTTTTCATTTCCCTTTATAACAACACCAATATCAATAGTATAATTAGCCACTTGCTATAAAAATTAAAACATTTTTTCTATATTACCTCTTTTTACCTCGTAAAGCACTAGATCGTTGTGCTTGTTCTTTTTGTTTTTCATGTTCTTCACTTTCAAGTTCTGCAAAAGCAGCCCAACCTATCATCTCTTCAATAGTAAGAGTCTGACATAACTCAGCTACAGTTTTATGTAATTGTTTTGCTAAAGAAAATAAAAATTTCCAATCATTATTAGCTTTTCA
>Ga0163180_10001650_pt1 | contig 12641 bp, 17 predicted proteins | sample AtlANTMetagenome_2_FD_109647 | JGI IMG/M metagenome (GOLD analysis project Ga0163180, IMG submission 109647) | Marine eukaryotic phytoplankton communities from the Atlantic Ocean - Atlantic ANT 4 Metagenome | ecosystem: Environmental > Aquatic > Marine > Oceanic | place: North Atlantic Ocean...
CTCATGAATCCCTATCAGACTATGTAGGGCTGTCATGACGTATGAAGAGTTTGCCAAAGTACTCAACCAAGCTGGGCCAAAGTTTGAGAAGTCCCTGAAAGATGTGTCTATAAAGTCTGCATTTCGCTTAGAAGCCGATGCAAAACTGAATGCGACTACATACCCCAAGGTCATTACAGGACGGCTCAGAAGCTCAATACAGGGCCGTTTAGATCAAGGAAACATCCTTCTTCAGGCAGGAGGTCCGGCAAAAGGCCAGACTGTCGACTATGCTGGCTATGTTGAGTTCGGAACAAGCCGGATCGCCCCAAGGCTATTTATGGGTCGGGCTGTAGATAAAGAGCAGCCCAAATTACAGAAAGAGCTTGCTAAGCTGCTGAAAATAGCTTTCAAGAGGTAGGAATGGCAGATAGCACCATCGTCAAGGTTCATAAAAAGATCGCCGAGTTGATCGCTGCTGACTATTCAGGTGGTCATAGTGAGGTTTCTTTAGTTGGTAAGGTTGTTCGGGGCTCTGTTATTGAGCCACCCTTCACGCCTTACGCCTCAGTACATTTCCAGGATGCTATTGAAGAGTTTGGCGACACATTGGGACGATACAAAACAGACTCTGTATTTGAAGTCTATTGTTTTGCTGCTGGTGGTAATCTGATGGAGAGAAATGATGCCTCTCTTAATCTTGTATCTGACTGTATCAAGGCGCTCACAGCAAATAGATCTCTGGGGTTGAATGGCCTAATTGATGACGTGAAATGCAGCTATCTGGCTCTTGATGGTGACAGATATGGTATAGATGGAGTGGGGATCGGCTACATTCGTGTAGAGGTCAAATTCCAGACGGATACAGGAGCATAAGCATGGCGGGCAATTGGTACAATGAAAGCTGGAAAAGACGCAGTCCCGTAGCTGTATCCGCTTTGGGTGGTGGTGGCTCAGCTGGAACGGTTGATGTAGAGATTGACATACCCAAAGACTGGGATGAGTTCTGGGATTCTATCAGATCCGATATGTTTGACGTAGTAGCTGTCTCAAAGACTGGCGGCCTTCTCAACTTCAGCCGCAAAGCGGGCGCTAACTATGCCACCAGAACTTTAACGATACAAGTCGACACCTTGGCGATATCTAATGATGATGCCATTTCATATATATATATATATTATGACAACTCATCAGCATCAGATCAGGCTGTAGCAACCACGATCAGCAGCCCCAAGGCTGGAAATATATTTGTAGGCGCTCCGACGGGTCGGATAGTTCAGAGCTTAGCAAATCGCTCAGCTACAGATGCCCCACAGTCAACCTTTAGCAAAGCGACCATAGAAGAGGTCAATGTATGGTTTTCTGTTGGTTCTCTGCTGATGGGTCGCTTTGCTACCTACAATCAAAGGAAGCTCTTTGAGGGCATCGACTATGTGCAAATCAGAAGCCTGGATGCTTCTGGAACTGATGACGCTGGCCGCTATGATGAAGGCGAAACCCGGTTCATAAATGGCTGGGTTATGGCTCGTTCAAAGGGCGGCGCAAACAATACAGACTATACGCTCGAAGCTTTAATAGTCACAACCACCAACCAGAAATTCAGTCTCAGAGCCTTAATACAGGTTAGAGATCTGCTTCCATCATAGAGAGGTCAACATGCCTGTTATATTAGGTCGGAATTCATTTGTACGAATCGGGGAAGAGTCCACTTATGGCGCTGGCTCTTCTTCTGCTAATGTATTCAATAGAATCGTATCCACATCACTGGGACGCAACCAAGAGCGCTCACAGACCACCCATCTTAGCACTTCAGACGCTGCATTCTCTCAGGGTTTCTTTGATGGTATGGAGCTGGCTGGTGGTTCACTTGAGATTCCTATCTATTATGAAGGAAATGGAATCCTGTTAAAGGCTGCTATTGGCTCTGTCGTTGATGGTGGTGGGCCTCCTTATAGCCATACCTATCGCCCGACTGCTGTACTTCCATCTTTAGAAATCACAGTGCAAAGAGGATCTGGAAATGCCGAGCTTTTTGAAGGCTGTGTAATATCGACCATGTCTCTGAGCGTTGAGGCTGGTGGGGAGATGACGGCGTCATTTGAGATCATTGCTGAGACGGCTCAGGCTCGCTCTGGTTCTCTTACCCCAAGCTATGGAGATGGTGTCCAGGTTCTTCATTATCAAGCCGGAACAATGAGCTTTAACAGCGTTAATTATTCTTTGCGCTCTCTTGATTTCAATCTGGATAATAAGATCGATCGTCGAAATCTACTCGGTTCAAAACTGACCGCTCAGCCTCTGATCACTGATATTAGAGAAGTCACCATGACGGTCACTTGTGATCTTGAGGATGACAATCTGTACAATGCTCAGTTAGCAGGAACTCAGTCAGATTGTGAAATCACTTTCACTGGTACAGATGCCGATGCTGATACATTCAAACTGAAGCTGTTCAACGCTGTGATCACTAGCTATAGCGATGAGATTAATACTGTCGGACGTATAGAACGCACGATCGAATTTCAGGGTCTGGCTGACAGCAGTGATCCAGCCTTTGAGATTGTAATTGTGAATCAGGATATTTCTGGAATAGGAAATTAAACCCTTCAAACATAGGCAGGACATGAAGGACATACTCAACAAAATAGCGGCTCAAAGCCGCTTTACTATTGATATCTTTTCTGGACAGGTAAAAGTCCAGGGTCGCATTCTTAGCCCTCAAGAGTCTGAGGCTCTGGGGCTAACCTCTGGCATGATCGCCTCTCAACTCTTCCCAGACAGAGCAAAGGCCAGCATGAAGGAGTGGACTAAGCTCGCAGAGCAGGCAGAGAGCGGAGAGCATAACGTGGATGAGATTTTGAACGCTATCAAGGACATTCGCCCAGAGCAGCTTTTGAAAATCTCAGAGCATCAGGATCGGATTATCTCAAAGGTCATCAAGTCGGCCAGCTCAGACGATGGGGCAACATGGGAGCCTCTTCAAATCGTACTATCTGAGACAGAGCAAGATCCTGATAGAGGTCGGCTGTGGGTTGGCTTGCTGAGTTCACAAGACAGAAGAGCAATCATAGACAAGGCCATGCAAGGCCATAAGGAGGCAGCGGAAGCTCTTGCCAGCTTTTGATAAGGACGAATCTCTTATATATCTATATGATATAATAGGAAAAACCTATGGGGTTCTGCCGTCAGAAGTGCGGAAGCTCCCCTGGTCTGATCTTCTTATATGTGCTCGCTGTGTATGGTCCAGGTCTGTCAGGATGAAGAGAGCCATGAAATCTGGTGGAAAAAAAGCTATGGTGTTCCCGACAGTTCCGATCTCTGATCTGATAGATATTATGTGAGGGCGAAATGGCTTCCAATATAGTGAAATATATTCTTCAGCTGGCCGATAAGGGAGCGAGCAAAGCCCTAAAATCTGTTTCTAAAGCATCTGAAAAAACATCTAAAAATTTAGATACGATTACAAAGAGATCAAAAGAAACCTCTAAGGAAATGAAAGGGTTAGCTAAATCAGCTGGGGCTATCGGTGCATCTTTTGCGGCTATGGGGATAGCTTTTAAGGCTTTTGGGCAAAGTCAGGCTGATGTAATAAACGATCTAAATGATATGAGCACCCGTTCCGGTATAGCAGCAGAATCAATACAAGCTCTTCAGTTTGCTTTTGTTGCTAGTGGACAAGAGGCTTCTACTGTTCAGGGTCTGCTTGATAAAATGCCCAAAATCATGGGTGAGTTGGCAAGAGGAACGGGCTCAGCTTCTGTAGCTGCTGAGCGTCTTGGCTTTTCAGTCTTTGATGCTACTGGCAAGCTAAAAAGCTCTCAAAAAGTATTCGAAGAAATAACAGCTGATCTTCAAGATGTAGAGAGCAAAACTGAAAGAGCTACCTTGGCGGCTGAAATATTTGGACGCCAAGCCGGAAACATGCTGCAAGCGTTTGGCCAGACTGAAGGACTAAAAACATTTGTTGAATTTACTGATAAGTTTGGCGTTGACATAGAAGCAGGGACCATTCAAGCCGCTCAATTTCAGCAAGGCATGGCGGCCTTAGACATTACGATGAAAAGAGCCGCCCAGTCTTTTGGGCTATTATTTGGTGAAAGAGGTTTCTTAGAACCAATTAAGCAAATGGCCAAAGCCTTTGTATTTTTAACAGCTACAGTCGAAACCGTTACAACATCAGTACCCTCTTTGATTGACTTTATGTTTAATCGGGTTGATGCATTAATCGCTAATTTCATTGGCAATCTATCAGAGTCTTTTTTGCCTCTCATGCAGATCTTTGGCCTTGATGATTTTGCCAAACAACTAGAAGAAGCCAGAGATAATGCGACTGCAACATTGAAACAGCTAAATAAGGATATGAACCTCAATCTGGATACTTCTGCTTTTGAAAGAGTAGAGGAGTTCGATAAAGAATTTGAGGCTCTTCTGAAAACTCTACAAAGAGAAGGAACAGCTACTCAAACAGTGATCACAGAAACAGGTGAGGACTTAGAACTTTTGGGAGAATTAGCAGAGCAAGCCGCAAAAGAAGCCGCTAAAGCCTGGAAAGAATTTGGTGATGTTTTAGATGACTTTGTTGATGTTGATTTTGCTGAGCCATTTGAGCAGATTGGCGAAGCTATGCTGTTGGTAGCCGAGGAAATGGAGAAGCATTTTGATCGGATCGTTGATAATATCGAAAAAACAGCCGGCCTTATATCAGCCATCGCCTCTGGTGATATTGTGGGAGGAGTGCAGCAGTTTACAGGTCCGATAGGTGGCGCTATTGCTGGCTCTGTTGGCGCTGTCTCTGACCTTGGTCAACGTATAGAGGAAGAGGGTGGAACTGAGTTTATAAAGCTTGACGTTGAGAACTTTGTCAGAGGTTTCGTGATCGGTCTGTCTCATCTGCCAGCGATCCTAATAGAGGTTCTGCCTCCTCTATTATTTGAGGCTGCTGGGCGTATTGTAATAGCTATTATCCAGCTGCCATTCCACATAGCAAAAGCCGTTAAAGAAGCCATCAAAGGGCTTGGTGATGTGTTTGATGAGAGGCAAAAAAGAAGAGAGGAAGAAGGGTTGGGAGCAAATACAAAGCGCAATGCATCAAGATTGGCTGAAGCCTTGGTGTCTGGTGTCATGATGGGAGGAGGCTCATTTATTCCTAAGGCTGCTAACGGTATGCGGTTCACAGGTAATCGAAGAGGGCTGGCGATGCTCCATGAGGGCGAGTTTGTCGTTCCCCAGTCAGGAAGACAGTCTCAAGCCGTTATGAGGCAGATGGGCCAGTCTGGCGGCGTGAATATCGTTATCAATGCTGACGTAGTAGAGCGCAATGCTATTGATGAGCTGGTCCGCAGAATAGAGCGTCGATTTGATCTATTTGGAACGTCAACCAGTCCACTATTCTCACAGGGTTAGACATGGCTGCTAAATTTTGGTATTATCCAGAGCCCGACGGCTCTCATCTGGTAGAGATTGATTTGAACGAGCCTCTAGCTGAGCTATTCAGTGATCAGCAGGTTGATGCCTCTGATGGTACTGCTATGGATGGATCTCTGTCTAGAAGCGTCACAAAAAACGGCGAGATCATCACCATCCAGAGAGACAGGATGGCAGGAGGGGAGGAGCTTGCTCATCAGTTCGCAGCTATGCAAAGTCATCTTGATCGAGGTTACAGCGTCGCTTTTACTGCTGATCATAGATATGCATGGGCTGGACCAGTCACAACCAATCCAACTGGTGGAGACTTTGATCTTTTTGTTGGACCCAATCCATTCAGACAGTTTACAAATGGGGGCGGCGTTACTCCTATACCTGTGGCCAATCAATACATAGTCATTGAAAACCAGCCGCCTGGAATGATTACAGAGACCCAAAAGATACAAGCCGCTACAGTCACAACAAACGGAGGAGGCACGATCACATGCTCTAAGCGGGTGAACTTCACTTATCCATCTGTAGCCTTTGCTAGATGGTATCGTTTTTGGCCCGTTCTCAAGCGCCCACAGGAAGACCTAAATAGGAACATTATCACCAATGAGCATGGGATTACGTTCTCTCTGTCTTTGCGCTTGGTTCCTGACTACAGCACCCTGTTCAGTTTTCATCCTCGTACAGCTTTAGCGACAGACCCAGCGCTTATAGGTATAAGTCCTGGATCGGGCTCTGTGAATGATACAGAAGGCCGCTATAGTATTGATTTCCATGCAGAGCTACAGCAGACTCTTCAAGAGTCTGAGATGAACCAGAGATTATCAGAAATCTGGTCAAGGATCAGCTAATGGGTTGGTCTTCTGCTTTTGTTTCTGCTCTGAATAACTCAGCCATAGTTCCCTATTATGAGCTTGAGTTTCTCACCCTGCCAAATGGTCTGGGCGATGGCTTTACGATTACCAGCGACACAGGAGCAGCTAGAATCTCTGAGGATGGCCCGTCAATGCAGGGGACTTCTGTTATTCCAGGAAGGTGGAATGTCTCATTCGGTGGGTTTACTGTTGACGTCGTTGGCGATCTTAGACCGTACAATGAAAAAATAGCTAAAGGGCAGATGGCAATTCTAAGATGTGCGATCAGGATGTCAGGCGGCTATTCTCCAGCTGAGATCGTTGGCTATGGTCAACTATACAGTATCAGAGGAGGAAGGCAGCGCTGGACTCTGGCATTTAGGGATCTGCTTACAACATTCCAGACGTCAGCCAGCAGCAAAATATCCGGCTCTGTTCATAGTACAAATGCCAGCTTTCCAGAGTATAGGCTGTTTACTAATGCAGGGCGATCAACAGGGCTATCAGCGCCTTGGAATGGGTCCAGCGCTACAATATCGGTCAATGATGGATCATTTTTTGAAAGGGAATCAACCGAGTCAGGAATAATCAAGATCACTCATTCAGGCGGCACATTTTATCTAAACATGGCCTCTGTAGCTGGTAACAATATCACCATCACCTCTTCCACAGCCGCTTATCCGTCTCCTGATGCCTCTTCTGCTGTCAATGTAGCAGGGACACAGGTTTTTAATACCTGTCGTCTCAAGGGCAAGCCTTACAATATTATGGCCAAGATTCTCAGGAGCACAGGAGCATCAAACCCGGTTTCAGCTGGGCCACATGGTTCAAGAGATACCTATCCAATTACGTGGTCTGTAGGTGGTGAGCTTGAGCCTCAGATCTTTGATATCTCTGATGCATTGACCATGTCAGAGTATCTAAGGACGTCAACAGGAGTTACCTACAGATGGCAAATAGTTCTTGATGAGGTTCCATCTGACGGCATCAGGAACATAATCACCAGAGCAGCTTCAGCTGGTCAATGGCCAGTATGGAGGCAGGGCGCTGTCTCTTGGCGCTGTGCTATCCATCCAAATGGGTTCGGCGCATTCCAGCACCCTATAATAGCTGATAGCATTAGTGATGATGATATCATCGCTATAGAGGATCACGAGTGGTTTTCACCTGATGCTGGGGTGATATACAACGGCAGCAAAATAACATTTAGAAAAACCTGGGCAAGTGGTGCAGAGGCTATAACAGGAACAAGCGGAGTCTCTGGAAATATTAGAGCCCTTCCAGCTGGAACAAATAAAGGCTATGATAATAGCCTGCTCTATAGGATAGACGGCAATGAGTCATTAATGGCAGCTGCTGATCTGGGTCGAATTCATCCTTGGAATGTATACACGCACGCAAAGATCACCTTGAGAACAAAGCTCAGACTATCGACGCTGTGCGCTGGTGATATTGTGAAGCTGACCTCAGCCTTTATCTATGACAGAGATACACCAAACGGAAGAACATTTAACAATCGGCGGGCTATGGTTACATCAGTCAACTACAGCATCAGCAGACAAAGCTGCATCGTCAGCTTGGCCATACTTCCAGACAGAAATCTATAAATATATATATATAAATATAGGGATATACATATGAGCGACAGACCCCAGATCCTTGATGTGATAGCAGTAGATTATGGCTTTGCTGTCTTTGAGAAAGATAACTATGATCTGAATATCATCGGCGTAAGAAATCCCGACGGTCAGCCCGATGTGTATGATGATCAGCTGGTGATTTGCTATAAAGTTGGCGGTAAATGGAAGGAAGAGCGTTTCAAATGCACCACTGATCCAGGTCTGTACTGGATGAATAAATCGGGCATGCGTGGTGGTGGGGTAGCGATAAAGCAGCACCCCCAGCAGATGAGAGGAGCTTATTCTTTGGGGCTACATGCTGGCAAATATGAAGCCCTAAGACAGACAAAGCCGATCAAGATCTGGAGAGATGGAAATCGGGATAATGTCCACGACTATGGACATATTAGCGATACAGGGATCTTTGGTTGTAACATCCATCGAAGCTCAGCAATAAGAGACACAGAGAGCGAGCCCGTCGGCAGATACTCAGCTGGCTGCACTGTCATAGCTGATCCGGCTGATTTTGAGCGCTTGCTATGGCTCTGCAAAAAACAGATAGAGCATCATAACTGGCAGCGCTTTACGTATACTCTGATTTGTGGGGATTACTAGTGACTTGGATATATACTCTCATTGGAGGGCTGGCGGCTGGGGTTGGCGGGACTATACTGTTTATCCGTTCAGGTAAAGACACGACAGCCGAGAAAGTGATCGAAACCATCACAGTTCCAGCAGCCAATCTAACAGAGCCCGACCTCTTAGAGGTTCCATGCTCCTCAAAATACATAGAGGAGCATGGAGAAGGTCTATGCCGAGAAATGTTCTGCCGGATGACTACCAGAGGCATAGACAGCAAAACATCAGGCCAGGAATGTGAGGAGATCGCCAACTTGCTTAACAGCCTTGAGATGTTGGACAGCTGCAAAGAGGCAGCAGATCCTAATCAATGCTATGATGTTTTCCGATACAGGAAGTGAATATGAATGCAGAACAAGCTAAAGGCTGGGCTGAAATCCTCACAGGGCCATTTTCAGCGTTGCTTCTATGTATGGGTATCATTTACAGTATGGCCGTCTATGTACCTACGTTAACGGCTCGCCATTTCGATGCTGTGGATCGGATGATGGATGAACATAAGCAAGATCGGGAAATCTATAGAGAGAGCATGGAGAAAATGAACGACTCTATAAAAGAGCTTCATCATAAAGTCGATCGCCTAAATTATTAGAGGCTCCCCATGTATGATGAAGAGCCTCGTTTGGATTTGCTCAGCGCTTGGCTGATATTTATCTTTGTTTTGATGTTTGTCTACTGGTCAGTACAGTCTTGAGGACCACAGAGCACATAATATTCAGCGCCATCGGTCACTTGGCAAACCCCAGCTGCCAGAATGAGAGTCATTAGAGCCACTGACCAGATAAACATTTCGATAAGTTTTTGGTCTTTCATTTCTACTTCTCCTCTCTGCTGATGATTTCCATTGACTGAGAGCAGATTCCTACCATTAGTCTGGACTCATCCCAGCTCCAAATCTCTGCTGTATCTTCAGGCTCTTCTCCTCCAAAGATGGGGAAGTTTGACCAGTCGTCCAGCTCATCAAGATCGCCAGATTTAATGAGCTTAAAAAGGTCATCCAGACTTTTAATGTGTAGAGCATCCAATTCTTTTTGTGTCGTTATGGGCATTTTATCTCCGTTTGTTGGTTACATTCTTATAATATATGATATTATATAATATGCAAAGAAAAAAACACATATTGATATAAAAAAAAATATCTATGCCTTCTTTTTGTCTCTGAGCCAGGCAACAAAATCAAGGCCCTGCTCTACATTCCAGAAGATCTGAATCCTTCCCGGCCCTGTGATCTCAGGCTGGATCGCTATCAAGCAACTGGCTCCGAAGTCCTGAGAAGGAAACCCCTTCTCCATAGCATAGCGATCAACCTTTTTATAGCCTCTCACCCGTACAGCATGAGTTATTCGCTTGTGTCTTTGCTCAGTGCTCAGCTGGCCCCACTGATGAAGATGACCAGCTGTTAGCAGGTGGCATTTTCCATCAAGCATGGCCTCCTTATGCACTCCATGAGTAGGATGATAGAAGCTTCTTCCCTTGAAATCATGACGACAGACCCAAATCAACTCTTCCAGATCTGGCCTTCCCTTAAATCGAAATGTGATCCTGAGCTCATCAGGAGCATAGCACATTACTTGCGTCCGACGGCTCAGCCATGCCAGAGGATCAACGCCTGGACCATGCGCCCAAGCGTCATGATTACCGCCAACGATACAGATATAGTTAAGACTACTCAGGAGCCACTCTGAGAGCCTCCACCCGTCGGAGGCTGTTACAGACGCATTGGCATAGAGCCGAGCCAGTCGACCGATCCAGTTGTCTTGTATGTCTCCAACACAAGCAGCATAGACGCCGTCATATTTGCTAACAAGATCAACGTGATAGCTTAGCTGTTTCATATCACAGCCATCATTGTCAATGTGAGGATCACCAATAACAAATATGCCAAATGGCTCAGGTGGCATCTCTAGGATCCGTCTATGCCTAGACGATTTGACCTGCTTTCTTTTGTTCGCCTTGATTCTCTGCCTGATTAGCTCTGTGATTGGGATCTCTTCATCGTCATCGGTGATTTCTTGCACTTGCTCCCAAGAGCTAAAATATTGGGCCTCTTCCATGCCCTGATCTACTCGTTCATAACAGGTTCTCATGCTGTTATAGGTTACAGTTTTCCCTGTATACTCTGATAGGATCTCCGCAGCTTTTCGAACGCTGAGCCCTGAGATCTTGCACTCTATTATTTTAGCTCTGTGCTCTGTTAGTATATCTGGAGCCGTTAGTTTATCGTCCATAATCACCTCGCTGGGGCGATTATAGCAGAGATCGAAGCTCTTTGATCGTCAAGCTTAAAACAGAGCGATCTGAGCTGGTGGGCTGCTGCTCAAATGCTCATAAATCGCCTGAGCGAATCCCTGTGGGGTTAGGCTTCTAAGATATTGTCTATTGGGTCCAGGCGGCAGCAAATGCATTTTAGAGCCATGTATGGGGGACAATGGCTTTCTTTTCGGCTTTTCAAAGTTGGACCAAATACAGGTCTTCTTTGTATAGCGATCCTTATCGGGATCGGGTGAGTATCCAGCATACTCAAAGGGGTTAAAAGACCAATCTGGCTTTCTCCAATGACTGGATAGCCTACCAACTGGATTTTCTATGAGCCAGTAGGTAGCTTTATCACAGAATGATCTTGCTATTCTGACAAGCTCAAGGCTCTGCTCCAATGCCTCTGGACCTTTCTTCTTCCAATGAAGAGCACCACTAACAGCCAGGTGAGTGCATGGAGGGAAGGCAAAGACAACATCAAACGGATGAAACTCATCAGCAGACAGATGCCTGATATCTATCTGTATGTTTCCAAATCGGTGCTTTGGCTCCTGCTGATCGATGCACAGCACCGAGTGCCCAGCATCCACCCAAGGCGCAACCATAACCCCAGAGCAATCAAATAATGATAGAATCTTCATTCTGTGCCTTCAAAAATGATAAGAGAAGAAGGCAGGCCAGCCCCATTATTTCCTGCCTTGGTCTTCCTGACCTGGGGCTGGTCCTGCCTTTGATTACTCGGGAACGTGCAGGAGGGATGACAGAGCAGCCCTGATAAGGTGGCTTGGCGTCGTTCCGTTCTTATGTGCTGCTGAGATTAGAGCCTCTTCCATGTGCAGAGGAAGAACGACAGTGCGCCGCTTGGACTCTCTTCCATGATTGTTCTTTCCGCTTAGCTGGGCTCTGAGCGGAGAGAAGATAAGCTCTCCACAGCTACAGGTGAAGCTTTGAATTCTCGCCTCCTGTAGATGGATCTTTTTACATTTTGGGCATTTGATAGCTATTTTTCCATGTAAGGACATGATTATTCTCCGATGGCTCTGCAATATAGAGCGGTTAAATGTCTACAGAATTTCTCTGGTCGATATTGGTGGCCTTTGCAGTCGCACCACCAGGATAGTTTTTTTTCGTCTGGATTTCTGAACCAGTATGGGGTTCTAATAGAAGCAAAATACTTCTCTGTAGTGGTTGACGATTTGACTACACAGTCAACCCGTACCAGCTGCCCATTCTCATAGAGAGGATTGGGCTTAGTGAGGAAGGTGACCTCTTCCCGGCTGCCTACCGGGAAGGGATAGGAAGAGAGCCTCTTCATGGAATCAGGCGGCTCAGATATTTGTCAATGTTGGCTTCATCCAGCTCATGCATCCAGAGAAAATCTTCAGCGCATGCGCCAAACTTATGGCAGAACTCTCTGGCTTGGATTCTGCCAGTTATCCCCATACAAGGCTTATTGATGACGAGCCAGAGCAGCACATGGGACCAGAAATCATTTAGGGTTCTGAAGACTTGAGGGCCCCAAGGATTCTGTTCTCTTCTCAGTGTAGCGCCACAACCTTGGCATTTTAGCGCCGTCCATCCGATGAAGGATATATCCTCATGCATATGCTGACAGCCTGGGCATTCAAAGTCGATTAGCGCTTGCTCTCCTGACATTCTCCAGTTTAGGAAGGTTACATCCCATTCAAGATCAGAAGCGTCTTGTGGATAGAGTTCAGGATTATCAAATTTCGACATTTTGTTTCTCCGTTGTTGTTGGTACTCTCTTATAATATCAGATTATAGTGATATATCAATAAAATATTATATAAATATAAAAAAAGCCCCCATGCATGTTGCAGCATGGGGGCCAAGATCCAGCTTCGATCTTTATCAGCAG
>Ga0163180_10001651_pt1 | contig 12640 bp, 8 predicted proteins | sample AtlANTMetagenome_2_FD_109647 | JGI IMG/M metagenome (GOLD analysis project Ga0163180, IMG submission 109647) | Marine eukaryotic phytoplankton communities from the Atlantic Ocean - Atlantic ANT 4 Metagenome | ecosystem: Environmental > Aquatic > Marine > Oceanic | place: North Atlantic Ocean...
GCCGGGAGTCTAATCGCCACTGGATTTCTCTTCACAAGCCTTTTTCTCGTACTACCGGCAAAAAAGCCCAACACCGCTTTCCCAGGTATCGCGATCGCAGGACTGCTTTGGCTCGGCCTGCTGCTCCAAGGGCTTCTACCAGAAGGCCAGGCGTTACTTCTTTCCCCAGAAAAACCTCTGTACCCCAGCATTTGGATACTCCAAGCAGGCCTCATGCTGGCCCCTGTGCTGATTTTTCGAATTGCCACACCTCGCAAGCAACACATCGCACCGAGCGTCGCCGGTCTCGGCCTCGGTATCGGCTTTACGCTCTTTCTGGAAACGAGCGCCTACATGGCCTTGCTGCTGATACTCAGCCTCTGTGGCCTATCTCTGCTTCTTCTTGCACAATCGCTCAGAAAACGCTTCATCGGCGGCGCATTTGTTGCACTCAGCATTACGTCGATCCCCAATTCCAACCCAGGCTGGGCGTTGGGGCTCAACGCCTCATGGGAAATTCGGAAAAGCCATGTCAGCGCACTTTCACATCTCCAAGACACCGAAAGCTGGACAAGAAGAAACAACTTTTTGAAGAGTCATGACCTGGTAAAGGCACAATCAACAATCGATGGGGCGTACGCGATCTTCCAGTCAAAGTCGGGAGACATTACTCTCGAACTCGATGGGCAAACCTATCAATCCAACAGCTCCTCCGCTGATACCCATCGCCTGCTCCCACACCTCGCATCCGCGCTCCACGCGGCCCCCAAACACGCCCTTGTATTGGGCGACCCATTGGGACTGGTCACTGAAGGTCTTGTTGCACAAGGGCTAGAACAAATCTGGGTCGCAAACCCTGTCAAAGAAGCCACTCGTGCTCTCGACAGCCTAAATCCCGAACTCCAACGCACCCTCCGCGCACCCACTGTTCGACAGATCCATGGCGCCCCTCCTACTCTCTTGAGACAAAGTCAAAAAGTCGACTTGCTTCTTGAACTTTCGCGAACTCCATGGGCAGACTCCTTTCAAGGACTACCGAACGAAAAAGGCTTTCTCCGGCGTAAATCGCGACTACGCACACACGGCATTTACGCATTGGCCTTAGACCTCAAATGGCTCACAAAGAAGGATCTAAGGCAAACACTTCATGATTTCTCCAATGCATTTTCGCAGCGCTGGACCTTTCTCCACCCGAAAGGAGCCAACCATGTGGCCTTGATCGGCTGGCAACGACCCGACAAAATTGCGTGGAGTCGCTTCTTAGAAAGCACACAAAACGCCCCCGAACTCCTGGCAAACCTGTCCATCAGTTCACCGCTCGACCTGGCAGACCTGGCGATCTGCGGACCGAATTGCATGGCGTCTATCGGACAGCAAACGGATCAGAAATCCAGACTCTGGCCCCAAAAGCGAGCCGCCAGTAAAGAACCCACCCTTCCTATTTTTCTGCCGCACTTAGAGGAAGACTTTCTCTTCGAAAACGAAGAGAAGGAGCTCATAGCTGTGCTCAAAGAGAGAAAAAGAGCCAACGCGGCCTACCTTAACTTTCTGACCCACTCCACTTCAGGCCGAATGGACAAGGCGCTACAAGACATCAAAAGCTTGGGAAAATCAGAATCAGGCCTCCGCAAACTGGACCCCTTGATTCAGCCCTACATCAACCGAGCACGGATAGCCGTAGATCGTGCCCGCCAGCAAGGTGCGCTTTCGACAGGCTGGGAACAAGCCAAGTCCGAACTCAACAACGCCATCGCACTCAACCCACGGTCTGCCGACGCCCACGCGCTACTTGGCGACGTCCACTTGGCGCTTGGACAGTTGTCTTGGGCAAACAAAAGCTTCAAACGAGCATTGGAGCTACAACCAGGTATGCGCAACCCCTTGGTGGGCCTAAGCGAGGTCGCGCTACGTCGAAAGGACCTACCCGCGGCCGAATCCAACCTCCGCAAAGCCATCGCGGCCCATCCCAAGGATTGGCTGGTGACCTACCGTCTTGGCGTCTTCCTTTCCGAAAGAGGTCTCAACGACGAAGCCGAAGACCTCCTGCGTAAAGCAATCACACTCTCGGAGAGTAAAGAGCCCGCACCACATCGCGCCATGGCCCAACTCTACCTGTCCCGCGGGGAAGCCACAGCAGCACTCATTGAAGCCCACCGCGCCTTATCGCTCGAGAAAAGCGCGATCAATGCACACATCGTGGGGAAGGCCTATTTCGAGGTAGAACAAATCGACACGGCAGCCCAGTATTTTCGACGAGCTGTACTCGCCGACCCCAATTTCTGGCAGGCTCGTGGAGGTATGGGGCTCATTTACATCGAACAGAGCGACTGGAAGCGCTGTGTAGAAACCTTTGAGCAGATCTTACTCATCGCACCCAACAACCAGCCCGCAACAGAAAATCTCGCACTGTGCAAAGCCGAAATCGAGCAATAGCGAAGCGGTCGAAACCGGACTTCCTAACGACTTAGAAGACCTCTCGATAGCCCATCATACGCGTTCCCATAAAGGGATCGGATGCCGCGGTAATCTCACCCACGGCCGACGCTCCACTCTTGGTGATATCCGGTTTGGAACTGCCATAGAAGATCGTTCCCTGCTCCGAGATGGTCACAGAACTTGGATAGCCTTGGACCTCCACATAGGAGGGATCGTCGGACGAATCTCCGTCCTCGTCTGTATCCATATTGTCGGAACAATCATCAAACGCCAGACCATAGACGCGCCCCTGGCCTTCCGTACAGTAGGGGTCAGAAGAATCCGGCACATAGGTCGTGAAGTAAACCGTCCCTGCATACACAATCGGATCGCCGGTCAGGCCCTCGCCCGCATCCAAGGTCACAACACCATCTGTTCCGCAATCGAGCGGGGTAGCGGTGCTACAACTCAAAGGACTCTTGTCCTTCATGGCAAAGAAATACCCTTTGTCCGTCGAGGTTCGGCTGTAAGGAGTGCCTGTACCCCAGTAGAGGCCCAAGGTCCCATCCGTCTGCCAAGAGGCTGTGACCGCGTAGTAGACCTCTGGACGCACACCGAGGTCGGTATACGGATCATAGAACTCACACCACGTCATACTGTCCGGGTCACTGGTGTCGATGAGTGCCTTGTAAATCCAAGTGTAGCCGGGGTCCGCGGGATCAGAGAGTCCTTTCACGCCATCCCCATCTGGATCGCCCAATTCGCTGGGCTCATAGGACACTGTCACCGGGAAATAAATGACATCGGCATCACCGTCTGAGTCCGCGTCGATCGCTGCAAGCGCACCCGAAATGTAGCCGTACTCATAGGCACCATCGGAATCACCATCCAACGAACTTCCATGGGAGGAATATCCCGGATGCTCAGTACCGATATTGCTGCCTTTCACGGAGTAGGTCTTCGCCGTTGTTCCCCAATAGTCATCGGCCACGTGCCAGATGTAGAGACTCGGCTCGACAGTCTTGTAGTAGCTGGAGTTCTTGCTGTAGGGCACGCCACGACCACCACCCCACATCGCAACCCACCGATCACGAGGGTCTGAGATGTCTTCTGCATCGTAAATGTTGGCAATGACCGGCCTTGAGACCGTGTGACCCATGGATGAATAATCAGACGTGTTGGTCTGCTCCCAAAGGAACTGAGGGTCTTGGGTATCGGTAATGTCCAAGGCGAGGGTCACAGGACCACCCTTCCCTTGCTGCACGACCACAATGCGGCGCCACTCCGACCCATCGGACGCCTTGGCATTGTCATCGTCCGCATCAATCCAGACATCTTCCACAACGGGGGAACCGTCAAACAAGAACGTCCGGCCATACCACATCAAATCCAGCAGGCGGCCTGACCAAGTCTCACCGGGGTCCCGATAAAGAAGGTAACCAGGAACCCAAGCCCAAAGTTCTTCACCCGCCTCATCACAATCCTCATCCCAGTCGCCCGAGATACCCGAATTGTAAGTGGTGCAATTGGTACTGGAGTCGTCCTCTAGACGAAAGGCGTGCAGCATGCCATCGTTGGCTGCAATCAGGACAATGTCGGGAATACCGGAACTCGACAAAGTCTTCAGGAAGTTTTTATACGACGTGTCCGTGGAGAACATGTCGTTGCGGGCCGTCACTACAGAGGCCACCGAGTGGGGTGAGTCACCCAACTTCCAGTACCCGCGCTCCTCCCCGAGGAAGCGGAATGTAGATGTTGGAAGACCACGCGCAAAGTCGATCAGTGCCTGCATGTCATCACTATCGACCAAGCAGTCATCATTCAGATCGTATTTGGTATCCGAACCACAGCCCGTCGAGTCTGTGCTGGTATCCAAAAAGTTGTCCAACACACTCGTACTTCCGCTCAATGCATCCGCAAACTCTGCATCAAAGCCCATCCGATGGTCGGTTTTGGCTTCCTTGTAGAGGGCCGTCGAATTCAACGCCATCAACTCGGGAACGAAGGTGTAGATGTCACGCTGACCCAAGCCATCAAAGTCATCCGGATTGGATTCAGATGCCTCTACAGGACGCGAGACAAGCAAGTCACCCGCATCCCAAACTGCTCCACCAAATGTCGAGGAACCGTCGTACTGCACTTGGCCATAGGTCGAGGAATCCGAGGGATCGTTGCCCACCTCGTAGGCACGCACATGGCCCTCAGCCAACTTACCGGCATTACTCGCGCTCTTTCGGCTATTTCCGACAATCTCATAAAAAGAGTAGATAAGGTAAGCACCGTCAGCGCTGATCTCCGGGGCAGAACGCGAATAGAAACCCGACCGAATCTGGGCCATGATGGTGACCAAAGCACCCAGGATTTCATCCCCGGAGTTGGCAACCACATAGGTGCCGTCATTGTTGATTTCATCGACGGAGTTACCGAACAAGTTCTCGCCAACGCCAGAACCGCGCAACTTAAGGCCTACGGTGTGGGTGATGATGTTTTGGTCTCCGGAGAGATCAGAACGATGGTCCTTCTCGTAGACGTATCGCACAACGTTGTCATAGAGACAGTTGGTGTCCGTGCCCGTGGTAATACCGCCGGAGTCACACTTGACGTCGGTTCCCATATTGGACGAACTGACAGAGTTCGACGGGCTGTCATCGTCTTCGCCAAATTCCAACGCAATGGTAATGACGTGATTTTCCTGACACCAGTAGGTAATCGGCGCAGTGTTGAAACCCGAACCGCTCGATGAACTCAAGCCGAAATAATTCTTGGACACATCCGAGAGTGCTTCCGCGATATTCCGAGTAGTTCCGCCATGCGCAGTCACACTGCCTAAATCGGAGCTGATCTCAGAGTTCGTCGAACCCAGAGCAGAGATCTCATAAAAGCTGCTGGAGTTGGCTGAAGACGCCGTACCAATCACGCCGTAGTTCGCCCAGTCGAAATGCTGGGTAAGCTTATCAATCGCATCCACTGCGGAAGACAAGCAGGAGGAACCCAATGTTTCGCCGGTACTCGACGTATCGCCTGAATCACCCAGCTTCCCACAGTCGTCATCCATGGCACTGGACAGATCCAACAAGATGAGCACATTGGGTGGAACAGCCTCAAAGGTAGAGAGAAATTCCTCGCCAGACGCCGAAGATCCCGCATGCACCGGTCCACTCACCCCCAACAGGGTGGCCCCAAAGCACAGCGCGAGATGTCGACGGATCAGATTCATAGCCTACCTTATCTTACACGGTCCCCAGACGACTTTGCGTAAAGTTGCAACTGCTTTTGCCTGAGATTCATTTAAATTCGCATAGGAAGCATCCTGCAGCCTCGCAGTGGACTCCATATTCCAGAAGTCACTACGAAACCCTTGGTTGCCCAGTTCCGTAGAATAACCCGGTGGCGGCTGTGAACACTTGGCCCAGACGGCCTCCACCCAGTACACACCGAGATTTTGAGCGCTCGACGCGAAAGCGATTCCTTCAAAGTTGGTTTCTGCCTCGGAGGCTTTTACAAACTCACCCCAGCTGTCCCCGGCACTATCGAGATTTTCTGCTGGCGGATTTTCGCTCTCTAAAACATTGCGCGCATGCTCAGTGCCCGCATGCGCGGCATTCATCACCACCATGTGCTTCAGGTTGTAGATAGCGATGCGATTATCCACACCAGCAAGGGAAAGCGTCGTCGCACCAATCACGGCAATAATGGCCAGCAAAATCAATGCGACCATCATTACGTACCCTGACTTTTTACGACGCTGAATCAAAGCAACCTCAAGTTCCTGACCGTCACCTCGGTGGTGGTAATGGTCCGGTGGTAGTTATCAGTAGAACTCGCTGCGTTGCGATTGGCAATTGATGGACGCGGCTTTGAGAAGCCACCACTTGAGGTCCATGTCCTCATGTCCGTCTTCTGCGTTCGAGCCACAATGGTAAATCGAACCATCCAGACACTTGTACCTTCATAGGCACTCTGACCGTCTAAACCGAGGTCATCCACCCACGACGAAGCTGAAGTACAGTCTTTTTTCTTTGGGCAATACTCGACCTGAAGGTCCTCAATGTCATCGACCAGAGGAATATCGTCGGCGGCCTGTCCATTGCCTGGGTAGGTATAGTTTAAGTCCATCATCAATACGGGATGTTCGACTGATCCCGGCCCAATCCCGTCCGAAGCGTCGTCATCCACGTAGAAAGTCACGATGTTTGCCCGCGAGCACCACATGATCGGCGGTAAGTTTTCATTGGAAGAACACACACTATCGAAGTCACTGTAGACGCCCGAGTTGCTTGATACACCGATGGTGCCTGTCGACGAACTACCTGCCGAACTGATCTTCCAGAGATAGGATTCCGTGCCTCCGGACACGCCGTAATCCCAACACATCACCAACTCATCCTCGCTGTAGTTCCCAATCAGACTGCTGTTGCTGCGATGCGTCATATCGAAACTCAAGCTCGTCGTAGAACACGCCTCGACTACTGCCTTTTTGGTGTTCATCTCGAGGGATGGATCCGCATACACCATGGTAATCGCGTCTGCTCCCGTTGAGCCGCCGTCGTGGGCGATAATCGCTGGCAGGGTGTAGTCATCGGAGGTGGAGTCTGAAGAGTAATCAAATCCCATTGGGCCCGAAATCTTGCCACCTGTGCCGTAGCCTGCCATCCGTGCTGAACGGCTCAAGATGTCCGCGGCAAAACGAACATTTTGATGCATGGCCATGTACTGGTCCTGCTGCATGAGCTGTCGAGACTGCACCTTGAACAGGCCAAAAAGCGCCGAGGTGATGACAGTGGAAATCAACACCGCAATCATCAACTCAATGAGCGTGAAACCCTTCCGACGTGTGGAGTTCCGACGTATCATGACGCATCATCCCGGTAACGGTAGGCAGAAATCGTAATGCCATGAGTCGAACCGATACGCTTGTCTCCGTACGTACACCGCACACGAACTCGAAGCCATGTATCGTTGACGGCATCCATGGTGTCCGCTTCCCACGTAATGTAGTATTTAGCCGGATTACCAAAGTTGGCGCCCGTTCCCCCTTGGCCATCTACTGCAGTTGGAGCCGAACCAGAATTCGGATGATACAGCGCTCCCCACTTGGCCGTAGATCCATCTCCATCCGCCAAATCCGAGGGGCGTCCAGACGTCTCTGTCCAAGCCAAGGACACAAGTTTCTCCATCCGCGTTTGGGCCAGGTATGTGCAGTCTGTAATCGCACGCGCATGCTTGTTCGCACTGATCGCCTGGGCATGGTAGCCAAACATCGCCACGAGGGCGAAACCCAGCAGCGAGGTCGCGACCATGACCTCCACAAGCGTAAAGCCTCCTCGGCGGACAGGTCGTCTCATGACCCACCCATCGTACTGGCATTGTCGGTTCCGAATTCCACGCTCTGATTTTCCTGCATCGACGTAATCATTCGAACCATACCTGAGACAGCGATTTTAATGGAGACGGTGTCCTCACGTCCCTGCGGCAAGGCTCTTTTGTTAATCAGGGTCAAGGTAATGGTACCGTCCGACCCAAAGTCACTCGCGGGATTAATAACCGTCCCCCTCGGCCCGAAAACAATCGCGTCCCCATTGTTGATCCCCGGCCCCACCAAGGTTTCCCACGGCGTCAGCGAGACGGACTTTTTGTCATTGGTTGCACCGCGACTGATATCCACAGTTCGGCGCGTATCCCAAGCGGTACTGCGAATACCTTTGTTGCCCACCTGAATCTTCCATTGACCAGCACTGACCTGCCCAGATTGGTTCCACGACGCATCCGCATCAACCAACAGCAATCGCGTCTCGCGTTGGTTCTGGATTGCGGTCATTCGGAGAGCCATAAGATCTGCCTTGAGCTGCTTGGCGGTTTGAATCATTCGAAAACGAGGCATTGAAGAGCGGAGGCTGCCAATACCGATTGCAACGAAGATCGCGATGAGCGCGACAACCGCTGCCATCTCAATCATGGTGAAAGCTCTACGCTTTCTCCTGATCGATACTCCAGGGCAAGAGGGCATCACTGGCAGCCTCCACCGCGCGTATAAAGCAAGAAGTGTTCCGGCTTTAAAACGATGACGTACCCCATTTTACACACAAGCGGCAGACCGAGATAGGAAAACTTTTCCCATTTTAGGAAAAGTTTTCTCAATTATTCGAGAGAATTCACAACATCCAGTGGACAGTCTTCCAGAATTCGGCCTCTCCGTCGATGAATTCGTAAACGGGCATCATTCAACGTCGGCAGATCAGGTGTAATCGATGCTGCCGATTCAACGTCCTTCTCGGCGATCTTCAGCGTCTCTAACAAGGCTGGCTGCGTGTTGGCGCAATCGGTTGGGTCCAATCGTCCAGATGTCATTCTGACCAAGACTCTGGCGCGCAACTCATGCAACATCGCTCGAAATCGTGTTTCCCGAATCTTCCGCTTGAGAGAGGACTCGATGACTTCGATGGCTCGCTCAAACTGACGAAGCTTCGAGTAGGACAACGCGAGGTTGACGCCAAACTCACCCCGCTGCGTCACTCTTTCCACCAATGGCTCGAGAATCTCAATGGCTTTGGGATAGTCCTCCAATCCCATATAGGTCTGGGCCATGGAGTGTAAGACCGCAGGGTCATCCGGCAACAACTCCAACGCATCCCGAAAACGAGTCTGAGCAGCCGCAAAATTACCTTCTTCGAGCGCTAACGAACCGAGTCCTTTGTGACCCCGATAGTCCCCTGAATCCACGCGAAGACAACGCATAAAGTGATCACGCGCCAGGCCCGCTTTCCCACTGAGATGGTAGACCCACCCCAAGCCATACAGCGCATCCACCGAATCCGGATGATCATCCAAGAAGCGGCGAAAATCCTTTTCGGCACTCGCGAGCCTACCCGCATTGAGATGTCCCTGCGCACTCTCTAGGGGACTTTGCCGTGAACAACCCGAGAGAAGCAAAAGAAGCACGAGCCACGCCTTCATTCTGACTCCAGTTCATAGTCTCGAATTTTGTAGAGAAGTGCCTTGTAGGAAATATCCAACACCCGAGCAGCCTGACTTCGATTGCCACGGCAACGTTTTAATGCCCTCTCAATCAACTGTTTCTCCAAGCGAGGCAAACGTATCTTGATGGACAACTCCCCATCCTCCACAACCTCAGATACCGCCAACAGTGTCGGAGGCAAATCATTAAGGGTGACGACGCCATTCTTGGCCAAAACGACGGCCCGCTCCACCACATTCTGAAGCTCGCGCACATTGCCCCTCCAGGAGGATGCAAGCATCTCTTGAAAGGCTTCTGGACTAACGCGAGGAAGAGGCCTTCCCATCCGCGCACTGTGGACGGCCAAAAAATGATCCACCAGCAGCGGAATATCCTCCGACCTTTCCCGCAAGGGCGGAATCCGCAAGTGCAAGACATTGAGTCGATAAAACAGATCTTGGCGAAATTCACCGGATGCGACGGCAGCATCCAAATCTTTGGCTGTTGCTGCGATGACTCGAACATCTACAGTCTTCTCGGCACTCCCTCCGACCGGGCGCAACACCTGTGTCTCCAATACACGCAACAATTTCGCTTGTAGTCCGACCGGCATATCGCCGATTTCATCGAGCAGGAGCGTTCCGTTGTCTGCCTGTTCAAAGAGACCCTTTTTGGCCCGAACCGCTCCTGTAAATGCGCCGCGAACATGCCCAAAAAGCTCACTTTCCAACAAATTCTCGGGAATGGCTGCACAGTTGATCGCGACAAAGGCTCGCTCAGACCGCGGCGACCAGTCATGAATCAACCGGGCAAGCACCTCCTTGCCCGTACCCGACTCTCCTCTCAACAGTACGGTACTCGACACGCCCGCAAACTGCTGCGCCGTCGCCAACAGCTCACGCACCGAATCGCTGGCCCCCACAAACTGACTACTCGAACCCACCGGTCCGATTGCAGCTCGCAGGAGGTCATTTTCTCGCGCCAAGCGCTCCCGCTCTTCCAATTTCTTCAACACCAACAAGATTTCATCGGACTTGAATGGTTTGGAGACATAGTCGGAAGCACCATTCTTCATGGCTTCAATTGCCAACTCCATAGAGCCATAAGCACTCATCATGACGGTGTAAATCGGGCGAGTGATCTCATGAAGCCGCTTCAGAAAACCAAGGCCATCTAAACGAGGCATACGCACATCACACAGCACAATGGCCAACTGGGTTTCTTGTGCGAGCAGTTCTAAGCCAGCCTCACCATCCGCCGCTGTGTATACACGATAGCCCGCACGCTGGAGGATCACGCTCAGCATGTGGCGCATACTCTCCTCATCATCAATCACCAAAATGGATTGAGCCGGCAGGTCTTGGATTGCAGTTGAAGCCATCTCAGACGAGATCATATCTAGGAAGGCGAGTTAGTCTGAATCGATGCCTCGCCTTCTGCAGATCGTTCACGGTTATCCACCCAGAGAAATCGCTGGAACCGAAATCTATGCTGAGCGCATCACGCGAGCCCTGAGCGGCACTGACTGGGAGGTCCATATTCTCTCGGCAACCCGTGCGCCGGGAAAGACCCAAGGCAGTTGGCTCCCCACGGAGCCGAGCGGCGCAGGAGGACAGATCCACCGCATCGTGAACAATCTTCCGTGGCGCCCACTCTCCATGGCCGAACACGATCCACTGATTGCCAAACGCTGCAATGAACAAATCAACCGCATCAATCCAGACATCGTCCATATTCAACACCTACTCTTCCTGGATGTGACACTACGATTCAAAATGCCGACGGTGTTTACACTGCATGATGCTTGGGGCTGGTGTCCCCGCGGCGGCACCATGCTGCGGGGTGGAGACCAACCATGTGATGGGCCGTCCAATAAAGACTGCCCGTCCTGCTACGCGGACTTCTCCAAAGGGTCAAAGCTGGAGTACCGCCTGGGCAGAATCGCTGGAAGAATCGATCGCTTCATTTCTGTAGAGCAACTCCACAAAGCCTGGAGGTATCTCCCCCAAAGGCTTCGAACGCTACCCGAGAAAGCTCCCGAAGAAGCCAAGGGCGTGGACCTTGATCGTCGCCAGAAGCAAGTTCGCCAGTCCATCCAAAGCTTTGACTTACGACTCTCGCCCTCCGAATACCTGGCGCAACAGGCACAAGAACACAATGTCAAACCCGTTGAAGTCCTTCGACACGGCGTAAACCCACAAACCACCTCCAATGACCGTGAACACCTCTTGTTCTTAGGTAGTTTAGCAAAGCACAAAGGCCCCCACATCGTCGCTGAGGCCTGGTCACAAGCCCGGAAGACAGATCCGGAAGTACCTGACCTACTCATTACGGGACCAGTCGTGGACCAAGATTGCATCGATACACTTCCTGCGGAATGCATACGCCCACCGGCCTCGACCGAAGAAGTAATGGGACTATTGGGCCATTCCCATGCCCTGATCCTTGGCAGCATATGGCCCGAAAACGCTCCACTGGTCATCAGCGAAGCCCGGGCCTGCAAGACTCCCGTGATCGCTCCCCGGATTGGGGGCATTCCTGAACTAATCGAAGAAGGCGTCGATGGCTGGCTTTACCCACCCGGCGATACAAACGCCCTTGCACAACTGGTCGCCAAGTGGAGGGAACTCCAGCACCTCCACGTCCGCCACCCCCTAAGCTTTGATGCCCACATGGATATGCTTCTCTCTCACTACCTGCGACTCTTGGACGAAAGAAACCCCGCATGAATCGATTGAAGGCCCTCCATGTTGTACACGACTCGCCCCGAATATCATCGGGATGCGGGGGCACGGAACAGTATGTGGACGCCTTGGCCGACGCCACGGGAGACCCGGTACTCACCCGCCAACAGAGCGGCAATGGTGAACTGATCAAGAAGGAGGGTGGCTACCCGCTCTGGGTGTTCTGTGAAGCCCCTCCGAAGCGACCGCGATTTCGGGACACCTATGCCGTACCCGGAATGGATGCGGCACTGTCTAAAGTCATCGAAGAAACAGAAGTGGACGTGGTGCACCTACACCACTTTGCCCACATTGGTTTTGGCGCTGCCCAACTGGCTGCGCGGCAGAAGATTCCTGTGGTGTTCCACCTGCACGACTATCACTCCATTTGTGTGCGGGGACAACTCGTAGAACGCAACATGGAGAGATGCAGCGGTCCGGATGAAAGTCGATGCGCGGCCTGTGTTCTCGAACATCTCCGCGCACGACCGAGCCTTCACTTTCTTGGGCAAATCGCTGGAGAGTTAGGGTTCCGATCCCACGCACGCAATTGGATCGCCAAAGGCCA
>Ga0163180_10001652_pt1 | contig 12629 bp, 5 predicted proteins | sample AtlANTMetagenome_2_FD_109647 | JGI IMG/M metagenome (GOLD analysis project Ga0163180, IMG submission 109647) | Marine eukaryotic phytoplankton communities from the Atlantic Ocean - Atlantic ANT 4 Metagenome | ecosystem: Environmental > Aquatic > Marine > Oceanic | place: North Atlantic Ocean...
ATACTAATCGATCCTTTCTTTTTTTTTGTTCTTTTTCATACTCGAGAGAGAGAGAGAGAGGGAGAGAGACAGAGAGAGAGGCGTGTATGAGTACACAATAATTGTCTTCTCCTCCAAAGAGAGTGTCTCTTTTTTTGTTGGTGTTCTTTTAGTATTGTTTGTTTGTCCGCACACATAAAGAAGAAAGCAAACACTTTACACTTGGTGGGATGCCGGTGACGGGATGGCTGCGTGGGACGGTCAAGGCCGTCCCGAGTGGTGACACGGTGTTAATCGTCGCGAACGCCGGACCGACGGTACGCGCATCGTGTATATATATATATATATATATATATGTTTTTGGGGGCGTTTGTATCCTTCTTCTTCTTCTTCTGTCGCGGTGGTGTTTCTTCTCTCTTTCGCGATGTGTTTTCTCTTTTGTTTTGGGTCCCGAGATCATCACGGGGGTCTCTCTCGTCTCCGAAAGCTCGTCGTCGTTCGAAAGCTCTTCTTTTCCCGACGATGATGTCTTCTTTCTTTCGCTGACGACGCTTTTGCACACCCCTGGTTCTTTTCTTTCCTCTTTTTCATCAGAGCGCGGGTCCGCCGCCGGAGAAGATCGTCACGCTCGCGGGCATCATCGCCCCCAGAATGGTACGGGAGAGGATTTTTAAGTCGTGTCGTCATTCGCGCGCGTCGTTTTTTCTTCTTCTTCGAGTTTTGAGCGTTTCTCTTTTCGCGCGGTCTGCACCGAAAGCGCTTTTGTCGTCGTCGTCGTCGTCGTCGGAACGCGCGAAAAGCTTTGAAAGTCTCTTCTCGTAGGGGAGAGGAGACGCGACAAAAGCGCGCGCTGGCGGCTTTTTTTGTCATTCTCTCTCTCTCTCTCTCTCTCTGAGTAGGATGCGTCGGCGGCGGCGGCGGCGTCCCGATGATGATGATGATGATGTCTTTGCGTTCTCTCCTCTTTCTTCTTCTCGCGCTGACCCTCTTTCTCTTTCTCTCTCTCTCTCTCTCTCTGCTTCGTTCCGGAATGCGCATCGCAGGGACGAAGAGATGGATCGTACGCGGACGAACCGTTTGCGTTTCAATCGAGAGAAGCTTTGAGACGCGCGTTAATCGGCGAGCCGGTGACGTTTAAGGTGGAGAGCGAATACGCGTCTCGAGAGTTCGCTTTGGTCTTCAAAGACGGCGTCGGGGATATCGCGGTGGAACACTGTAAAAACGGATGGTGCGTCGGAAAGCCGTCGAGGGAGGATGAAAACGACGAAAACGCGATGAAACGAAACCAGTTGATTAAAGAAGCCGAAGAAGATGCGAAGCAGTTTTTTAGAGGGAAACACACGTGCGATCCTCTTTTGTTGAATAAAGCGGTACGAAATAAAAGCGATCCGAGATTGGTGGATGAGTTCATCGACGCCAAAGGCGCAGAGCCTATTCATTGCGTCGTCGAGGTGGCATTGAATGGGAGCACGATGAAGGTTTCGGTGTGCGAGGAAGGCCCAGCGAGAGGCGCAGAGGTGACGATTTTGTTAGCCGGAGTTGTCGCACCCGCGATGGGAAAGAAGAACGAAAAGGAACCAGAACCGCACGCAAGAGAAGCGAAGTATTTTGCCGAGTTGAGCGTGTTGAATAGGGACGTTAGGGTGGTTTTTGTCGGTAAGGATAAGTACGGGAACAGGTTTGCGTCGGTGTTGCCGAAAGATGATCACAGTTCAATCGTACCCTTAGCGAACGCGCTTGTGGAAAGAGGGTTGGCGAAAGTTTCGGATTACTCCGCGGCGTTGGCGTTAGGTGGGGCTGGGCCTTTGAGAACCGCCGAGGCGATTGCAAAGACCAATAGGATTAGAATTTGGCATAATTACGTGCCGCCATCGAACGAGGACTCACATTTTGAAAACATGGGAAGAAGTAGAAAGATTCAAGGGAAAGTCATTGAGGTCGTTTCTGGTGATTCGGTCATCATCGAAGACTCGCAAACGGGCGAGGAGATGAAGGTGATGTTATCCTCGGTACGAGCGCCGAGAATCGCGCCGCTTGGAAGAGGCGCGAGAGAACGAAGCGTGAAAGATGAACCGTACGCGAGAGAAGCGAAAGAATTCGTGAGGACTAGAGTTATTGGTAAGAAGGTGGAAATTAACTTTGAATACACGAAAACAATCGCTGGGAACGATGCGAGAGATATACCGGAAAAGATAATCGAATTTGCAACCATCGCTTTAATCGGCGAGGTGGTGAAGAAACCACCGCAATATAACAATCACGGAATTCCAATCGAAGCAGAACCAGAAGATGCGCCGAATCTTGCCGAACTGTTGGTCATTAGAGGTTTGGCCTCGGTGGTTCGTCACAGAGAAAACGAAGCCCGATCGTACAAATACGACGACTTACTCGTCGCTGAAAGTAAAGCCATACAACAAAAGAAGGGCGTGCACTCGCCCAAAGACGCACCAATTCCGCACGATTTGAACGACGCTTCCGAAAACGTAAAGAAAGCGACGCAGTTTTTACCGTTCTTACAAAGAGCCGGGAAATTCCACGGCGTCGTCGAGCACTGCATCAACGGACACAGATTTCGAGTCAGTTCCCAAAACGCCGGCGCCGTATTCACGTTGAGTTTATCTGGGGTGCGATGCCCGACCAGGGACGAACCATTTGCGAAAGAGGCGTTAAATTACGTCCGAAATAGAGTCAACCAGAGAGAAGTACAAGTCGCGGCGAATTCGGTGGATAAAACCGGGACATTCCGAGGGACTTTGGAATGTAACACGTTGACTCTGGATTTGGCCTCGGAACTTGTTCGCGCGGGTTTAGCGAGAGTTTCCTTTCACGGCGACGCGAACGCGTTAGAAGTTGAAAAAGCGGCCAAAATTGCGAGGGTTGGTATTTGGAAAGACTGGGACGAAGAAGCCGAAGAAGCCAGACGATTGGCGGAAGAGATGAAAGCGAATAATTTGGGTGGATTCAACGAGGACCAAAATCCGGCGCGCTTTTACGGAAGTAAATTGCACGACGAAGAAAATAATAATAACAGCAACAACAACAACGACAACGGATTGCACTCGCCAGGCGGCTCGGGTAAAGTGAATGGCCCGCCAGGTTACGAAGGTGGCGTTATGAACAAGAATGGCAACACGTCGCCGGGTGGCTATTTGTCATCGGTGAATAGCAGTGCATCTTCAACCGCCGCGGCTCCCGTCGTGAGGAAAGACGATCAGCAAATTCAACAGCAACAATCTACTAGAAACCAATACGACAATAGAAGAGGCAGCTCAAGTTCGGCTTATCCGCAAGCGAGAGATAGTGGTCCTCCGGTGTATACCACCAGACTCGGGGTCACGGAAACTTTACGGGAAGGTAAATTTTTCGCGCAAATTCTCGAACGTTCCGTCGCCAACGAGCTGTGGCAACTTGTGCAAAAAGAGTATGCGAACGACGATCCGGATGTGAAAGCTCCGCCGCCTGGTTTTGAACCGAAAGTCAACGACCTCATTGCGATTAAATCCCTGGAAGACAACAGGTGGTACCGCGCCACGGTGAATTTTCGAGACGAAAACGCGAAAGAATTGGACGTTATGTGCATCGATTTTGGTCATAACGAACGCACATCCATTCGCCACGCGAGACCGTTACACTCGAGCGTTTCTTTGAACTCATATCCTCCTCAAGCGCGACTGTGCCAGCTCGCTCACATCGCCATGCCGAGTCGTCACAGTGATTACAAAGATTTCGCCGAATCTGAGTTTCAACGCCTCGTCCATGGTGGCGAATTCCACGCTGTCGTCGACGCGCGCATGAAGAAGTTTGACTTTGACCACGCGTGGTCGAGTGCCGTTGACGCGCGTCCAGAACTGACGTTGACAATATGGCCAGTCGAGGATGACGAAGAAGAAGCATCAAACAACAAGAAAGACTCGAAACTTGCGAAACCGTACTCGCCCGAACAGTTCCTCCCGGAGCGTTCCATACAAGGCATTTTAGCCGCGTCTGGTTTATGCCGCATGTCCCGATTTAAAGTCGGGTACACGAAAACCTCCGAAGACAACCGCGAAGCCATTCAAGGTGAAATCGACAGGGCGAGACGAGATCACTGCGGCATGTTTGAATACGGCGACGTCGATTCCGATTGGGAGAGGTAAAAATGCACTACGAAGGCGCGAGAGAAGGAGAGATGGGAACGGAAACAACAAGAAGATAACGATACAACACGATACGTACACATAAACTTATATTTAAATACTAAGAGAGCGATACTACTTATACATTCGTTCCGTCTCGTTCCGGCGCGAGCGAGCGCACTTCAAAAGTCTCTTCCTCTTTCTTCTCGAAGCCACACCCCAAACCTTATCTCTAGAGGAAGTTCTTTCCTTTCCCTTTGAGATGCGCCACACGCGACAGCTGCGCCGCGAAGAGAACCCTTTTTTGTCGCGGAAAACGCTCGAAAAAAAGTTCTTCTTCTTCGGATGTTCTCCTGCGTGTCTTTAGCATCGTCTCGCTCCGCCATGGCGTCGACCTCGTCGTCCTCGTCCGTCGGTCAACACCATCGACATCGACGCTTTTTGTCCTCCCCGAAGCGAAAGTCATCAAAGCGGACGCCGACAGAGCGCGGCAGAACCGTCCACGCGAAAGCTTCGAACGACGACGGCGTGGATCTCACGCGCGAGGGAAAAAAGCGCGTCGTCGTCACCGGTATCGGTTGCGTGACGGCGTTGGGCCACGACGTGGATGAATTCTACGCGCGATTGTTAAACGGGGAAAGCGCGATAAAACCAATCACGAAATTCGACGCGTCGAACATCACGACGACGTTCGCGGGGGAAATCCGGGACTTCGACGGGTGCGACGGCTTAGTCGCGCCGCGAATGAAAAAAAGAGCAGACCCATACATTTCGTTTATGATTGCAGCGGCGAAGAAAGCGTTAATTGCGGCTGGTTTGGATATGCGAGAGGACAAGAACGAGGACTTTAACAGATTGGATAAACAGCGGTGCGGCGTGGTCATCGGATCGGCGATGGGCGGGATGCACAGCTTTCAGCAAGCGAATTACGAGTTGTGGACACCCGGGAGAGGATCGAGGAAAATGAACCCGTTTTGCATTCCGTTTGCGATTACGAATATGGGTGGGGCGTTAGTCGCGATGGATTTGAAATTTATGGGGCCAAACTATTCCATCGCCGCAGCGTGCGCGACGGGGAATTTTTGCATGATGAATGCCGTGGATCACATAAGAAATGGTGAATGCGATTTGTGTTTGGCCGGAGCCTCGGATGCAGCAGTCTTGAGTAGCGGGATTGCCGGATTTGCGGCGAGTAAAGCGTTGTCGACGAGAAACGACGATCCAGAAGGCGCGAGTCGACCTTGGGATAAGAATAGAGACGGATTTGTCATGGGGGAAGGGTGTGGAGTTTTGTGTTTGGAATCGTTAGAGAGCGCGTTAGCGAGAGATGCTCCGATATTGGCGGAGATCTTGGGAGGCGCGGCGACGTGTGATGCGCATCACATGACCGAACCGTTACCTAACGGGAACGGGGTGAGATTAGCCATCAATAGGGCGTTGAAAAACGCCGGCGTATTGGCAGAGGATGTGAATTATATCAACGCGCATGCGACGAGTACTCCAGCTGGGGATTTAGCTGAGTTGAGGACAATTACGGATATATTTGGCGAGAATAAGGAGTTAAAGATTAACTCGACGAAGAGTTTGATTGGACACTTGTTAGGCGCAGCGAGCGCGGTTGAAGCAGTTGCGGTGATTAAAGCCATCGGGACGGGCGAATTGCATCCGAATAAGAATTTGGAGGACCCGGATGAAGGCGTGAGAACGGATTTGTTGGTAGGAACGACGAAAGAGAAACTAAGGGTGAATGTGGCGTTGAGTAACTCGTTTGGATTTGGCGGGCATAATTCAGCGGTCTTGTTTTCGGCGTACGACCCGAAGGCTGATACCTTTGCGAGAGCGGCTTCGGCGTAGAGAAAGACAAGAAAGAAAAAATATAAAGCGGACTTTTTAATAAAAATACGATATAATTACACACTTTGTCATGCTATCTATTCTACATACAGTCTGAGTTGTTGTTGTTGTTGTTGTTGTCGTCCTTGTCCTCGTTGTCGCGTTTTTAAGCTTCTTTTCCTCTTCTGCTCCTCATCGTTTGATGCATGTACGAGCCGAGGAACCAATCCAAACTCTGTCTCTTGAAATGCGCTTGCATGTTCAACGCACTCATTATCGAGACCATCAAGCAAAGAATACTCACAATGCCATACAAATTGAATAAGGTTCTTGCCTCGTTGACCTCGTCCAGTGGATTCATGAAAATACTAAATTGCGGCGAGAAGTACGCCAAGAAACCCGCCAAACATCCGAACACTGGAAACCGCAAACTTCTTCTGGGATACGAGCAGTGAAAGGCTGAGGCGAAAGTGACGAGAACCAGGTTCACGCATTCTTGGCGGAATAATAACCTTAACATTTCGTTACAGTCGTACTTCAACAATCTATCATCGTTGGATTGTGGCGGTTTCGAAGAGCAAAAATGTTCAACCGAGGCGCGTTGGTATTGCGCTGTGCTTCCGTGCGCGCAAGCCACTGCGCACAACGTCAGGATTGAAATTATGCCTCCTCTTTTGTATCGGTCAAAAAGATCCTGTTTACATCCGCTCAAATATCTGAATATTGAAATATCACGTTTATAAAACATGTTTACGACATGAACGGTCCAAATTATGCCAATAAAAGAAACAGGAAGAGCAATCCTTCCCCAGATTCCAGAAGGAGAAACGATTTCGCTCGAGAACATCGACACGTACTTCACGCCAAACAGCACATTGAGAACAATGTACACACTCAAAGAATTCAAGCGTCCTTTATCGAACACGAGCGCATTAACGTAGCCACGATAGACCTCAAACGCTTCCATGTCATCGTTAATAACCCTTGCCGATGAACGCACATCGCGAATAGCTTTTTGTTCGTTTTGATCCGATAACTCTTCCAGCACCATAACATTCACGTGTCTACCAATAAACAAGATCATGCGTACCACTAATAGTACAGGGGCAACGATAGGCATTAATAATGACTTCGTACAAAGCTGGGAATAATTCGACCACGTTAGATCGACGAGCATAACCGCCATCATAGATTCATGCCATTTCATGCTTTTTGATCGGAGATACGAGTAATCACCTTTCTCTTCGCTGGGGCCGCCTTCCGGGATTTTTCTCACTTCCATCGACCAGCACATGACATCTATTTGAATTGCTTGCAGTTCGAGCAAGATATTCGGACACACGCGCGCAAATGTCGGATCGCTCGAACATTGCATGACTACCGCCGAAAGTGGATGACCGCCAAGATCTCCGTACAAAAGTCCAGTGTGCCATAATGTAAACACCGTGCCGACGTCCTTCACGAAGCCGCATCTCGAGTACAAGCGATCGGCTTTGTTTTTGAATACCTTTCCAAACATTGACGGCTCCATGAGAAAAGCCTGAAACTGCTCGGCACTTTCTTTTTCCATGCATAACAAGCACGGTTTTGGTGCCGAGAATAACTGCAAACCGTCTTCGTACTCGTACTCGAGCTGGAAAAACAAGTTCGAAATCTTCGGCGCGCTCGCCAAGGACTCCATCGAGCGCAGATGATCGTCAAAGCAATCTTTAGGAAATTTACAAACGCTCCCTTCGAATATGAAATCTTTTTGGCACGCAACCACGGAGCCGAATTGTCCGTACATGCGAACCGATTTTATCACTTTCTTGTTGCGATATAAATCAGCTTCCTTTTCGTTGTTACAGTCGAACAATCGGAGGAAAATCTTCTCGCCTACGACCGCGACATACGGCGCGACTGAAGTACTCGGCCACGGACTCACAGGCTGCGTACGCACTCTGCGACGACCTCTGGATGATCGTCCAGAAGTTGCGCTATCGCTACCAATCTCGTGTGCGTGTGAAGAGATGAGCTCTTCCGACGCCGCGTCCCAATACGACGCGCAATACGTCAGCGTTTTATTCAACACGCTGAATCGACTGCTGTTCCCTCTTTCTTCCCCGTCGCTCTCGCCATCCTCGTTTTCAGCCTCGTCCTCCATCTCTCCTAAACAAAATCTCTTTTCTACGAGCAGCTCGTCGCCGCCGTCTACGCGCACGTGCGTGTTCTCGTATTGTTGCCACGCGAACAAATTATGATCCCGCGCGGGGACATTCTTTGTCTGGCGGTTAAACCGAAGCCTCCGAATTTCTCCCCGTCCTTCGTCCGACGCCAACGCGTCATCGCGGTTCGGAGACCACTCCCCCTCCGCGTCTTTTCCTCCATCTTTCTCGCTCGACGCGGGAACGGTGGATCGCGCTGGCATCGCGTCCCTCGGATCCCGAAAGATTGTTTCGTGTGAGGGAAAAATGAAACAGAAAGATATATGTACGTAAGTGTTGATTTTTCTCAAATCAAAAAAGAAGAAACAAAAATTTTGAAGATGATACAAAACGCGAAAGAAGAAGAAAGATTGGCATCCGAAAGAAGCTAGTATATGAAGTTATATTACAACCAATTCAAGGAGAAGACAGAGCTCACGACAAAGACGGTCCCTAACGCGAAGGCGACGGAACTGGCGGCGAACCCGATGTATTTAACCATTTGCGGGTTTTCTTTCTCCAAGAGCGTCGTCCCGGCGCCGAGGCACGCCGTGTAGCCGCCCATGGCGATGATGGTACCGAAGAAGAAGGACCCAAGGAAGGAGTACGCTTCGAGTTTTGGGAGGGTGAGAGCCGGGAGGAGGAGGAAGAGGGAGTCCGGTTGGAGGCCGTGGATGGTGCCGGTGATGTAGGTCCAGGAGATGCGCGACGCTTCTGTGGAGTCGCCACGGCGGAACGGGGAGAATTTGCGTTTCTGGGAGTGTTCACCTTCGTCGCGGCTTCCGCTATTGTCGTGAGAGCCGTGAGAGTGGGAGTGTCCAACGTGAGAATGCGCGTGCGAGTGACCGTGGCCACCGCTGATCTGCTCCCAGAAACCTAAACATCCGATGAAGATCAGAGTTAAACCGACGATGGCTTGGCCCCATTGGCCGATGATTTCCGTGTTCCACGGGATTCTGTGTCGCAAAAGCATAAACAAAACACCAAAAATAATTTGACCGGTATTGTGACCAAATCCCCAGAGCGCACCTAAGAGCGCGTTTTTCGCTCGAGACGGACCGACGGATAAAGGCGTCAAGGCGGCTAAGTGGTCCGCGCCAGTGAGTGTGTGTAATCCACCGGCGAATAAGCCGGCCCAGACAGATTTCAAAACCGGATGGAAAAAGGAATGAAACGTCATGGAAGATTTCACGACCGCGGCGGTGATAGATTCAGAGATAAAGGTTTGCGCCATCACGCCTTGCGGTTTGAGTACCGAGCCTAACGCGCCAGATATGCCGACTACGGTCAACGTCGCGATTAAGAACTTGACCCGCTTGGAAAGGCGCATGGAATTTCTCGGTCCAAACGTCGCCAATAAGCGGATCGAGTTCACAGCGACTAACAACGTCGCGCCTTCATGGACAGACACGGCTAACCAAAGCGGGAACGCGCCGAACAAAGCCGGCAAGGCAGATCCAAGAATAGAACAAATCGCCAAGAAAATATTTTGCCGTAAAATATTTCGCGTCATGCGCCCGAGCGCAAAGAGCTCTGGAACAGCTGAAATCACAGACGTAGATCCGCCTCCGGAGGATGATTTGGTGATATCACTCTCTGTGTTTTTGCTTTGAAGTTGTCCTTGACCAGTTTGAAGCAACAAAACGTCCGCAGCGGAAGACGCGGCATCTGAAGGCGTCGAGCACACGGCGATGCCAACATCCGCCGCCGCCAACGCCGGCGCGTCGTTAATACCGTCGCCAATCATAGCGACGCTAACTACTTTCCCAGTCATTTCTTTCCCATTTTCTCTTGCAGATTCTATGTAGTCTAACTTTTGACCCGGAGTCAACTGCGAAAATACCGCGGTTGGTTCAATGTCTACTTCTTTGGCAATCGCCAATGCGGACGCAGTCGCGTCGCCGGTGAGCATGCGTACGGTCTGTCCTCGTTTCCGAAGGGTATCAACGGCATCTTTCGCCTCATCGCGCGGTGCGTCGGAGTATCGAAAGATCGTAGCATCGACGGAAGAAGAAGAGCATAGAACCGCGATAGCTTCACCGGCATTTCTGTGTTCTTCCGTTGCTTGCGCGACGGTTTTTTTTTCCTCGTTGGCATTCCCGCGTCGGCACCCAATCGCCCACGACTCAGTACCGAACCGGAAGACTTCGCCGTTAATTTCACCTTCGACACCTTTCCCGTGCTCAACTTTGTAATTCTTCACATCCAAAGAGCCAGTAGTCGTGCTGATACTGTTGTCGCTGCTGCTATCAATATTATTGTAATTGACGGTCGCTTTGGCGATGGGGTGCACCGAACCTCGTTCCAACACTTTCGCGATGCGCACGCTCTCTTTGTCACTTCTTTTATACGCTAAGCTAGCAATACTTTCTTCGGCTAATTTTACGTTTTTAATCCCCACGATTGACATTTCGCCAGAGGTCAAAGTGCCAGTTTTATCTAAACACACGAGATTGACGTTTGCGAGCGCGTCCAAAGTTCGTCCGCCTCTGATTAGTATGCCTCTTCTGGCCATTGCGCCAATCGCCGCGATGTACACTAAAGGAGACATGACAAGTGCACACGGAGCTGCCGCAGACAAGAACGCAAATGAGCGGTACATTGCTCCTCCCCGGCCTAAAAAGGGAACTCCCAGCACGACAGGCATCAATATCATCGTTGCAAAGGTTATAAATAGAATAATCCTAGAATATTTGTCTCCAACGTCGTCAATTAATCGACTTACGCGCGGTTTGCGCTGTTGTGCTCTTTCGGTGAGCTTTGCAATTCTCGCAGGCGTGCTATTTTCGGAAGACTGTGAGGATTTAACGATTAATACCCCGTCGATATTCATCGCGCCAGCTGGAATTTCGTCGCCAATTCTGCGTCGCACGGGCAAAGCTTCGCCCGTGATGTGTTGAATAGATACACTCGCTGACCCGTGAACGACGATGCCATCTAAAGGAACTTGCGTTCCTGCTTTTACGTAACAATAGCTTCCGACTGGCACTTTCGAAGCGCGCACTTTCCGCAGCGACCCTTCGGCAGGAGCGCCAGTCACGCCGTCTATGTCGACGATATTCGCAAACGGCGGCACCGTTTTCCACAACGCTTTCAAATCGCCCCGCGCGTGTTGAGTCAATCTATCTTCCAAGTAGTGAGCAGATGCAAACAATAAGAGCAACAGCGCGCCTTCAAAGGCGCATCCGAGTAAAACGGTACCAAACACCGCCAGCGTCGTGAGCACGTGCACGTTAATGTTGCCTCTCGCGACTTCGTACAAGACGTCCACAAACTCTGGCGTCCCAGCAAACAGATACACGAGCGCAGTCGCCGATGTCGAAAGCCACGATGCAGTCGCACTAGGTACGATCGATGCCACGTTGAGCATGGCGCAAATCGACGTCGAGACGTGGCAAAATCCCGCCATGGCCAACAAACACCACGACAACACCGTCACACTCCCCCGTCCTCTCAAATATCCAGCCACGACGTTCAACTTTGACTTTGTGAGCACGATGTCGAGCAAGACCTCCAATGTATTCTTCACCCCGTTTCCATCTTCGATGGCCAAAGTACCGATCCCACCGTGCGAGTGTCCGTGATGCGAGTGTCCGTGATGCGAGTGTCCGTGACAACATCCTATACTATTTCTATCCCCTACATTGTAGTTCTCGTCGTCCGCGGCGCACCCGTCGTCCACGTCTTCGTTCCCGGCGTCCACAATATCCCACCCATTCATAGCACTCGATTCGATTCTTTCTAACATCCCAGTTTGGTGTAAAAAATCCCTCTCGTCGTTCGAGATGTCGTACGATACTCCCGCGCCGCCGCCCCCGATGTTCTTTCCATCCCCGCCGTTGTTCCTCGGTACGATTCGTTTCCTAGAGTCCCCGAGAGAATGCTCCCCCGACCCTGGACCGCCGTGCGAGTGTCCGTGGTCGCCGTACGCGCCGCCGTGCGTGGATCCTCCGGTGCCTTCTCCTTTGGACCCGCCGCCGCCTCCGGACGCCACGGAGGACGCGACGACAACCCCCGCGAACCGATGACGACGACGAGTGCGATGCGTGTAATGATGATGATGATGATGATGTCGATTTGGCGGCTGCTCCTCTTGCTCCCGATGACGACTACAAAAACACAGCTTCCGTCGTACCCGCGCCCGAGAGGATCGCAGCATCGTCCATCTGGGCGTCCCAGACGACGACGACGCGCCGGTCGTCGTCCTCTCGCTCGACGACGTCCAAGGCATCATCATCCTCGGCGTCATCGTCATCATTTCTTTCTCTCAAAGTCCTCCTCCTCGTATTATCTCTCTCTTCTCTCTCTCGATGCTGTGGACAAAATTGCGGGAAAAAGAAGAGAGAGAGAGAGAGAGAGTCCACTTGCGGGTCGTCTTCGCGCGTCTTTGGGCAAAGAGAGAGAGAGAGAGAGAGAGAGAGAGAGAGAGAGAGAGAGAGACTCGCGCGCTGCTGCTGCTGCCGCTGATGCTGCTCTTTCTTTTTTATATGTGTGCGCGCAACAGAGTGTCCGGCGGAGG
>Ga0163180_10001656_pt1 | contig 12620 bp, 8 predicted proteins | sample AtlANTMetagenome_2_FD_109647 | JGI IMG/M metagenome (GOLD analysis project Ga0163180, IMG submission 109647) | Marine eukaryotic phytoplankton communities from the Atlantic Ocean - Atlantic ANT 4 Metagenome | ecosystem: Environmental > Aquatic > Marine > Oceanic | place: North Atlantic Ocean...
AAATGTCAGTCTCGATGACCATGAATGGTGCAGTAATCCCTATTATGGCAATGTTTGTTGTCGCTGCTGAAGAACAAGGTGTTGATCAGTCAAATCTAAACGGGACATTGCAGAATGATATTCTCAAAGAATTCATGGTGAGAAATACATATATATATCCTCCCAAACATTCAATGAGAATAGTTGCTGATATCATTGAGTACTGCTCTCATAATCTACCTCAATTCAATACCGTCTCTATCTCTGGCTATCACATGCTTGAGGCTGGAGCTACATGCACACAGGAACTCGCCTATACACTTGCAGATGGTCTAGAGTATGTCAGGTCTGCTATGAAGAAAGGTCTGGATATTGACGATTTTGCTCCGAGACTGTCATTTTTCTTTGGAATAGGCATGAACTTCTTCATGGAAATTGCAAAACTCAGAGCGGCACGATTCCTCTGGTCTGAGATGATCAAAGAAGAATTTTCGCCAAAGAATCCTAAATCTTTGATGTTAAGAACTCATTGTCAAACGTCGGGTGTCAGTCTTACCAGTCAAGACCCTTACAATAATATAGTCAGAACCACGATTGAGGCCATGGCTGCAGTTTTGGGTGGCACTCAGTCGCTGCATACAAATTCTTTTGATGAGGCATTGGCACTGCCAACACCTTTTTCTGCCCAAATTGCAAGAAATACACAGTTGATTCTCAGAGAAGAATCGGGATTGACAAAAGTTGTCGATCCACTAGCTGGGTCTTATTACCTTGAATCATTAACCGACTCAATGATTCGTGAAACGAAAAAGCTTATAGATGAAGTTGAAGATCTTGGCGGCATGACAAAGGCAATTCAAGCCGGAGTGCCAAAACTAAGAGTAGAGGAATCTGCTGCCATCAGACAAGCAAGAGTGGATAAAAAAGAAGACGTCATTGTTGGTGTGAATGCTTATAAAAACAAGGATCAAAAAGAAGTCGACATACTGTCAATTGACAACGAAGGAGTCAGGGATCAACAGATTAAAAAATTAGAATCAATAAGAAAAGAAAGAAATGAGGAAGCATGTCAAAATGCATTGGCTGAACTTGAAAAATGTGCCGCTGAAGATGGTAACCTAATGGCATTGGCGATTGAGGCTGCAAAACATCGAGCAACCGTTGGGGAGATCTCATTGGCAATGGAAAATGTTTTTGGAAGACACAAAGCCGTTTCACAATCAATCAGTGGAGTTTACCGAAAAGAGTATGAGGGCGATGAAGACTTTATGAATGTTGAAAGCAAAGTAAAAGATTTTGAAGAATCGCATGGCAGAAGGCCTAGAATATTAGTGGTCAAGTTAGGCCAGGATGGACACGATCGTGGTGCGAAGGTGATTGCAACAGCCTTTGCAGATATGGGTTTTGATGTTGATATAGGCCCCCTGTTTCAAACTCCTGAAGAAGCCGCAAGGGATGCTATTGAAAATGACGTTCATATCATTGGTGTCTCCTCTCAAGCAGCCGGACATAAAACATTGGTTCCGATACTCATGAATTCTCTTGCAGAACAAGGTTCAGAAAATATACTTGTCGTTTGCGGTGGAATTATTCCTGAACAAGACATTGAAGCACTTAAGGATTGTGGTGTTGCAACAGTTTTTGGCCCAGGTACGAATATCACAAAAGCAGCTTTAGAAGTAATTGATATGATTCAATAGAAATTATGAAAGAAAATATTAAAGAACTTGAAAGAAAAAAAGCTGCTGCCAAATTAGGTGGCGGTGAAGAACGAATAAAGAAACAGCATGCCAAAGGCAAGCTGACTGCCAGAGAGAGACTTGAAATTCTCTTGGATGAAGGATCGTTTCAAGAACTCGACATGTTTGTTGAGCATAGGGCAGTTGACTTTGACATGGACAAACAAAAGATCCCAGGTGATGGAGTTGTAACCGGGTATGGGAAGATCAATGGCAAACTGGTTTATGTTTTCAGTCAAGACTTTACCGTCTTCGGTGGTTCGCTTTCCGAAACCCATGCCGAGAAGATCTGCAAGATCATGGATCACGCAGTCAGGAATGGTGCGCCCTTGATCGGACTAAATGATTCTGGTGGAGCAAGGATTCAAGAAGGAGTTGTTTCTCTCGGCGGTTACGCTGAAGTCTTCAAAAGAAATGTGCTTGCATCTGGAGTCATTCCACAGATTTCACTTGTTATGGGTCCTTGTGCAGGAGGCGCGGTCTATTCGCCTTCAATGACTGACTTCATATTCATGGTCGAAGACAGCTCGTACATGTTTGTTACAGGACCAGACGTTGTAAAAACAGTCACGCATGAGGAAGTCACAGCTGAGGAACTCGGGGGAGCATCGACACACAGTCAAAAATCTGGAGTTGCAGATTTAACATTTGAGAACGACAGAGATGCACTCCTAATGACAAGAGAATTCATGAGCTATCTTCCACAAAGCAATCAGGAATATCCAGAGACTATTGAATGCAATGATTCGATAGACCGAGAAGAATCAGCACTCGATACATTGGTGCCTCAAGATCCTTCCAAACCATACGATATTAAGGAAGTTATTCATAAGGTGGCCGACGATGGTGATTTCTTTGAACTCCAACCGAAGTATGCACAAAATATTGTGACTGGTTTTATTCGGCTCAATGGTTCAAGCATTGGAGTGGTAGCGAATCAACCTTTGGTGCTGGCAGGTTGTCTTGATATCAATTCCTCGATCAAGGCTGCACGTTTTGTCAGGTTCTGTGACGCCTTTAACATTCCAATCTTAACCTTGGTTGATGTTCCAGGCTTTATGCCAGGAACTTCCCAGGAATATGGAGGAATCATTAAGCATGGAGCAAAACTCCTCTTTGCATATGCTGAAGCAACCGTTCCTAAAGTGACTTTGATTACCCGAAAAGCATACGGAGGGGCTTATGATGTCATGAGTTCAAAACACATTGGAGGCGATATCAATTTTGCATGGCCTTCGGCAGAAATAGCAGTGATGGGACCTAAAGGCGCGGTTGAAATTATTTTCAGACAGGATATTGGAGACGACAAAAAGATTGAAAAACGAACACAAGAATATACTGAAAAATTTGCCAATCCGTTTATAGCGGCAAGCAGAGGATACATCGATGATGTAATCATGCCGAACAATTCTAGGAAAAAATTAATCGAGTCATTCGAAATGCTTAAGAATAAGCAACAGGAAAACCCCTGGCGTAAGCACGACAATATCCCACTCTAGGAAGACCTATGTTTAAGAAAATCTTGATCGCAAATCGCGGAGAAATAGCTTGTAGAGTTATTCATACCTGCAAAAAAATGGGCATCAAAACTGTCGCAATTTACTCTGATGCAGACGAAAGCGCCTTGCATGCTGATCTTGCTGATGAAGCCATCTCCATCGGGGGATCTAGCTCCTCAGAAAGCTATCTCGTCATAGAAAAAATCATTGCTGCTTGCAAGGAATCCAAAGCTGATGCAGTTCATCCAGGTTATGGCTTTCTTTCTGAAAATGAGGAATTTGCAAAAGCATTGGAAAAAAATAAAATTGCTTTCATTGGCCCCAATCGCAAAGCAATTGTGAGCATGGGCGATAAAATTAAATCAAAAAAGATTGCTGAAGAAGCAAATGTGAATGTAATTCCTGGGTACACCAAGGCCATCAAAGATGAAAAAGAAGCCGTAGAAATAGCAAAAGAGATCGGCTATCCAGTGATGCTCAAAGCTAGCGCTGGTGGTGGCGGGAAAGGAATGAGAGTAGTTCGAAACGACGATGAATGCATCGATGGTTTTACAAGAGCAAAAAATGAGAGCCAAGCAAGCTTTGGTGATGACAGAATCTTTGCTGAAAAATTCATAACAGAACCTCATCACATTGAGATACAAATTCTTGCAGATAAAAAGAGCAACGCCATCTTTTTGGGAGAAAGGGAATGCTCAATCCAAAGAAGGCATCAAAAAGTTATTGAAGAAGCTCCTTCTCCATTTATCAATGATCAAACAAGACAAGAAATGGGCAGACAGGCCATCGCACTTGCCAAAGCAGTGGATTATGAGTCTGCAGGAACCGTTGAGTTCATCGTGGATAAAGATCAAAATTTTTATTTCTTAGAGATGAATACAAGATTGCAAGTTGAGCATCCAGTGACAGAGATGGTTACGGGAATTGATTTGGTAGAGCAAATGATAAAAATAGCCTTTGGTGAAGAGCTCGAAATCAAGCAGAGTGACATAACTACCAACGGCTGGGCAATTGAATCACGAGTATATGCCGAGGATCCTTATCGTGACTTCATGCCTTCCATTGGAAGATTATCGAAATATCTAACTCCTGAACATACAAAAACGGTCAGAGTAGACACTGGAATCAGAGAAGGCAGTGAAGTATCGATGTTTTATGATCCGATGATTGCAAAATTAATCACTCATGGAGAAAACAGAGACTCAGCGATTGAGAATATGACTAATGCAATAGACCAATACGTCATCGATGGCTTGTCTCACAACCTAAATTTTCTAAGCTCAATCATGCAAAATAAGACATTTCGTTCAGGGTATACGACCACAGATTTTATCGAACAAGAATACTCAGATGGATTCCAAGGAGAGGCCATCAATGAGAAAGAATATGAGATTTATGCATCGATATTGAGCGGCTGTTATATGTTGGACCAAATGAAGCTAGATCCTTTTTATGAGAATGAAAAAAAGTATGTCATTAAATTTGAAGATAAGAGCATCGACAACATCATACAAAAAGATGGGGATGGTTTCTTGGTTCAGATAAACAACAATCAATACCATTTGTCCCTGAGCATGCAATCAAATGATCCAAGAGTTATCTGTTCGATCGATGACCAGAAAATGGTCTTGCAGATCAGAAAAAGATTGCCCAGATACGAACTAGTCCATAAAGGCAAGGTTGCATTGGCATTGATATCCGAACAGAGATTGGCGGATCTTAATGAATTAATGCCAAAGAAGATTCCACAAGACATGTCTAAATTTTTACTCTCTCCAATGCCAGGACTATTGATAAAAGTCTGCGTGGACGAGGGGCAAGAAGTAAAAGCAGGAGAAGAGCTTGCGGTGGTTGAAGCCATGAAGATGGAAAACAGTCTCAGAGCCTCTAAAGATCTTAAAATTAAATCGATATTGGGTTCAGAAGGCGATAATCTATCGGTGGACCAAAAAATTCTGGAGTTTGAGGACTAAGTCAAAATGGATTCAATCAGTGAGTTGCTCTCGCAAATAAAAAAACGCGATAGAAAATCGATAGCGAAAGCCATAACACTCGTTGAGTCAACAAAACCCGAAGACCAAAAACTTGCCGATCAATTACTTGGTTCGCTTCCAGAAACCAAAAAAACATCGCTCAGAATCGGGATATCTGGACCACCAGGTGTAGGAAAATCGACATTCATCGAAACCATCGGCCAAACAATCATCTCTCAAAATGAGCGTTTGGCTATACTTGCCGTTGACCCGAGTTCGTCCATCACTGGCGGTTCTATTTTAGGGGACAAAACAAGGATGGATTTTTTGAGCAAAAGCGATCAGACATTTATCCGCCCTTCTCCATCGGGTGGAAATCTTGGCGGGGTTGGTCATGCAACAAAAGATTCTATTCAAATCCTGGAAGCGGCGGGATATTCCGTGATCTTAATAGAAACACTTGGAGTGGGTCAGGCAGAAATAGATGTCCTTGATATGACAGACATATATTTGGTACTCCTAAGTCCTGGAGGAGGAGATGAATTGCAAGGAATAAAAAGAGGCATCATTGAACTTGCAGATATTCTTATAGTTAATAAAGCAGATGGGAGTTTAGAAGCCACTGCCAGAAGTACAGTTTTGGATTATAAGAACGCCTTGAAACTGCAAAAGGCAAGGCATCAAGATTGGTCTGTGCCCGTGTTATCTATTTCTGCTCTTGAATCCAAGGGCATTGAAGAGGTCTGGAATGAAATTATGAAACTCAAAAATCACTTACACGAGCTCGAAATATTCGAAGAAAATAGATCGTCGCAAGATGAGAAGTGGGTCAAAAGAAAGAAAAAGAATCAAATCCTCTCGTTGCTAGACTCAAAGGATGAAATCTTGGATGAGATTGAAAGAAATATCATGGAAAGTGATAAACAACTGCTGAAAAAATTTTCTCTTTGGATAAAATCTATTTTTAATTTTAAAAAATCATCATGATAGGAAAACTCAATCACATAGCCATCGCGGTTCCAGATTTAGAGTCTGCAAGTAAAATCTATAGGGACACCCTCGGTGCCAATGTCTCTGAGCCAGTGCCAATGCCAGAGCATGGAGTCACAACTGTTTTTATTGAATTGCCCAATACGAAGATTGAGCTATTGGAACCTCTTGGAGATGATTCGCCCATTCAAAACTATCTATTAAAAAATCCCAAAGGAGGCATGCATCACATTTGCTATGAAGTTGACGATATCTATGCATCGAGGGATAAATTAATTGCCGACGGTGCGACAATTTTGGGTAGCGGTGAGCCATCGATTGGAGCTCATGATAAGCCTGTTTTATTTCTTCATCCCAAGGATTTCTGCGGGACGCTAATTGAAATAGAACAAAAGTAACTAGAATCTGTACCTTATTTTGGCAGCAAACCTATTGCCTTGAGGCTCATCCCAAGTATCAGTGAATATGGTTGAGTCTGTGGCTTCGTCATCAAAGAAAACGCTTCCGCCTCTTGTGTATACAAAGTAAATATTTGATAGAGGTGCAATTTCATACCTGTATCTCACCTGAAATGCGAGGCTTCCGAGGTTGATGCTGTCTGCGGGTAAGTCAGATTTTTTGAAATAACCATTGTCATCAATCTGCCAAGATTGTCCTTGTTGATTTCTGAATGAAACCAATTCTATTTTAATAGTGAACTCTTCCTTCTCGGTGCGATACCAAGTAACGCCTGTATTTAAGCCAAGTCTTTTTTGTGAAAAAGTCCCATACAGGTCTTCGCCGGTTCTGATCGTCCAGTTTGATCGATTCCTATGATTCATTCTGAGCCAAGTTCTAACGTTGTCTCTTGGATTATATCCAATGCCAATAGAAGCACTTCGCCTCCTATCCGTGAAGGCATAATAGTTTTTTCTCTCGACTCCAAATCCAATTGAGTATTTCCAAGGTCCGTATTGTGGACTCCTGTAATCAAAATCTATATTTCCACCGTTTCCTGTTCTTAAAAAAGGTGAAATCTGGCTGCCTTGTGTGATTTCATCGTCCTTTCCTTTTGAGCTGATATTTGACTGAATGAAGATGTTCGATGTGCTTTTAAAGCGTTGTGAAAAACTAAAGCTATAAAATTGTTCTAAGTTTTCATGTTCAGCATTGTTCTGATCCCAATAATCAATATTGTAACTTCTGCTTTTTGAAATCGATTGATCTTCAAAATCTGTCCTTGTATAGCCGAGTGTTGCGCCATAAGCCATCAGATCATTTCTCCATAAATATCCCATGTCATTGATATTCAAATCATCACTGAAATAGTAAATCTCTGCGCCATATCTCCATTCTTTATTTGGCCTATGCATGGCCATTGTCCTTGAGCCAAAACCACTGTCTTCGTCTGAAATATTCGAAAACATATTGATGTGTTCTATTTTCAGACCGTTGTCAGATAAATACTGATAATCGATTGTATTTACAGTTGCTTGTCTATCAATGAATGCCTTATCTGCATGGGTTGCCATGTGTCCTATTCTGTGTTTTCCAACATTATGAATGGTCCTAAAAGCATAAAAATTACTGCCTTCACTAAAATCCTCATCTTTTTCAAACGTTGCAAATGCTCCAAAATCAGTCGACTCACCCCTTTGAGTAAATTTGAATGCCATGTCGATGTCGTTTGTATTTACCTTGCTCGCATTGCATTGATCTTCTAAATCATCGCTTCCGCCTTCTGATTCAGAATATTGGCTGCAATCATACAGTGGCCTTGCTCCTATTCTTCTTGTGTGAAGAATTGAATACAGCTCAAAACCTGGATACCAATCAAGCTCAATATCGAAAATAGACTGACTCTGAGTAAAAAATGGCCGCTTGTCAGAATAAAAAGTCTCTCTCGGTGAATAGTTAATGACAACATTATCGCTCTCAACTTGACCAAAATCTGGATTAATCGTTGCAACTAGTTCCCCTCCTGCTCCAGTGTTATATATAACCTCAGTTCCAGCATCAAATGTTGATTCATCGTTAATGAAATCATTGTTTGCAACTGTATATGGGAAGAAATCAAGGCTTTTAGGATTGGCTTGTACAACTTCAACTTTATTAAGAACCGAGAGAAACTCAGATCTCGAATAAGAAATTCCAGGGAATCCAATCGTTATTCCTAGGTGCTGAATCATTCTTGCGACACTTACCCCAATGGTTCGTGAGTCGCCCTCTTGTTTATTCATCGGTGCCATATTCCAGGGAATAAAGAATTCTGAATACCAGTTTTCTTCATTTTCAGATATTGCAGCAAACCACTCGCCATCCCAATCTCCGTCGAGTTGCTTCTCATTAGTAATGGTGTAATCGAGAACAGATCCGCCAAGAGCAACCCCTAACATGTATGCAGTATTGCCGGTATTATCCAGATCAACAACGACAAAATTTCTGTCATGGGTCTCCCTAAGGCCATCTCTAGCGTGCCTTCTCCGGTCTCTTGTTTCAGGGGTTTGAGAGTTAATAAAACCAAAGTAAATGCCTTTCTCATCGGAATGAATCAAAACCCTAGTATCCAGATCCGGAGTGTCTAAACTGAATGGATTAATGACAACGAATTCATCAATGTTTTGTGCAACTTTCCACTCTTCTTCATCTAATTTTCCATCTATGAGAATTTCAGCACTCAAAATGATTGGACAAAAAGCCAAAGCCAGTAAGAATATTTTTATAGACTGTTTCATTGATAATTTGATTTCGAAGCTTCCTCTATTGTAGATGCATTAATTGCGGATAAATAAATGACTTCACTTTTTAAATTCCTAAAATTCTTTTTTGTTATGCCCTCGAGATTAGGTCTTTTTTCATTGGGAGAAGTTCCTTCACCTATTCCTCCTCCAAATTCAATGATTATCTCGATTTCCATTCTTGAAGCAGTCTGCATGCATCCCAACCAATTTACTGGTTTAAATAATTGATTATAAAGCAATTCTTGGCTTTTGCTTCCATCAATATTATGAGGCTCCGATGAAAAATTAGATAGCACTGGCGCATTCATTTCTTTAAATTCAGTTTCAACGAGACACTCCTTAAACTCGTCAGCTGCCTTCATCATCAAGCTCGTGTGAAATGCACCCTCGGTTTTGAGCTTGATTGACTTTTTTCTGGGATAATCTTTTAAGAGCTTGTTTTCTAACTCCGCAATATCCTCATCGCTTCCTCCAACCACGGTTTGTTTCATTTGATTGACTGTGGCTACCTCGCAATTAGATTGGTTAATGATATTCTCTGTTTCCTCTTTCATAAAAGGCATTGCCAACATCGATCCAGAGCCGTGCTCACTCATCAGCCTGCCTCTCTCGCTCACCAACTCTAAACCTTCTTCAAAACTAATGCTTCCAGAAATAACTAGGGCAGTATATTCACCAAGGCTATGGCCTGCAAGGAGCATTGGGTTTGGATCATTATCAGATAATTCTGAGAAATATTCATAGCAAGCAATTTGATGTGTCATCAAAACAGGTTGAGTGAACTTTGTGAGATTGATTTCATTATGCTTGTCGTTGAATGACAATTCAGAGATGTCATAACCCAAAACCGAAGAGGCTCTTTCATATACTTCTTGAGCACTCTTTGATTTCTTAACCAAATCTTTGCCCATGCCTTTATATTGCGATCCTTGACCAGGAAATATAAACATCACATTGGCCACTCTGAAACTCCCCTATTTGTTGTGCTATGTGAATTTTTTTTGTAATTATGAAGCAATCAATTCTAAAAACAATGATTTAATTGTGGAGATCATTTTACAGACAGTTGTTATCTTTTCGGCATCAATAGTAAGATCAATCTCTAGAAAGAAGGAATTTATAAGATGTCCAAGTTAAATATTGCAATCATAGGAGCCGGAATTGGAGGCATGAGTGCTGCACTGGGTCTCGCTCAGAGCGGCTTCAAAGTAAGTGTATTTGAACAAGCTCCAGAATTATCTGAAGTCGGTGCAGGTTTGACAATCACTCCCAATGCTACAAAAGGTTTGAACTATTTGAATCTTGGTGAAGGCATCAAGTCTGTTGGCATGGCTCACACCAATCAAGGCGTTAGGCATTACGAGACTGGTGAGGTAATAGTACCATTGGAAAGGGGCGAGAAGATGATGCAAAAATACGGTGCATATCAGTTTCAGGCTCATCGCGCCGATGTTCACAATTTATTCATTGGCGCCATGAATGCTTATCCAGACAGTCAAGTGTATGTAAATCATAAACTCACAGGGCTTGTTGAAAGAAATGGACATGTTGAGCTGACGTTTAATGATAAGGACGCATATGAATTCGATTTTGTCATCGGGGCAGACGGAAACCGATCAACGGTCAGAAGCATTATCATCGGAGACGATGATCCGGAATTTGCCGGATACGTAGCTTGGCGCGGACTTGTTCCTACAGCAGAGCTTTCAGAAGAGGATTTTGACGAATGCGGTTCGTCTGCCTTTATTGCTCCAGGAAGAGTGTTCGCAAGATATCTTGTCAGAAATGGTGAACTTTATAATTATGCAGCATTTCTCGTGACCGATGAATGGGCTGAGGAAGGATGGGCAATCCCATCTGATATTGAAATCGTGAGTGAAATTTTCTCTGACTACAACAATCAGGTAAAAAATATCATCGCTGCCACCCCTAAGGATGAGTTATTTAAGTGGGGAATTTTTGCACGAGCACCATCGGATAACTGGTCATCAGAGTATTCGACACTTTTAGGAGACGCTGCACATCCCCTTGAGCCATTCATGGGACAAGGCGCCAGTATGGCCATTGAAGATGGGGTAGTTATCTCGAGAATAATAGCCGACTCTGGGAGTCAAAAGGAAATAGTTGATCGTTATCAAAAAGCGAGAATAGAGAGAGCTCACTTTGTAACTGAAAATTCAAAAAAAGCAGGCATGCGATTCACCGGCAAAACGCCGGATGATTATTCCAAAGAGGATCATAAAAACGAAGAAGAGCTGGGCTTGTTTTACTATGATCCGAGCACTGTTGAAATCTGATCAGAATCCAAATAAATAGGCCGATACAGTTACACTTCGTTACAAAGTAATTTTCTTGGCAAGAATGTAAATACATATAATCTTTCTAAAGGGAAAGAATATGTATATTAATTTTTGGTATCCGGTCTGTCTCAGCGATGAAATCAATGAAGGGCCCAAAAAAGCAACCATACTCGGTTTAGAGTTTGTCGCATTTAGAGATCACAAGGGAAATGCGCACTGCCTAAGTAATGTTTGTGTGCATAGAGGTGGATCATTGGCTCATGGCATTTGTCATGACGACGGAACCATTGCTTGTCCATATCATGGTTGGCGATTTGATGGGTCAGGAAAATGTCAAAAAATACCTTCGCTTGGCCCAGGAAGCAAAGTGCCAAAAAGAGCAAAGGTAGACAGTTATCCAGTTCAAGAAAAATACGGCATTGTCTTTGCTTTTCTGGGGGATCAACCAGAGAAAGAAAGGCCTGAGCTATATGAGATTGAAGAGTTTGAAGCAGATGGTTGGAGGTCAAATTATCCAAAAATCATTGATGTTGAATACAATTATGAGCGATCAATTGAAAATGGGTTAGATCCTGCACACAACGAATTTGTTCATCCCACCCATGGTTTCTCGGGCGCCAAAAACGATTACAAAGTTAATCCAACAAAAATTACCAAAGTTGATCGAGGTGCAGATTTTGAACAGCTTTTTGATGCTGCGCCGCCATTAGATGAAGAAACATACGGTGAAACTGCTAGAAAGAGTGACGGAGAATTGACGGTCTGGGGAGGCTATAGAGGTCCCAATACGCTCATCACACTGATTCATACCAAAAAAGAAACAAATTGGTTTCACCAGTACTTTTTCGAGCAGCCAATAAATGAGTTCAAAACCAAAATCTTCTTCATAAGCATGCGAAACTGGTTACTCGAAGAGAACATGGATGACATGATTATGGAAAGAAATATGGCAGTTGCTAATCAAGACATTGCCTTATTAAATGAATTAAAACCAGCCATTACTCCGCCCACACTCACGAAGGAAATTTTTGTGCCTGCAGATTTAATCATTGGTGAATACAGAAACTCATTGGAAGAATTCACAAAAAAAGGCTTCAAAATTGATGTTCAAAAAATGAAAGACACCCAACATCAAACCGCTTATGCAATTCCCTCTCCTGCTAGGAGAAAAGAAAAAAGCTGGGTTTTAGATTCGGTGCCTCTAGTAAAATCAAAATAATTATTGGGCAGACAAACCGCCATCAATCACCAGCTCTGATCCGGTGATCATTTTTGACTCATCGCTCGCAAGGAATAGGATTGAGTTTGCTACATCTTCAACGGTCACTAATTTTCTGACGGGAATTTGTCTCTCTATTTTGGAGACAAGCTCCTCATTTGGATTTTCAAAAAATGCTTTCATCATCTCGGTTTGAGCAAA
>Ga0163180_10001657_pt1 | contig 12620 bp, 16 predicted proteins | sample AtlANTMetagenome_2_FD_109647 | JGI IMG/M metagenome (GOLD analysis project Ga0163180, IMG submission 109647) | Marine eukaryotic phytoplankton communities from the Atlantic Ocean - Atlantic ANT 4 Metagenome | ecosystem: Environmental > Aquatic > Marine > Oceanic | place: North Atlantic Ocean...
CTCCTACAGCACCTACTGTGCCACCAATAACAGTACCAGCACCAGCACCGATTGCAGCAGCTTTAGCAGTCTGTTCAAAACTCCACCCATCTTGTTGTCCAGCAGTTATTCTGGAATATTGTCTCCCAGCATTATCAAGAGTTGCATACAAACTCCCCTCTATTGCACCAACTTTAGCGCCTTGTTTTAAACCAGCTTTAGTTGCTTCTTTTATGCCTGTTTTAATTCCTTGTTTTACTGCTTGTGCGCCTGCTGTTGCTCCGCCAAAAGTTCCAATGCCAACATAAGTAGTAGGATCAAGAATTAAACCTTTAAACGCTCTGCCAAAACCAGCCAAACTAGCTTCTTTGGCATCGTACATATCCATTAATTTTACAAAATCTTTTTTTTGTTTGTCATTTGCATAAGTTAGCTGTGTTGCTTCGTAAGCCATTTTAGGCAAGTTGTAATTAAAATTACCCATATACCTTAAACCATAGTTAGCATATTCTTTGTCAGAATCTAAACCAATAGCATTAGGCCCTTCATTTAATTCATATACAGACTTAGAAGCTGCTATCCAATCAGGATTGCTAACAATGTTTTCTTCGGTGATTCTATTTTGTTCTTTAGATACTAAATCTAAAAGCTCTTGTTTAGTTGGTACTCTATCTGATTCTACGCTGTATTGCTGACCATCTTTGGTAAAAGTATATGTTGTCATTTATCATTTATAAAAAAATTAATCAATAAAGCCTAAAGGTACTACTGTGTTGTCTGATTTGTCTTTTAAATTCCCTTCAAATATTTCTTTAAGCAAATTATAAACTTCTCTTTGTTCAATATAATCTTTGTAAATCCCATATTTAGCTGGTTCTTGTTTTTTTAACATTTGAACTCTTTCCTCAAAACTTCCTTCATAATTTTCTAAAGTTTTTAAAACATTTAATTGCAAAAGTTTTATTTGATCAGACGGACTAGTTCCTGCGTTTTCTCTAAATAAATATTGTGCATAAACATCTGGATAATATTGAGCTAAGATTTTCATATCAGGATTCATACCTGCACCTAAAGTTTTTATAATTTTTTCTTTTTCAAGAGCTTTTTGTCTTTGTCTATCAACTTCTGCTTGTTGTTTTATAGCTTGCGCTCTTGCCATAGCACGACCAGCAACATCTCTACCAGCAAAAGCATCACTTACAGCAGCTAACATATATCCAATTTTTTGATTTCTTGTCATTCCATTTGCACTTGTATTTGTATTTGTGCTTGTATTTGCTTGTTGATAATTGTCTTTGTTAATAGTAAAAGGCTGTTGTTCTTCTGTCTGACTAAGCAAGTCAAAAGCAGTTTGATTAGTAGGATCAAATAAATTATTCATAATTAAGCATAACTCCCATAAGGATTAGCGTTACCTGTAGTATTGATGGCCATTAAACCCTTCATGTTTTTTTTGGAGGGCCACCTGCCAACCCACCTGTAAAAGCTGCCGCAGCCAAGCCTGCACCAGTAGCTAAAATATCACCTAAGCCAGTTTCTTTTTGCATTCTTTGTCCAATAACCGCAGGAGATATTTGTCCTGAAGCTGCTTGTAAAAGTCCTAACTGACGTAATGGTTGGTCGAGTTCTCTGTCAAACTCAGCTCGTTGTGCTTGCAATCTAGCTTGTTCTAATTGTTGTTGTTGTCCGCCAATACCAGATAATAAACCAAGCGTACGATATTGTTCGCCTAACTCACCGCCTAACAAACCAGCTTGTTGTTGTCTGGCGCTTAATTCTAACCCTGCTTGATTGATTGCTGTTTGTTGCCTACGAGCTGCATCTCTTTCAGCCATATTTAGTGCTTGACCAAAATTTGCTGAACGTAAGCCAGCGATTGTTTGTGCTGCTTCTTCAGCAAATGGTCTAGTCGCTTCTGATTCTAATAAAGCAGAACGACTGCCACCAAACGCACCAGCTTTTATTGCTCTGGATTGCGCTTGTTGTTGCGCCATGTCTTGTCGTCTTTGAATGTCTGCTAATGCAGGCTCTAAAACTTGTTCTGTGTAAGGATTTTGATAGCGAGCTATGTCGGTATCTAGTAAAGATGCTGCTTGCAAAGTAGGTGTTTCTTGTCTTGCTAAAGTTGCTAAATCAGCTCTAGGATCAAGAGCCATAGCTTGACCGAATAATCCTCTAGTTGATTCTATAGTTTGTAATTGATCTCCTGTTAAACCAGCAACCATATCCCCTGTGTATGCTTGAAAAGGTAAATCAGAAGCTACCAAACCTTTGCTAGATGCTTCTGTATAAAGATCTTTTAAGTAATCAGGTACTACTGCTTCTTGTGTTGTTGCGCCTTTAGCCATTGTTGTTTCTCATAATTCTTTTCTAATCATATATTCTTGCTTATAACCAAGATGTTTAGCTTTTCTTTTCCACCCTTTACGACCACCACCATATAATCTTTTTATACCAATGGCTTTAGCAAAAGTTTCAATAGAAGTTAATATTTCTTCTATTTCTTCAAACTTACCGCCACAAAACAATAAATTCATTACTTTGTGTTGTGGATAAGTAACAATTTCAGTTATAAAGGCTGATTCTTTACCTGGCCACAAATGGAAAAATCCATGTCTTATTTTATCTTCTACATCGTCTATTGTATAGGCATCTTGATGTTTTAATGCAGGCTCAATAAATTGCTTGCAATAATCCCAATGCACTTCCCATTCTTCTTTTTTAATCTCCTTTTGCATATTCAACTAAACTGGTTATTGCCATAATTCTATTAGCATCGTTAGCAGTTAATTTAAGTATTTCACCTGCTTGTAAAACTAAATCTCTACTTAATAATTCAGCAGTTGTATTAGCTGCGACAGTAAAATCGTCATAAATATTAAAAACATTAGAACTAGCATCAGTCAAAGTAACACTTAAAGTAGTTGATGCAGCATTGTTGTTATTAACTAAAATAGACTCAATAACTGCAAAATCAAAATCTGAGCCAGATGGCGCAGTAAATAAAGTAGTTGCATTAGTAGTGGTTAAACTTACTTTGGCATTAGTTACTTTTTGTATATATTGACTTTTACTAGCAGGATCTATCATCTACGACCTCTAGGTTGTACATCTAGTCTAATTTTACCAACTTGAAAATCTTGCGTAACATCGCCTTCTATTTTCATTTGAACTTGTCTAGCAGAAAATCTAGCATCGGTATAGCCATCAGCATTAAAAGAAAAACTGCCAAAATCTGTATCTGCACCTAATGGTGTAAAACGACCAGTAAAACTTAAAGTTATTGCTGGCAAAGTTGTAGTTTCTTCATCAGGTAAAATTTGATTTACTTGTGCTACTTTATCACCATTACCTATTTCTAATGGGCCTGTTTGACAAAAAGGTTTTCTTGTACCCAATCCTGGTGAATTAAATAAAGCTCTTTTGTCGTGTTCATAAACAAAACCACTAGAATCACAAGCTATTGGATTGTTAAATACACCTTGATCTACCCAACAACCTCTATCAAGTTCACCAATAGACCACACATTATCTAAGTAATTCCAAATAATATATTTGTTTGGCGATAGTTGGTCTGTATCACCAACAGGGAAAAACCACCAAATTTCATTGTAATCAATGTTGTGTGCGCCAAAAGTAGCTTCTTGTGTGTTTTGTTGAATATTATCAAAAATAAAATCGTGTACATCTGATTTAAGTTCTCTAACTTGGCCATTATAAGTAAAGAAAGAATTTTCACTTATCCATGATAAAAAGCTACCAGAAGATATTATTGATCTCGGACTAATTGCTTTGCAATTTACTCCAGCATCTTGTATGCCATAAACAAAAGGACTACCAGCGTAGTACATCTTGTTTATACCAACATCGGTAAAAATAATAATATCATTGCCATATTTAACTGCGTAATTAGCTTGACCACCTGTAGGTATTTGTAAATCGCCAGCAGTATTCCTAGCAGAAGATGTCCAAGTAGTATTATCTTCTCTATCAGACCAGGCTATTTTACGAGGATCACCACCAGAACCTATAGCTACTAAATGTCTTTCATTAGAAACAATAACTGCTTGACAGCCAGTTGGTGCATTACTTACTGCGGTAGCTATTGTATCTGGACTACCACTACCAGCATCAGGTCGCCATTGATATATTTTGCCATCGCCTGCAAAACAAAATATTAAATGTTCACCCCAGTTATCAAAAGAAAAACTTTTGGTATTAAAATTTATTCCAGAGGTGCTTCGTTCATCTCCCCAATCTTCTACACCATAATGATATGCACCATAACCAGTTGAGGTAATTACATCATCAGCAACAAAACCAGATGGTGTAATGTCATACCAAGTATCATTGTAAAAAACATTTACTCCAGCTCTAGTGCCAATAGCTAAGACTTCTTCACCGCTATTGGTTTTGTAAGAATACATACCTATTGGAACTGCTGGTTGAATAACTCTTGATGCAGATGAAGTTGCTGCAGATGTGCCAGATCCAGTTGTAGCGACAGTAAATGTCGTTGTGGAAGGAACAGTAGCTACTGTAAAAGTGGTATTTATTTGATTAGCAGTAATACCACCTGTAGCTGCAAAATCTTCTAAAACAACTGTATTGCCAACAGCTAAATTATGCACAGCAGTTGTAGTCACAGTTATATTTGCGCTTGATGATGCAGTTGTGACTGTGCCACTTAAAAAAGTGCCAACTGGATTTTCTCTAAAGTATGTCCAACCACCTAAAGGTTTAAGATAGCCATTTTCAAAACGTACTAAATCACCATCAACAAAACGACCTTTATTAGCATAGTCTGTGCCATTCTTTATTATTCCTGCTGGGGGTGTTATTTGTACTAACGCCATGACTTATCTCTAAAAGTTAAGCCGTTCTTTTCCACATATAAACGACTATATAAGGTTGTAAAATATTATGTGCTGTACCGCTACCTGTAGAACTTGTCGCTCTAGTTCCTTGAGAAGTTGAGCCAGAAGAACCTAGTGGGTGTGTGCCATTAACTCCAGAAGATACTTTAGTTTCTACTGTATGCGTGTGTGCTGGTAATTCACTAATAGTTAAAGTATGAGTTTTAGAACCGCCTGTTTCTTCTGCGGTATCAAAATCTGAATCAGATGAATCAATGCCTACAGGTACTTTACCTGCGCCAAAAGCTGCCCATGTTCCAAAACCTAATAAAGTTCCAGGATTAGTGCTGTTTGTTGCATTTATATAAATTGATCCTACTGGATATATTTTATCAAAAAAGTTAGTACCATTAAGTTGTAGCTGACCGCCTGTAGTGTTTATATTTCCAGTAGCAGTTACAGTTGTTGCAGTTAATGTTGTAGCTGCAACTGTAGAAGCAGAACTAGCTCCGATAGTTGCACCATCTATTGCTCCGCCATTAATATCTACTGTAGTTAAAGTAGAAGTTCCAGCACAAGTAATACTAGCTAATGTTGCTGTACTAGAAGAACTAAGCGTAGTAAAAGCGCCTGTAGAAGCTGTGCTTGCACCAATCGTAGTGTTATCAATCGCTCCACCTTCACAATCAATCGTGCCATTTACATCTAATGTGCCACCAACTGTAAGAGTTTTGCCAGATCCTACGTTAAGGCCTACTGACGTACCATTACCAGCGCCAGCAAAAATTCCATCGACAGTATCAAGATTTGTATTAATCTTGCCACCCCAAGTATTCGTACTTGCTCCGACTTCTGGTTTTACTAGCGATAAATTAGTGGTGTTCGTGTCTGCCATAGGTTAAATTATATCTTAGTTATAAAATTTTTTTCTAAATTCTTTTCTTATATTATTTGTACTCCAAAAACATAATAAAGCACAGGAGCATATTCTATATTTAAATTAAATAAATAATTTAAAATAAATATAATGCCATTTATAACAAAAATTTTAAAACCAATTAATATAAGAATTACATACAGCATAGCCATTGGCAAACCTTTATCTTTGTAAATTTCTTTTACTTTTTCAATTTGTGCTTTAGCTATGGGAAAGTTCCATAGCGTTTTATTGTTGAATAATTTCATTATATATTTCTGGTTTTTTAATTAAAAATTCTTCTCTAAACAAATTAATATCTTCCTCTAAATATTCTAAGGGCGACATAAATGCAAACCTATCATCTACATTTTTACAATTTTTTATACATTCAAAAAATGCTTTAAAAGGTTTTAAACTATTTGCATCTCTACAAGCTTTTATTGTGCCAAAAAATGCAATTATGCTGCCAACTTTTTGTTTTAATATTTTACTCATAACTATTTGAATCATAGCTTCTCCAAGTGCTTTAGTATCATATCCAAATAAAACATGGTGAAAATCGTGTGTTAATAGCAAGTGTCTTGAAATATTATTTCGTACATCATGTACTGCTAAATCATCTTGCATTTCTTCTTCTTTAAACCTTTGGTTATAAAGTTTTTCAATTCCTACATCTTTTACTATTTTATAGTAAGCATAACCTATAGTATTTTTAGGTAAAGATTTTAGATATTTAAAATCCATTAATTTTGGTAAAACTTCGTTTTCTACATAATTAATATTATTAGCTTCTCTACCCCATAAAACATCTCTGCCTTGTCTACTTTTTCTGAGGTTCCTAATAAAAGGAATAGCTAAAGGAGCTAACTCTCTATATAAAACTAATTGATAATTTAGTCTAAGTTCTCCATTTTCGTCTTTTTCATCAGGTCTTAAATCTAAACTTTCTCCATAATCGGTTAATATACATTTTATAGATTTTGCTATTTTTATTGGATTTAACATTATTTAGATACAATCACTACCCTTGCAGGTGCTTCTCCATTATTAGTCACATTTATTGAATCACTCGTTAATTTTTTTGCGGTAAATTGTTCAATATTATTTTCACCTATTGAGCACTTCTGAGGAAAAAATATGTAATTAGTTGTTTGTTGTTTTGTTATTGCTTTTGTTTCGCCTACAGGGATATCTATAGCTTTTATATCATAGTCAGTTGCTGTTCTAGTACATAAAAATCTAGTATTGTCCGCTGTTGCTTCCATAGATGCTTTTGCTGCTAATGCCCACTTTCCTCTAGTATCTGATAAGGTTGTAAAATCTGCTGCATAAGTGTAAGTAAATATATATTCTTTGTTAGCTATTGCTTCACTTGTAGTTGATTCTTGAAATACAGAATTTTGATTTAAAGTTTTGTATCGTTCTATATCTGTTGCTTGAATTTCATCACCATCCCAAGATACTGTTCCTTTTAATGATCCTTGTAATAATAAAAGTTTATTTGGTCTTCTAAAAACTTTAGAACTTTCTGTGTCATAAACTATTTCTGGATAACCTTCTAAATTATCTTCCATAGTTTCTCTAAGCAAAATATCGCCTGTTTTTCCTTCTAATACAATCCATTCCAAATCTTCTTCAGGTTTTGCGTGAGCTATTGGTGTAAACGTAATAATTATTGCCATTTATATTTCTCCTACTGGGATTATTGGGTCTTTTAAATCTACTAAAACCATGTGTTCTTGTTGGTTTCGTGCTTCTTCTATATTTTTGTCTGTGTTATCTAACTTTTCATACTTTTCGTCTATGAGTCTTTTTAAGTTTGAAAACATATCTTGTATTTCTTCTTCTGAAGTAGTTTCTGCCATTGTTTGAAAAGTTTCGTTTCTATAAGCTGCGAAAGCATATCTAACTCCATTGATTGTTTTGTATGTAATATCCATTAGTGATTTACTGTTATACTCCAAGTTCCAGACCAAGATGTTCCCGGACTGCCACTAAACCCATTACCTGCATTGTTCCATGAGTTATTTACTAGAGAAGAAGTCAGAACTGTGTAATTTCCTATAGTGCTATTGTTGGAATGAGTAATTTGGTACCTACTTTGAAAAGAACCATTACCTGTATTACTGCTTGTGCAATGAATAGTCGTAGCAGGAAAATCGCCTTTAGCAGCACAAGAAAGACTTACAAAGGGAGTTGGAAATGCTGCATTACTTGTTGCCGCAGTTCCTCTATGCCCGTCTGTGTATATGTATATGTAATTACTAGCTCCTGTATCTACGTAATACATTATTCCATATATGATAATAGACTCATTAGTGCCTGCACTTGTGCCTCTAAACTTATTCATGTCTATTGTTCCAGAAGAAGGTATAGCACCAGAATTTCCTGTTAAATCAACACCTGAACGCTCATTAACAGTAATAGAGCCGGTGGTATTTGATACATCAGTTCTGATGCTACTATGTGCCCACCCATTAGCATATCTCGTAAATGTAGATTTTCCGCTAGTATAATTTGTAGAAGTATTTGATACTGTAGGTGTTATAACAGTAGTAGAAGCAGTATTACTAGGCAGACTTCCTGAGTAGTATTCATTTAAACTAATAGGATTACTGCCACCATACTCAGTTTGTATATTAGCAAATGATACTGCTCCTGAACTTGAAATTGCCATTAGTTACTTTCCTTTTCTTGCCAGTGAACTTTAGTCATACTTTCCATATTTCTATGCCAATTTTCATGTTCTTTAAAAAGTTGTGGAGTATTTTTCCAAATACTTGTAGCTAAATTTTTTCTTGTTCCTTTATGTATTCGAGTCACTCTGTGCATTTGTGCTGAGTCCATAAGTACAAATCTATTTTCTTTGGGTCTTATTCTTTCTATAGTTTCTGTATCAATATTTAAAGCATTTTTACATTGTGCTTCTAAATTTAATCTCTCATTGTATGGTGCTACTTCCATAACACCACCACATAGATCATAACTTACTTCTACATAATAAACTAAACTTTTGTCTGCTATTAAGTAATCATCATTTATATAGTGTGCTTCACAAGTATCTTGATGCCATTCTAAAGAACCCATATCTTGAAATACTCTAGACCAGTATTCAAATCCACCTTCAAGATAATCATTTGGATTTATTAAATCTTCCCATAAAAGTTTTATAACCTCTTCTACTGAATTTCTAGGATTTTCTGCCCACCAACCTTTCCAATAGTTATACATAGGCATAGTTTGATATGCTTTAGAGTCAGATAAATTAAAAGATAAATCTAAGGCGTTATCTTTTACTAACATTATTTACCCTCTAATTCTTTTACCCTAGCTTCTAATTCTTTGATAGCTTCTACTAATAAACCTACTGTGTTGCCATAACGAATAGCTAGGTGTTCTTCATTTTCTAAATCTTTTGCTGTATAAACTGCTTCTGGTAATACTTTTTCTAAATCTTGTGCTATTAAACCTGTAAGTCTATTACCATCTGATTTTAAATCATAGGTAATACCTTTTAATTGTTTTACTTTATCTAAAGGATTATCTATAACTTCTATATTTTCTTTTAATTTAATATCAGAAGGAGAACCATAAGCTGTAATATTTCCTGAAGCTACAAGATTACCAGATGAGTCTAAAGACATTTTTAATGCACCAGCAGCACCAAAATTCATATTATCGTTAGTGTGTTGATATTGAACATAACCACGATAAGAAGCATCGCCAGAAGTTCCATCCGCCATAAATACAGATGATTCTCCTGAAGTACCGCCAACTATAGTTAAACTTGCATTACCGCTTGTATTAGCGATTGTTAGTTTGTCAGATGAATTGTAATCTGTAGGAGTAGTAATTCCAATCCCAAGATTACCAGAAGAATCAACTCGCATTCTTTCACTACCACCTGTGTTTATAACAAAAGTATCATCACTTGGAAAACCAATAAAAGTATCACTATCTCCTGTGTGTTCTAAATATCTTGGAATTATTACATCGCTATTAAAGGTTGCTCTACCTGCTGCTGACATATCAAGGGTAAGAGCAGTAACATCACTAGAACCATCTATTCCTCTAAATACAATATCTTTATCAGCTACTTTTGCATCTATGTTTAAGTTGCTACTAGCCATGTTTATAGCACCTATTTCAGTACCACCATCTTTTATTTGTATTTCTGCTCCATCAGCATCTAATTTAATAACACCATCAACATCTATAGTGAAATCTCCAGATGGGTGAGCTAGTGTTCCAGATGTGTAAGTTAAAGTGCTTTCTGCTTCAAGCGTATTTGCTGTGCCACTTCCTGTAATAATTCTGTTATCAGCATTATTATTAATTGTAGTTGCAGTTCCACCACCACCAATAGCACCCCAAGAGCTATCTTGATAACCCTCAAATTCATTTGTTGTAGAATTGTATCTAAACATTCCATTTACAGGAGAACCATTTCTTTGTGCAGTAGTTCCAGCAGGTACTTTGATTGAATCAGTACCTGACAACGTCATATTAGTAAATGTAGGACTGTCAGATGTTGCTACTGCTTGACCGATAGATACTGCTGTGCCTGATACCGATACACCTGTACCAGCGGTTAATGTAGTAATGTTTGCAGTACCATTAAAAGATACTCCATTAATTGTCCTGGCTGTTTCTAAAGCAGTTGCGGTTGCGGCATTTCCAGAAGTATCTTGTGTGCCAGCAGTATTTACGCCAGGTAAATTAATATTAGCACTACCATCAAAACTTACACCACCAATAGTTCTAGCAGTTGTTAAAGTAGCTGCAGAACCTGTGGTATTTTGATTTAAAGTACCAACAGTCGCAGTTAAAGTGCCATTTCCTAAATTCGTTAAAGTAACATTTCCAGAAAGATCACCACCCAATGTTATAACTGGCGATTTATTAATTGTGACCGCAGATGCTATATCTCCACCATCAATATTTAGTGAAACTGCTGTTCCTGTTGCACTAAATATTGCATCAATTGTATCTAAGTCTGTGTTTAAAGAAACACCCCAAGTATCTTCTGCTGCTCCTGGTTCTGGCTTTATAAGGGATAAATTTGTCGTTGTTGTATCTGCCATATTATGCTACTTCTTGTTCATCTAAATCTGTCCATGTAGTTGTTGGATTTGTTTGGTCTGTCCAAGTATCGCTTGCTACATTTTCTTCTGTCCAAGTATTTGCAGATACAGTTTGGTTAGACCAAGTATCACTTGCCACAGTTTGTTCTGTCCAAGTATCTGCTGCAACTATTTGGTCTGTCCATTTTAACCCACCGACAGAACTAAAACTAGATATTGCTGCAAGCGTAGCAACCCCACGATCTATTTGTGAGCCTATTGAAGTAAAACCAGAAGTTGCTGCGATAGTTTGTGAGGAAGCAATAACTAGGCGGCCAGTAGAACTAAAGGCAGAAACGCCTGACATAGTTACTTTGCCAGCATCTATTTGTGTACCTTCAGCACTAAATCCAGATACAGCTTGAATAGTTGCTGTACCTAAATCTATTTGTGTACCTACAGAATTAAATCCACTTGTACCTGTAAGTGTACCTGCGCCAACTGTAATAATAACGCCAGATGCACTACCGCCACTAACGCCAGCTATCGTGGCTTCAGCTTGGTGTGCTAACTCGTTATATTTGGATCTACTGTAGTAACCCTGATTATAGCCGATACTGGCCATGATGTTACGCCAGCGTTATATCAAGATCTCCAGCATTAAATCTAAAAACATCACCACTACTTACGACCTTTGAAGCATCTAAAGTAGAGTAAGCTAATAAATTACCGCTTGAAGAAGCATCTAAAATACCAACAGCAACTACAGTTCCATAATTGGCTGTAGCTGTAGGATATTCAATAGCTGCTGAATTTGTTGCAGTTGTAGGGTTTGTGCCAGAAACAGTAAATGCTCCTGTTTGTCTAGCGTAAGCTCCGCCAGAAACTTCTGTACCACCACCAGTATCAGATGGTGCAACAGTATATAAAGCTACATACAAAGTACCTGGTGCTGAATAAGCATTACCACCAAATACATGGTCTAATACTTTATCTTCTAAATAATCACTAAATCCTGACATATCTTACCTCAACTCTTAAAATGATAAGTTGTTTTGTGTGCTTTGCCATAAGTTCTTCTTCTTGGTATTAAAGAGCCTTTACCAAATTCAGCACGTTCTTGTTCCATTCTCATTTCCTCTAACGCTTTTTCAAACAACTGAGAAAACATATTTACACGTTCATCTTCCATTAAGTAGATTGAAGCGTGTTTTAGACAACCATATAAATAAACATCTGGATGCCCTGTCGATACAAAGTTAGTAGTGTTCGTGCTACTTAACGCTGCTATCGAACCATAATAGGTTAATTGTAATGTATAACTTGTGTCAGGTGTAGGCGCTAACTCTAAAGTTTTATCAACAATAGAAAAAAATACTGGTTGTCCAGAATTGTTGTCGTTAGCTTTTCTATAAACATCTAAAGATTCTATAGATTGTTGTAACAAAGGAGTGAAATCACCAGAGGTAATTTCTACGTTTATAGCTTCTAACCAATCAGTAGGTAAAGATAAATATTGACTATCGGCAGTAGTAGTTGCTCTAACCACCATATCTTTAGTTCTTAATCTTCTATTAAGTTCGCCTTCAGTAGCATCAATAAAAAAATCTAATTTAGAAGTTAAATCGCTTCTATTTAAAAAATCTGCTATCTGTGTTTTTAAATCATCGTACGTCATAATTTACCTTGCCAAGTTCTGAAAAGTTTATTGTTGGGATCGTTCAACCATTTTTTCCATTTGGCTTTATCGTTCGCCCAACCTTCTCGTATAGCTTTTTGATATATTACCATAGGTACTTCCGC
>Ga0163180_10001658_pt1 | contig 12617 bp, 33 predicted proteins | sample AtlANTMetagenome_2_FD_109647 | JGI IMG/M metagenome (GOLD analysis project Ga0163180, IMG submission 109647) | Marine eukaryotic phytoplankton communities from the Atlantic Ocean - Atlantic ANT 4 Metagenome | ecosystem: Environmental > Aquatic > Marine > Oceanic | place: North Atlantic Ocean...
ATCGAAAAGATCTGGAGGAAGTAATAACAGAAGTTCAGGTACAGTTCGCAAACGAAAATCCAGCGTGGATTCCGTTAGAAACACTACTAGCTCTGCAAAAGGTACAAAGTGTCTAAAAAAATCAAAGATCCAAAGTTAAGACTTATACTTGCAAATCAACAAGTAGAAAACCTTGTTGCATTACTTGAAGATAATCCATATAAGTCATACATGTATCAACACTTGAATCCCATCAAGTATGAAATTTTACGTCAACTTACTAATCTAAATGTCACAGACTCTAACAAAAACAACGGAATACAATCCTAAACTTTCTGATTCTTTTGGTGGTACAATCGAACAGAACATTCCTGAAGATGTTGTGTGGATTGATGATGCTTTCTATGTTAAAGAGACCCGTTTTGGCCTTTATACATCTGTCTTAAAAGAACCATTAGGGCAACACTTTCTTACTGGTGCTACTAAGGATGGTGTGACTAATATGTCACGTTGGCATCTTATGTGTTTGCAGGATGGTACTTTACAAGATCATTCTTTTGTAGTAAACTCTGGTGTAGTTGCAGGTAAACTATGACCAAAAAAGAGTTTAAGAAAACTGACAGCAAAGGTCGTGAAGAAACTTGGGAGTGGGAAGAAACACCTGAAACAAAAGAAGCACTCAGGAAACTTCATAAGACTATTGCAGAACTAGAGTTGAAAGCCCCTGATTATGGAGTTGGTAAATGAAAGATTATGATCCGTTGACACCCGATGAGGTGAATGATGCTGCAAAGGAATTTTTTCCGTTGTTTGACATCGTGCATCGTAACATGCCTGAAAACTGCACAGTTGAAGACACTATTAAGGTGATGGAAACTGTGTGTAGTATGGCACAAAAACGACGTGCATATGATAAAGGTGAGGTTGGTCCGTTTGGATTCAATAAAAAGACAGAAGAAGTTGCCACTTGACACTAATATCAGTATCATATATACTATTCATACTTAACAAAGGTACATGACTTATTCTATTACACTGAAAACTTCTGAGGGTGAGCAAATTATTGAGTGCCCTGATGATTCATACATTCTTGATGCAGCTGAAGAAGCAGGTGTAGATCTTCCTTACTCATGTCGTGCAGGTGCTTGTTCATCCTGTGCAGCAAAGATTGAGTCAGGTACAGTTGACCAGAGTGATCAATCTTTCTTGGATGATGATCAGATTGAAGCAGGATTTGCACTGATCTGTGTTGCATATCCAACCAGTGATTGTGTAATCAAGGCTGAAGCAGAAGAGGAACTTTATTGATGGCATGTAATCTTCGTAAGCAAACACTAGACGCGCTGCGTTCTCAGTGTAGAGGTAACATCGACAAAGCACGGGTTAATGTAGAAGTATATCTGCATAACCCTGTTGGTATTGGTGAACATCCTGATGTTCTTGCTGCTATTCAAGAACAAATAGATCTTATTGCTAAAGAAGAAGAACGTTTGGATGTTCTTGACAAATATTTTGAAGATCATGTATGAAGAACTAGACACATTTGAAAGAGCTCTTCAACACTTTGGTACAAGAGTTGAAGTATATACATGTATGGAAATGGGTGGTAAAATTTCCGCAGAGGAAGCATACCAACAGATTAAAGAAGAACTTAAAGAATTGAAAAAGGTTCGGAAAACATGGAAGAAAGAGCAAGAGTAACAGAAGCAACTGAAAAGGATTGGGAAGACTTCTGGAAATCAGAGGATGTTATCAATTCATACTCTGAGTATTTTGAAGATGTGTGGTGGGAAATGGAAGAAATTGAACCATTAACACCTGTTACGCAATCCGAAAGAAAAGATTAAATCACTAACTAATTGTGAAATGCTATGTTAGGATGTTCACACATTCAGGAGATTGCCCATGACCCTACCCAAAAACAAAAAAATCGAACAAGAACATATCGAGTCGATGAAAATTGCGGTAGATCAATATGATATTAGGGCAATTCATCCAGATAAAATGGAAGAATTTGCAGAACATTTGGTACAGAAAGCAAGAAATCAGGAACCAACACCATGGAGAACTGGTAGCCCTCTTGATGACTGACAATTAAAATAGTGGCACAAGGGGGGTTGCGACCCTCCTTTTTTTGTGCCATATTAGGTGGGTAGTCAACCGAGTCTCTATGACCGACAACAATCGTCCCGAAGTTCTTCTGTCCGCAGCAGATCACTGGGAAGACATTAAGATCCGTTGGCAGATTCATCAGTATGAAATGAATCATCTCATGAAGGATCTTTCTCTTGTTCTTAATGCTTTGACTGACAGAGCATTTTATACTGTGACAGATCGATGAGTGGCACAGGGGGGATTGACATCCTCCCTTTTTTTGTATAAATTATTAACAGTTAATCAAAAACCATGAAACTCTTAGCAGCGTTATTGCTAATTGGTGCAACATCTGCTCCCGCACTTGCTAGTCCTGCAACAGGATATAGGTCAAGGGGTGGATATGCTGAACAAGAAAAGTGCTTCCGAAAAGAATATCGTGAAGAATATGTGCCAGGTACTATGAGTAGCCCTGGTTATGTGAGATCATATAAGAAACGAGTGCGAGTCCCTTGCGAGAATCATAATGGAGGAATCTATATGCCTCAGTCTACTCCTCGTTCTTTCCCTAGATATGAAGACCCACATCCCAACATGGGTCGTGTGGATAACAATTCCTGTGTCGAAGGTACAGTAGCTGGTGGATTGTTGGGTGGTGCATTAGGTGGAGTTCTTTCTAAGAAAGATAACTGGATCTGGGCGATTCCTAGTGGAATGGTTGCAGGTAGCATGATCGGGTGCCAGGTGGACGGTGGTTGAAGTGTCCACTTTTGACACCATCCACTCCGATCTCGTGTATATTAAGAGAGTCAAAGGAAAACCACTCATGGCAACCCGCTCACGCATCGGCATCGAACTTAAAGACGGTTCTGTTCTCTCTGCCTATCACCACTGGGATGGTTATCCGCAGTGGCTGGGTCGCATCTTGAACACTCACTATGCCACTAAAGAACAAGCAGCAGATCTGATTGATGGTGGTGATATGTCAACTTGCTGGACAAATGAGCGTTGGACTGGTAAAGAACTTGCTCCTTATGTGAAAGAGATTAAAGAGACCGAAGAATATGGTCCTCAATACTATTCACAACGTGGTGAGAATTGCCCTCCCCGTTATGATCAAACCCGCGAAGAGTTTCTCTCTGATGGTGAAGAGTTTTCCTATATCTTCACCAGTGCAGGTTGGATGTGCTATGATATGAATTCGTTCAATAATAAAGAACCCGAAATCACTGAAATCCCTTCTGGAGCACTTGCAGTATGAAAAACGAACTTGAAGCACAACAAATTGCCCAAGAGTTTTGGGAGATGATTGAATCTGAGGCAGCAGAGCTTGAGGTTACTGTTGATTACTATCTTGAAGAGTTCTTCTGTTCGTGATATAATCTATGAGTAATCCATCGGAGAAAATGACCAAGTTTTTCTACATCGTTGACCACTATATTCCATTTCCTTCTAGTGAATATGGTGGCATTTGGAATGTAATTGCAGAGGATGATGATGAGTGTTTCGATCTCATCACCAACACAGATAACGGTGATTTTAATAGTCAATACTATGGAAATCTCCGTGAAAACATTCTGAAGTCGCGTACTTATGCGCTTTCAGAAGATCTTGAGTCCCAAGTCGTTGAGGAATTTACAACATGAGTGAAGAAGTATCATCGAGTCGTAAAGCATCAGCAGTTATGAAAACTGTATCGGGCAAATTGTCTGATGTGATTGCTACTTTGGGGTGGGACTGTTATGATGATGTAGTCGTGGAGATTGGTGGCACTGTTGTTAGTGGCATCCATCAGGGTGAAGACTACAACAAAAAGTGGGCTACACCCTATGGTGTTCGCAAGTACAACAAAGATGCTTTTATCATCATCAGTAACAATTCTCGTAGAGATTTGACTGGATCTAAACCCATGGACAGAGAACATAAACCTCAACACCCATATGAACCAAAGAAAGAGGTGAAGAAAGATGCAACCTGACATGACAATCTCTTGGGATCAACATCTCAAGAGTGGAAATGTGTGGAAAGCAAATGTTGAGCTTTCCATGCAAGGTGGTGACAACGATGAACAACTCATCTATAATGTGGATGTTTATGTAGTGGCACCTACACAAGCACTGGCACAGTATATTGTTGTTACGATGTATCCAGACTATGAGTCAATCTGTATTGATGATGAACCAACTCGAACTGCCCCCTGATTTTATTCATGAACCACCAAAAGGTTTCTCTTATGAAGTTACAGAGCATCGAAAAAATATGCTTGCTATTTGGATTCTCAACCATGGTGTGTTCTCTTATACTGATACACCACCAAGGTCAATCTGGGGTTTCTACAGCAGAACAAAGAAGTGTTATCATGCGCCTATTAACTCCACCAAGCACGGAAATCAGGTAGACATTTCTAATACCCGTGCTTATACTGCTATGCAGTTAAACCTCAATCCGTTGGAGGCTGCACTTTATGGATGATCCACAGGTTGATGATTATGTTCGTTGGGGTGACATAGAGGGATGGGTATATTTCAAGGATCCAAATTATTATATTACAATAGAGATTGGAGTAAAACCTAAACCCAACTGTGAATATACCCGTGAACAGAAGCACAAATATATTCACACTCTTATTTGTTGTTTTCCTTGGAATTGGAATGAATTAGAGTATGTTCATACTAGAAAGAACAGATATGGTAAAACTTTGGAGGATATGGAAGTATTCGTTAGGGAGCTTTAGTGATGATAAAACAGAACTTTATGATAATTACGTTGCTATCATACGCACCAGTATTTTTGTTAGTTACATGGTCACTAACGCTTTTATCGTATCTGGAGTGATTCGCCACTGGAATGATGTACCGAGTAAATTATCTCAAACCAAAGAAGAAAGGCTATGCCAAACATACAGCAACCTTCCTTAAAATTGAAGATGCTATATTTTGGGAGCAACATGTAAAGGAAACTTTGAAAGCAGTGGACACTCAGATTACTGTCCACTAATCTCCCACAGACCACCAATCCCGTGTATATTAACAGAGTCAAACAAATGAACGACATGAGTTACACCCTGGAACAATTCGAGCAAGACAAAGAAACTCTTATGAATTTGATTGCTGATTGTGAGGAACTTGAGATGAAAGAAAATGGCGATGAGTATTTCATCAAGTGTGACGAATTTGCCCAAGATAAGTACACCGTCTGATATGAACTTTCCTACTTCCACTGTCAACGTCCTGCCACATCTTAATGAACTTCGTGATAAGTGGCGGCAACAAAATTTCACCTTCACTAAAGATCAGCAGGATCAATATGATATGCTGGTTCAAGCTCGTCGTGAACGTGTTCGGTGGTTCTATGAAACCAGTCGCGTGCAAGTTGGTCCCAAGGTGACTAAAAAGGTTGAAGAGGTACAAGAAGACCAAGACGATTGAACAAGTGGCACAGAGGCGCTCCTAGTGGGGTCTCTGTGCTTTATATTAGCCACATCAACGGAACACGGATGACAATCACCCTTCGCCCTCATCAGGAACGCATCATCAATCGCCTTTGTGATTACAATAAAGGTCAGGTGATTGTGCCCACTGGTGGTGGCAAGACTTTGACGATGATCATGGATGCTCAAGCTTCCATGGATCGTTGTAGTAATGGTGTGACGACTGTTGTTGTTGCTCCGCGTATTCTGCTGGCAGAACAACTGTGCAGCGAATTTATGGAGGTGATTGATCCTAACAACAGCGATCCTTATCTGCATGTGATGCACGTTCACAGTGGTGAAACGCATCACGTCAGTACAACTAAAGCAGAAAAGATTCACCTTTATGCTAGTTGTGCTCGCACTATGGGTGAGAATGTTATCATCTTCACCACATACAATTCGCTCCATCGCATCATGGAGGCAGATATTGAGGTGAACAATATCTATTTTGACGAGGCACATAACAGCGTCAAGCGTAACTTCTTCCCTGCTACTGAGTTCTTTGCAGAAAATGCTGATCGTTGCTACTTCTATACTGCTACTCCTAAGCATAGCCTTACACCTAAAAAACCAGGCATGAATTGGTCTGTTTATGGTCAAGTTCTTGCCAACATTCCTGCTCCTGAGTTGGTTGAAGGTGGTTACATTCTTCCTCCCAAAGTTGTAGTGAAGCAACTGCCTTTGATTAAAGGTCGTAAGGTCATGTATGCAGAGGATGCTGACAACTTGCTGGAAACTATCGATGATAACAACATCAGCAAGACTTTGATCTGTGCTCGTACAACCAAGCAGATTGTGGGTCTTATCTCTCAGTCTGACTTCTGTGCTGAGTTGTATCAGCGTGGCTATTCTTGGATGACGATCACATCTAAGACTGGTGCAATCATCGACGGCAAGAAAGTTGATCGTGAAGAGTTCTTCAACACGTTGAACACTTGGGGCAAAGATGGCACTAAGAAGTTTGTAGTCATCCACCACTCTATTCTGTCCGAGGGTATCAACGTCAGTGGACTTGAGGCAGTTATCTTCATGCGTAACATGGATTATATTGGCATCAGTCAATCTATTGGTCGTGTGATTCGTTTGGGTGGCACTGAGAAAACTTTTGGTCTTGTTTGTATTCCTACATATGACACGGTTGGTATCAGCACTGCCCGCAAAGTTCAGGCAGTTGTTGATGTCGTGTTCAATCAAGGTCAACCCGCTATCAGTGAGATTCGTCGATGAATTATACAAGAGCAGATATTATCAACGCATTATGTGCAGAGTGGGATTATCTCTGTCATGATGATTTTGATCCTGAAAATGATCAAACTACCCAAGAATATCGTGAGGAACTTCAAAACTACTCTATGGAAGAGTTAGTAGAAGAAACTTGCACTGGTGACGGTTATACTTTAGATGAATGGATGGAAAACTGGGGATGATTTCGATTCATGTAATTAAAAATGTTAAGACAACTATTAAGGATAAATTTTTACGCTATGTTCTAAAAAATGATCAACATACTGCAAGAATTGGAGGTGTGTCTAAAACAAATTTTTTTCTTAATTGTTATGATGATGAATTAGTAAAACTATATCATAAGAATATCGAACCTATCTTGAAAAATCACATAAACAATAATTTCAAGATGAATTGTATTTGGTATCAAATTTATTTGAAAAATAGTGGATCATATCATGATTTTCACACACATAAAAAAGAGGATTGTCATCTCTCTGCTGTTTATTATCTAAAGTTAAAAGATAAGAATATTTCTACTGAATTTAGAGTTAATAATCAAAGAATTAAATTGGACATTTCTGAAGGTGATTTAGTTTTATTTGACGCATCAATTCCTCATTCATCTCCACCTAATAACACTGATGAGGATAAGGTGATAGTTTCTTTTAATCTTGATTGCAGGTAGACAGTTGGTCAAACTGTCCACCATTCTCCCCATGGGAGTCAATTCCGTGTATATTAACAGTGTCAAAGGATTTCACCATGATTGCTGTCGAAACCCGCAAATGTTCTAAGTGTGGTGCTGTGCATCCGCTGACTGAGGAATTTTTTGGACGCAATCAATCCACTAACACTGGTGGAGACAAGTATTTCCGTCCTGAGTGTAAGAAATGCACAAGAGAAGCAGGTAAAGGTAAGAACGAAGCTTACAAACTTGCAGGTAAACCACCAGTGCCAAATGTTGGTGCTTGTTGTGATCGTTGTGGACGCGATCCTGGTGCTAAAAAGAATGATCCAACAAAGGCAAAGTTAGTCTTCGATCACTGTCACGAAACTCTACAACATCGTGGGTGGTTGTGTGATAATTGCAACCGTGCGATGGGGATGCTTGGTGATGATATTGCAGGCATGATTCTGTCTGCAAAATATATCGCAAAGACCACTGGAATCAGTAAAGATCAAGTATTGCAACAACTTGACGACATGTGGGACAGTTGAACAACCTGCACACACCCGCTTGATTTCTGCCCCATCCTGTGCCATTATACTGGTATGAAAAACACTCATCTCCAACACCCCGAAGATTCTATCCTTTCGGGTGATCTTTCTGTCCTTGATTGGTTCCTCGCTGAGAGTGAACTTTCCGTGAAGATTGACGGTGCTCCTGCTATCGTTTGGGGCACAAATCCTCAGACAAAGAACTTTTTTGTCGGCACAAAATCTGTATTCAACAAAAAAATCATCAAGATAAATGAAACGCATGATGATATTGATCGGAACCATTCTGGGGCTGTTGCTGATATACTACACCACTGTTTTGATTGCCTTCCTAGTTTCGACGGGATTGTTCAAGGTGATTTTATTGGGTACGGTGATGATGATACTTTTTGCCCCAATACGATCACTTATATCTTTTCTGAAATAATCGAACAAAATATCATCATCGCTCCTCATACTTTCTATGCAACTGATGGTGAACTGAAAGATGCTTATGTCATCGAAGATTCTTTCGACTTCGATGATACTGAGTCGTGTAAATTCGTGAAACCTAGTGCATGGCAGATTGATGAAGATTTCGATGAGATTGTTGGTTTCGCCCGTCAAATGGCCCAGTTGGTAACATTTGCCGATCCACTTGAGGCAGAGAAACTTAAGATTGATCTTAACCGTTGTATTCGTGAAGGTCGCGAAGTTGTACCCGAAACATTTGACAACTCTCGTTTGATTAGTTACTGGTTCCTCATCAAATCTATCAAGGAAGATATGCTTTTCCTTTGCCGTAATAACGGCCCTAAAGCATACATCGGCAACAAACAGTGTGGCGGTGAAGGTTATGTTCGTACCAACGATTACGGCATGTTTAAGTTAGTCAACCGAGAGCAATTCTCTCATGCAAACTTTAACAATAGCAAGTTCTCTTGTGCCAGTTGACCTAGTGTCTACTTTTCTCCCCACGGGCATCAATTCCGTGTATATTAACAGTGTCAAAGGAATTGCACCATGATCGTCACTCAAACCAAACCACAATTTCTGACTGAAGCACTCATCGAAGTTTGTAATAATGAGTGGAAAGTTCTTTCCCTTGAAAACAATCGCTCTGTTTACACTCAACTTGAGATGGAAGTTGGTCGCAAATATATCAAAGTTTGGTCTTACCTTGTCAGCGGTGGCGAGAGACTTAATGGCAATTCTTGCTGGATGTTTGTTGATAAGAATACCGGCGAATGTTACAAACCTGCTAGTTACAAAGCACCCGCAAAAGGTGTCCGCTATTTGATCACTCAGCTGGCAGATAATCCTCACATTTGTGATCCTTACGGTTCTTTCCTGTATCTCTGATGGATGACTTTTTTCCCGACCTGCAACAACAACTGAACAAACTTACCGTCATTCGTTATGATCAAATCCAAAGCACAAATGCTCAACGTGATGAAAAATTGCGAGGGAGCAGACACACTAACAAGGGAAGAAAAGTTTCAAGTCTTTTGCAGAGTATGCGACAACATGCTGAAAGAAGGAAGACTTTCTAAAGCAAATCACACTCGTTGGACTAACATCTGGTGAACGTAACTAAATCCACAAGAGCACCTAAAACAGGCAGGCAAATCGTCTGCCCTAAGTGTAATTCAGTTACAACAGTTTATCACTTTGCCTGGAGTGCATTAGGATGCCAAACTTGTAACCAAATGATCAACAAACTCGATTGGAGTTTAACATCATGAAATGGGAAGTCAAGCTTTATCAAGGTGGATCAGTATTTACTGAGGAAGTTTATGCAAACGACTACCAAGATGCGAAGGCAACTGCACAAGCAAGAAATCCCACGGTAAAGATTATCGGATGTAATCCTATCGTAGGAGAAACATCCTCATGGAGTAATGATGATGACGATGATGATACAAATTCATCACAATCTTCATCATCTTCGTGGAGTAACAGTGGGACAGATGTAGGCGGAATGTTAGGTTTATTCGCTGTCTTATTTGTTCTGTGGTTGATTATTGAGTATTGGATGTTTATCATCCCAATCACACTTATAGGAGTAATTTTGTGGTATTGGGGAAACAAATAAACCAGTTCTAGAACTGGCACACAAGCGGTTGTGTGGTCGCTGTTTTCATGTATAGTTAAAGAGTCAAAGGATTTCACCTCATGCAACTCACTTCAAAGGACGGAAACATGGTTGTTGACTTCTACCCCGTCAAATTTGCAACGGGTGAGATTCACAATCGTCTGATGCTCAAAGTTGTTACTTTCATGGGCAAAACTCAATCCAAACGTTACATCAACAAAAAAGACTTTCAGTATGAGTTTGATTCCCGCACTCATGGTTATGGTTATCAAGTAACCGACGAATCTATGCTCCCTCAGTTGTTCAATTCTGCGATGGGAATGGCTTGCTAAATGTCACTTATCAAAACCTATCTTCATTTTCTCATGACTCAAATGACTGACAACATCATCGACCGCGATCAACTCCAAGATGCGATGATTAACCAGATCTTGGATGACATGGACATCAAAACTATGATGGCCATTCTTTATGATAACATGAGTGAGAGTTATGATAAGTATTCTGTTGATGAATTGATTGCAGAAGTAGAAGAGTATTACCCACAATTATTGGAGGAAAGTGAAGCCTAAAAAACCAGTTGTAGAAGTGGCACAGTATCGGTTGAAAATCCCCTGATTCTGTGCCATTATACTGGTATGAACAAAAAAACACAAAAGCATCTTTCAATCCCCGAGAATCGCATCAACTATTGTTTTCACTTTCTTGATGAGTTTTCTCCTGAGTTTGTTGATTACAAAAAATGCTATGATAAGATAGCAGAATGGTCCGACAAACTTGACACTTCTGAATCACACTTCTGATGAGACTTTTCTTCCTTGCTTTGTTTGTTATCCTCGGTGCTAATCTTGGTATTGAGTTGTTAGATAGCAACATGACTCAAATCATCAAAGAGCGAAACGAATCCATCCAACGCACTATCAACAACCTTTGAACACAACAACAGCAACTTATTCGATTCAGGTAACAACAGAGGGAGGACATTTGTCATTCCTAAAGGATATGCCAACCCGCCCTAAAACACACAAAGGGATAAAAGCACAGAACACAAAGTTATGCAAATGGGTAGAAAAACACTACCCTGATTATAAAGAATACCAAGTCATTCTCCTTTCCTAAAATGTTATTTGTTTCTGGTGATTCTCAATTCTTCGATATTACTCACAAGGTCTATGAGTTCTTTACCGAGAGCTACGAGATTTCGAGCGACGTAGAAATTTTTGCTACTAACCTACGAGATGACAACGCCCTCGGATTTACTGAGGTTAATGGTGAAGAGCAATTTGTCCAAGTTCACAACGCCCTCACAAAAGAGGAGCACGTTAAAACTATTCTCCACGAACTTGTCCATGTTGTGCAAAATGAGCAAGGGCTGATTGACGATGATGAGAGAGAATCTCAAGCATATATGTTAGAGGGGGTTCTTTACAACAACTATTGTGCCAGCCAGCAAGGTGTCCACTAATCCCCCCATGACCCGCTGATCCGTGTATATTAGATGCATGGGGGACAACGCCCCATTCACTTCACTAACCTCACTTCTCATGCGTAAGATCGAACAGCAAATGAATGACGCAGTTGCTAACAACAAAAACTGGCAATCTGCTAATACTTCTGTTCACTACAACGAAGAAAATGGTGTCTCTATTGTTCGCCTTCACGGCAACAAAATTGCTGAGATTGGTGATGATTATCTCCAAATCTTTGATGGCGGTTGGCAGACTACTACCACCAAAAGCCGTCTGAATGCACTCATCGACCGCTTCTGTAATGCAGTCACTGATGGTGTCTTTCAGAAGGACTTTCAGTGGTATATTCGTGACAACAAAGTGACCCGTGATTTCGACAACGGTTACATCTTTGCCTGATGTAATCATAGAGGGGTTACTCACACTTTCCCTTCTATAATTACTTCACTTAAGTAACACTCTGGGCACGTTAGCGTTGCATCGGTAAGTCCCAGATTTGACCAACTAAACTAACACTTTCTTTTCTCAAAATGACTCGTTCAACTGCACTTGGTATGCTCAAAGTTGGTAACACCGGAGATGAGATTCTTCAAATCCTCGATGTTATCGTTGCTGATATTGAGAGCGAGAAAACCATTAACGAGATTGCAGATCTGCTGTTCTGATAGTACACTAAGGGGGGCATAAAATCTCCCCTTTTTTGTACCCATATATACAAGATTATGCTTTTTTTATATTAAAAAAGGTATTTTAAATGTATATGAGTTGTTTGTATCGTTCTTGAGAATATCTTCTAGTGATGTACTCAGGGGGGTATTCAGAGGGTCTCCGTAGTTACTTAGAGGGTCTTTTTATTCTCAATTAAATGTGTCTAGGAGTAGTGATCTTTGCCCGCAGTCTATCACACACTCGCAGAAATGTCAAGGGGGCGCTCATAAGTTTTTCCAGGGATTGACAACGCAAAATTATCAGTCTTTCTTATAAATACTGATTGGAAGATTGACAATATCGCTCAGGCATTCTATACTAACAAAGTATCACTCACGGAGTCAGTCTCATGTCAGTTGCTATCAGTCAGGCCCAG
>Ga0163180_10001659_pt1 | contig 12604 bp, 12 predicted proteins | sample AtlANTMetagenome_2_FD_109647 | JGI IMG/M metagenome (GOLD analysis project Ga0163180, IMG submission 109647) | Marine eukaryotic phytoplankton communities from the Atlantic Ocean - Atlantic ANT 4 Metagenome | ecosystem: Environmental > Aquatic > Marine > Oceanic | place: North Atlantic Ocean...
ACCGCCTGTATCCACGGGCTGCGAGGCAGCACCGGTGTCGATCTTCCCCTCTGAGGAAGACTCCTTTCCAGCATCACAACCCAGCACACCAAGCACGCCGAGGACCCATACATGCGCATTCATGACCACAGGCTACCATCTGCGCCTACGGTCCAACACCCTCCGGCCACCCGCCCTTACGTGGGTCACTTGCGCCCTCAAAGTGTTCCGAAGTCCCTCGAATGACCTGAACGGAGGAATAGAAGCCCTTGAGCGTGACGGTGTGCCCGAGCTGCTGAAGCTTCTCAACGCTGTCCGGAGAGGTCCCGACATCCACAAAGAGAACATTGGGCGCCCACTGGTGATGCATTCTTGGTGCACTCACAGCCTCCGAAGGATCCATCCCAAAGTCGATGATGTTGATGATCACCTGAAGGGTGCTGGAGATGATGAACGGCCCTCCACTGGCACCGATGACAATGCGCTCTTTGCCATCTGGTGAGATCAAGATCGTGGGGCTCATGCTCGATAGGGGTCGAGCCCCCGGCGACACCGCATTGGCCTCCGACCCCACCAGCCCGTAGTGGTTGGGCACCCCAGGACGGGCCACAAAGTCATCCATCTCATTGTTCAGTAAGATGCCACTTTGGGGCGCGACCACCCGGCTGCCAAAGCTGGTGTTGATGGTGGTCGTGAGCGCCACAGCCAGCCCATCCGAGTCCAGCGCACTGATGTGCTGTGTACCCTCATCCTGGCCGGCATCAACAGGAGTGCCGTAGTGCTCTGGCGGATGGGTACGCTGGGGATCGAAGTCTTCCTGGATGCTGCGAATTCGCTCCTTGGAGAGCAATCGCTTTACGGGCACGTCCACCCGATCCGGGTCGCCCATGTATCGAGCCCGATCGGAAAAGGCGTGCTTCATCGCCTCCGCCAGACGGTGATACAGCGCCGCACTCTGCGACGCGGGCATCTCCCCCTCCTCCAGCACACTGAGCACCTGCAGCAGGACCACCCCACCTGAAGACGGCGGCGGCATGGTCACGACAGTCCAGCCCCTGTAGGCACCGACCACGGGCTCGCGCTGGCGCACGGTGTACCCACGAAGGTCTGCCTCCGTCAGAATGCCGCCAGCGTCTTGAACTGCCGACACGATGTCTGCAGCGATCTCGCCCTTCATCAATCCGGGCGCGCCCTTTCGAGACAGCCGTTCCAGCGTTCCAGCCAGGTTTCCTCGCTGCACCATCGCTCCCCGTTGCGGCACCCACTTCAGCCCAAAGAGGGACTGGCTCAGGGCGGGGGCGGCATCTCCTGCCTCCTCCAAGGCCTGGCCAAGGTGTGCGCCCACTGGAAAACCCTCATTTGCCAAGGCCATCGCTGGGGCAACCACATCCTTGAAGGGCAGCTTTCCGTATCGCCGATGCAACTCAGCAAGTCCCACTGCCTCGCCTGGCACCCCCACCGCGAGCCCACCTATTCGACTGGCATTCGCTACCTCTGAGGAGGTGAACATGTCTCGAGAAGAGGCCGCCGGTGCGATTTCTCTGAAGTCCAGAACGGTCTGCTCACCATCCGGGCTCACAACCACGGCGAAGCCACCACCTCCCAGGCCACTGCCTGCTGGCTGAACCACTCCCGCCGCAAGCGCTGCAGCCACGATGCCATCCACCGCATTGCCGCCGTCTCGCATCACCTGCGCACCCGCCATGCTGGCAAGCGGATGATCTGCGGCGACCATGCCTTGCTGACCCACCGCAGGAGGCGGCGCCGCCGCCATATTCAGTAGGGCACACAGCCAGAGGACAACCCCTCGTTGTCGCATCATGGCGCGAACACCCAGACAAAAACCACCGCGACAACAACCTGAAGCAGCCACCGCTTCCAGCCCGCCCGAAGAGCGCCTGCCGCGATGAGCGGGCCCAGGCCACCGACCGCCAATCCACAGGTCAAACCAAGCGTCGCTCCATCGACTTGGATCGACATGGCCCGGTCGAGGACACCCAGGCCACACACCGCAGCCGCAGTGCCATCGGTCAGTGCAGCGAGGACGGCCCCCGCCAAGGTCAGAGCCGGCGCGCCAAGAGAGCCCATTTGCTCTCCGACCAGCTCCAGCCCAGTCGCGGCCATCTCTGGTGCTCCACCCGCAATCGCAATGAGCCCAAGGCACATTGCAGAGACCATCCAGCCCACATATCCAAGCTCAATGCGCTGCAGGTTGGTTCGAGCCTGGTACAGCCCGATGGCAATTCCACAGAAAAGGGCCCACAGTGCCGCCCCCGGAATGCAGGCCACCACAGCCACTGCAATCAGCGGCACCAGGCGCCTCATCTGTACACCCGCGGCTGCATTGAGGTCCTGGCGTCGCGGCGCTGCCAAGAGCGCCAAGAGCACCCCAAGCGGAGCCAAATAGAGGAGCACGCTTGGATCCCTCGCCGACATCAGCAAGACCGCAGGGTCTCCCATCCGACCGATGAGGCCGCCTCCCGCGGCTGCCAATGCCAGCCGTGCCGCACCGCCCCGCGTCTGCGCACCCGCCGCCAGAATAGCGGCCGCGGGCACCTCTCCCAGCACCGCACCACTGACCAGTGCGACGAGCATGGGTGGGCCCGGAATGAACAATGGACCACCCGCCCGGAGCACCGCACCGAGAATCGACCAGAGCACCAGGAGGATCAGGACATCGCCCATGCCGCTGGATGTCGGCAGCACCCACAGGTCCGACCAGGCCAGCAACCCACCGATCAGACCACCGAGCCACGTCAGCAAGACGATCAGTCCAGCCACGAGGGCCCTTCGGCGCAGCCCTGCAGCCGCCCCCAGTAGCACCAAGGGAAGCGTGCTCAGAACAATGGCGAGGATGATCGGGTTCACCCAGCTCTCCTATCCTCCCGGTCCACCACCGGGTTCTCAAGCCGCCCGATTCCTTCCACCTCCACCACTACCGTCTGCCCATCGGTCAGCGGCCCCACACCAGAGGGCGTACCCGTCGAGAGGATGTCGCCCGGAAACAAGGTCATGATGGATGAAACAAATTCCAGCAGTCTCGGGACATCAAAGATCATGTCGGATGTCCGGCCATCCTGACGCAGCTCACCATCCACCCAAGCCCGCACTCGCAAGTCATTGGGATCGATGTCCGTGGCCAGGACAGGCCCCACAGGACAGAACGTATCGAAGCCCTTTGCACGGGCAAAAACACCATCCATCCTCTGAAAGTCGCGGGCCGTCACATCGTTCACGCAGGTGTATCCGGCGACATAGTCCAAGGCGTCCGTCGCGGAGATCCGCGTCATCTTCCGACCGATCACCACACCAAGCTCCGCCTCGTGGTCCACTCGCTCTGTGCCCGGTGGAAGCCGAATGGGCTCGCCCGGACCGATGAGTGCGCTGGTGGGCTTGAGGAACACCTTGGGCACCTTGGGTATCGCCCGGCCCATCTCCTCGATGTGTGCCCTGTAGTTGGAGCCGATGCCCACGATCTTTGTTGGCTGAACACCAAGAATGTCCTGGCTCATGACTCGACGTTCCCCTCGAGCATCTGAACGCACTCGGTCGGGTCCGCCGTAAACAGCAGCAACCCTCTCCACACCCAGCGCTGCCATTGGTAGTCGTCGATCTTGCCTTGGGCCACAGCGAGGTGACACCGTGGAAGCTCGCCACCATAGGCCGCAGTCAGATCGGCAAAGAGCGACTCAAACTCTTCTTCATCCGGACGGTAGCCGATGAACAGGACGGTGTGGGCCCGGATCCGCTTGCGCAGCGCCTTCCGCAGGTCGGCCTCCAGCTCCTCCGCAGGCCCTACCGCCAAGGTGTCCGGAGACTCCAGGCCACCACGCCACTTGTAGATGATCGTCTTGCCCTCGACGCCCTCTGGAAGAGGATCGCCTCGGTAATGCAGCTCAACCTCACGCCCCTGCCCTGCCGCAGTACGCTCCAAGAGGTCATCCTGACACGTCGTGTGGATCACCGGAAAGCGAGAGACCACAGCCTCATGGGCCTCGGTCTGGGCAACATCGACTGCACCAACCTGCGCACGCAGCAGCGCCACCAGCGCGGCCTGACCATTGGCCTCAGAGTACAGCGCGGCTCCCTCCGTGACAGAAGGCACAACCGGAGTGGGGCGTGCACCAGGACGCAGTAGAGGCTTCTTCCACCCCAGCAACTTGGCCAGCGCCTTGCCCGACGGGTAGTTGCCACCGGCCGCCTCGACAGCCTCACCGGCAAACCGGCTGCCAACAAAGATGCTGCAGGTGCCCTCTTGGACCGCTTTAATGACGGCGACGGGGAGATTCATGCGCGCTCCGCAGCTGAAACGGCCGCCGCCAGAGCAACCCGATCCCGGCAGACCGCACCCACCTGACCAACGGTCAAGGATGCAATGCGTGCACCGAGATCCCCGCATCGCTCCGGGCTCCACCCACGGGTCAGGCCGTGCAGGTAGCCCGCCGCATAGGCGTCCCCTGCCCCTGTCGTGTCCAGGGCCTCAGTGGGGTGGATTCCAATCTTGTAGGTCTTGCCACCAGTGCGCACCAGCGACCCCTCCGAGCCCAGCTTGACGATGACGTGGTCCACATCCTCAGAGAGGGTCATCAGGGCGTCCTCTGGCGTAGAGCCACACATCGCCCGCGCTTCCTCTGCGTTGAGGAAGACCACATCTGCAAACTCCGTCACAAGGTGGGTGAGCGTGTCCCTGCACACACCCACAACAAATGGATCTGCGACATCGACACTGACCAGGTTTTCCGCCTGGTTGGCTACCGCGACGGCCTCCATACACCTGGACGCCATCGGCTCGCCAAGCATGAGATAGCCCGTCACATGGAGGATTCCCGACTCTCGAATGTCTTCATCAAAAGTACCCAACCCTGAGAGATGAACAGCGGCACCCAGATCTGTCAGCATGGTGCGCTCTGCATCCCGCGTGCTGATCAGGGAGAGGCACTTGCCGGTCGCATGCTGTGCCGTGCGCGTCAGCGCATGACTCCCACACGCCTCGAGCATCGACTTCTCATACAGAGCGCCAAATTCATCGTCACCGATTTGGCCACAGTAGCGAACCTCGGAGCCCATCAGACCCATGGCTGCCAAGGTGTTGGCACACGACCCACCCGAGGCCATCTGCACACCCAACTGCTCCACCTTGGAGAGCACCTCCTGCCAGCGACCATCATCCACAGGCGTCATCTGCCCACGGGCAAAACCATACTCACCAAGGACCGCCTCATCTTCGATACGCACCAGCGCATCGACGATTGCATTGCCCAAACCAACCGCATCAAAACGAGTCTGCACAACCCCTCCCGGGTCTCGTTGCATCTGGTAGCCGAACTGCGACCGGCGTGCCACGGCACGCAGGCACCTCGCCTCGGGGTATCGTAGCCTCATGGCACTGCTTCGACATCGACATGCCCGACTCCTCGCGGCGATCTTCTTCAGCCTAATTGGGCTTTGGTGGTTCATTGATGAGGTTCCGTGGGCAGAACTTGGCGAGGTACTTCGAAGCATTCAGATGCCATGGGTGATCCTCGCGGCAACCGTCTTGCTCCTCGAGTTTTGGATACGCGCCCTGCGCTGGCAGGTATTGCTGCGACCTCTTGGAACCAACGCCCGGCTGGTGGACCTCCTCGCGGCAACCGTGATCGGCGCGGGTGTCAACACGGTGCTGCCGCTACGGGCGGGAGAGATCGCCAAGCCCTTGGTGGCCAATCGACGCACGGGGTACCCCCTCTCCAGCGTGGTCGCGACCAATGTCATGGAGCGAGTATTCGACCTCCTTGGGCTGGTGAGCGTCTTGCTCCTGATGGTGCTCTTGCTTCCAGATGCTCCGGAGTCTGAGCTCGTCACAAACTTGCGCTTCTACGGAAAGATCGTCGGTATCCTGGCCATGACAGGGCTCGTGGGGTTCATCACCCTGGCGGCACAAAGAGACCGCTTTCGGGCACCCCTGGCCAAGGTGATGGCACACCTCGCAGGCCCCGCTCAAGGCAAGGTCATGGGCCTGTTCGATGGATTCGTCGAGGGACTGGGCAGCACCCGAGATCCCAAGTGCCTCATCCAAGCCGGTGCGCTCTCGGTCCTGATGTGGATCAACGGGGCCGGCGCGATCTACCTCCTCTTCATCGCCTTTGGCACAGAGCTCAGCTTTGCCGTCGCATGCTTTACCGGCGTGGCCATCGCGCTGACAGTGGCCATCCCACAGGCGCCAGGCTTCATCGGGGTCTTCCATGTCGCCATGGAGAAGACGATGATCTTGTGGGGGCTGGGCGCGGCGCAGGCTGCGGGCTTCGCCATCGTGTTCTGGGCGGTCAGCTTTGTTCCCGTCACCACCGTCGCCCTCTTCGCCTTGTGGCGAGAGGGCCTGAGCCTGGGTGGCCTGAAGATCGCTGCAGAAGAGTAGGCCTTAGAGCAAGCCGAGCAGATTCTCAGCCGGTCGCCCAACCGCCGCCTTGTCGCCCAACACACCGATCGGCCGCTGGAGCAGACGCGGATTTTCCGCCATGAGGGCGATCAGCGCATCCTCGGACTCCTCACCGGTCAGTCCCGCCTTCTTGGCATCCCTCGAGCGCAGGACATCCTTGGCCGACATCTTCAGCTTAGAGAGCACATCGCGGATCTCCGCCTGCGATAGCGGCTCCTTGGTGTACTCCCGGTAGGTGTGCGCAATGTCCTTGTCGTTGAGCAAGGCGACCGCCTTGCGACAAGCACTTCAAGTACGTGTACAGATCAGCAGCATGTCTACTCCTGCGGGTTGTGCCATAGGCCGATGCAATTTCCTTCGGGGTCCTGAACCAGCGCGAATGCACCGACCCCATCCACATCTGTCGGCGGAACGATCACGGCACCGCCATGCTCTTCGACGCTCAACACTGCCGCCGCGATGTCATCCACGGAGACATAGACAGCCAGGTATGGGGACTGATGATCGTCCACTTGATGCAGGCCACCATTGATGCCCACCCCTGCCTGGGTACGAATCGCCCCGATGGGTACAGGCGCATCGACCACCCAACCAAAGACTCCTTGGTAGAAGCCACGGAGTTGAGCCGCATCGCGACCACCGATCTGGAAGTGCACCACCGGGCTGGACATGTCCCCTCCTGGGTTGACTATGGCCTCCTAATCAGGGCGGTGAGACAGGGCCATCGCATGCCCACACCCCACAACAAGCCTGTGGAAAACTTCACCTTTATTGGCCTCCAAAACAGGCGCAAGCACCTGTTATTAATGACCTTTTGTCACATATTGACATGTCAACGACTGTGCTTACCCTATTGTTTATGGACAGATGTCCGATCTATTCGAATATGGCCACTGGGTTTACCAATTCCGCGCGCGTACTCCTGGCGACCGTCGTGTTTGGAATCCTCGGACACCTCTCATGGGAGCTGGGAGACCGCCTCTCGAGCTGGACCACAGCACACAGCGAGGCACCCCAGATGGCTGCCGCCTCCACACGCGCCAGGAGCACGGCAGTTCGGCGACTCGCCAGCGCCCGAGCACAGCTCTACATCCAGCCACTACAGGGCGAGCAGGCATTGGTCGAGATCGTTCGCCAGAGTCGCGACGAGAGCATCAAGGAGGCCGCGGTCGAAGCACTCGTGGACCACGCCCAGTCTCAGTGGCCGCACGACAAGCGCGGCGCATTTATGACCCAGGTGGCTCGCTCCGCCATCCTCGCTGGACGAAGCCACAGAGTGCCTCCCTCCATCACCATCGCCCAAGCGATCCTGGAGAGCGGCTGGGGGCGATCGCGACTTGCGCGAAACCACCACAACCTCTTCGGCATGAAGGCCAGCACGACACAGGCAGGTGTCCTGATGCCAACGCTGGAGTACACCGCCGCTGGAGTCCGAATTGAGCCCGCACGATTCCGCATCTACTCCAGCACCGACGAGAGCATGACGGAGCACGCTAAGCTACTGGCCACCGATGCCAGATACGCTCCAGCCCGGGCGCACGCACAGAATTGGCGCGCATTCCTCAGCAAGCTCGCACCCGTCTATGCGACGGATCCCCAGTATCCGCGCCGCATCATTCAGATCATCGATCGCTACGGGCTGGATCGATGGGACGGAGTGGTGCGGCCCAATCCACCCGCCACACCAGACGCCTAGTTCACTGCGCAGTGTCGGCGTCGGGATCACTCAATTCAAACGGTTCCGCCTGGCTTGAGTCGACCTTGTAGCCCATGTCCTTGAGCGCCATCACGGAGACGATGCTCAACGGCCGCTCGTCCTCCCCTTCCGCTCCCCAGCCGGTCATCACCTCACTGCCGAGCCAGTCCTTGTCCCAGTGCTCACACCGCGTGCCAAGCGCGCCGTCCTCCTCCATGGGGACCTTGCCTGAGCCGCCAAGGTCCTGCCATGCATCCTTGGCCTCATCTCCTTGAAAGAAGATCTGCTGGTCCGAGTCGGGACACCCGGAGTTGATCCCAGGCAGGAGGTTGCGCTCCCACGTCCCATCGTTGTCCACATCCACGTTCCAAACACCTGACTTGAGGCCGAGAACATGGCCCAGCTCGTGCGTGAAGGTATTCATCAAGTCATCCGCATCATCCCCACCATCGAGCAACGAGGGGTGCAGCAGGATCCCGCCAGCCAGCGTAAGGTAGGGCGAGTAATCCCGAATCAGGCATGCACGACCCGCTGCTCTTGCAGGGATGGTGGAGTCAATCGAGACGAACACGATGAGGTCGTCCACCGAGTCATCGTAGGTCCGACACGGCGTATCCGCCCCGTCTCCATCCACCATCTCCTGAGTGATGTAGACAGAGTCATCGATCAGCCCCTCAATGATCACCGCCTCCCAGCGCTCACGGGCTTGTTCGAGCGCAGCCTCCTCGGTGGCGGAAGGCGTCCAGTCTCTGTAGTCGAGCTGGATATCAAAGGTGGGCTCGTCCTTATCGAAGTACTTTCCGATCACGCTGCACCCGGTGAGCAGCGAAAGAACTATGACTGAAATCACTCGTCCCCCCGATATCGAAACCGAACCGGGCCGCTGATCGCGTGCACAAAGTCCACCACCAAGCTCCCGTCATCGACCTTGGCCTTCCTCAGGCGATGGCGCGCAACAGTCATCTCCCCCCAGTAGCCCGTAAAGTCGCCATCATTGCCCCAGTTATTGGGCGCCACAGGCAGGCTGACAAGCACCTCCGCGGGGATTGTCAGCGCGCCGACTGAGTCGTCACCGCGGGCCACCAGGCGCGCTACCTCCGTTTGCCACACCGGGTCATCCACATCGGTATCAAAGACGACAAGCTCGATTGCAATCACGCTTGGCTCTTCGCTGTAGGTAGCCGGCTCCCACGAGATCAGTAGATCTCGATCGAGCTTAATTCCCACATCCCCGGACATCAGGTCTGGGGAGTGCAGCTCCAGGTCCTCCCCACTCTCCACCCAGCCGCGCTCCGTACGCTTGCCGTCCGGCCCCACAGTGACCACCTGGTATTCCGCCTGCTCCGGAAGCTCTCCCGAGCCAAGCACCCCCGCAACACCCGCATCCATGAACCATCCAGACCAGTCATCGTAGGCCATCCAGGCACCGGACGAGCTACCCAGCAGGAGGTCCGGTGACTCCACCTCGACATCTGCCGTCGTGGTCATCCCATCACTCTCCCAGACCTCTCCGTAGTAGTCCTCAAGCATTCGGAAGCCCAGATGCATGCCCTCCGCGCCGGAGGCATCGCCATCGACCAGCAGGGCATCCCCCTGCCCCTCTATGACCGATACATCGACGACCCAGCAAGACTCTTCATCGTAGAGCACGGCTGTCGAACCCAGCGCCTCCAGGACATCCCCCGTCCAGGAGTAGGTGTCCCAGTAAAGATCCTCTCGCGAGGCAGAGAAGGCCAGGTCCCTGGCAAAGTCGCGCTCCGTCTGAATCTCGATGCGCTCTCTGTGGGTATGAAAGCCATAGACCATGGCCACACCCGGAGGCCGGGCATCGCCCGGACCATACAGAGCCACCTCGCCCACAGGCGGCAATTGGGCCAGAGAGGCCACCTCGCCGATCTCGCCCGCGTAGCCGGGCTGCGCGCCCGCACCGGAGAAGGCAGCAGCAGAGGCCCATCCTCCCTCCGGACCGCACCAATCGTACGGATACCACTGCCCACCGATGTACTTGCCCCAGACCGAAACCGGGCAATCAACTCGAACCAATGCGGCGCTGACGACCTCTGCATCCCACCAGTCGCCGACACCATCATCCAGCATCAGGGCGCCCTCCAGCGTGCCGACCCCCGCACCGGTAGCCACACTCACCGCCAGGCTGGATGCCCCCGCAGGCAGTCGCGGAGCCACCACAGCCACAGCCCGGTCATCGACGCTGACGATCTGCGCATTTCGGCCACCGATGACCACAGTCCGTGTACCCGAGAGGTGCTTGCCCTCAATGATCAACTCGTCGCCCCCCATCCTTGAGTGGATCACCTCTGGCTCCAGACCGGTGATCTGCGGAAAGGTCGACTTGTCTGGAAAGTAGTCCGGGTAAGGCGACGTCGCGCATGCAATCAGCCAGAGGATCATGGCGCCTCCAGCCGCGTGACGACAATATCGGAGGATCGCACGCGGATGGGATTGATTCCCACGCGCTTTCCATTCCAGGTCAACACATCGGGAATGAAGGCGGTCCCCTCATTGATTCGCGCCGCCAACAAGGTCGCGCCCGCTACCTCGGACCGCTTCACCCAGGTCCAGGCCTCCGCGAAGTCAGACGGACTCAGGGTATGCGCGCCATCGTCCTCCAGCGTACAGACCACCTCCGCCAGCACCACCGAGGTGGAGCCATCCTTGCCTTGGCACTGACCATCCTCACACGTGAAGCCCGGACCACAGTCCTCCGCACACCCACACGATCCCTCGTCCGCGGTGCCATGCAGGCGGATGGCCACGGTCAGCGGCGCCAAGGAAGAAGACGGCGTCCAGGCGATCTCCATTGGACCGTCCCAAGGCCCAGAGAAACGCACATCATCCTTTCCGTGAGCCGGCGCACGCACTTGCGCTCCACCAATGGCCAGCCCCTCCATCCTAGGCGGCAGGTTCATGGTGGCCTCAGCCAGCGGAAACGGCACCGTGCCAAAGGTGGCCTCAGCGGGCGCTACCGCTCCCGGAAACCCAATGTTCCAGGTGGCCTCTGACCGCCACGTATCGGGCAGATCAGGGTGGTCTGTGAGGGCGGGAAGCAGCGCATTTCCGTAGCCCACGTACCAGCTCTCCCCGGCAGGGCGAGGATGGGACGACGGATCTCTCTCCAGCCGCACCTGCACCCGTCCAGGCGAGCTAAGCGCTACGTGGTCTCCTACATCCACATACTCCGAGAAGCCCTGCCCCCCCTGCCCAGGAACCGCCCGCGTCATGCACGTCTGGGCGAGAGCGGGACCGCGACTCAGGAAGGGCGACTGCCGATCAAAGGCGGTGGTCGCCGGGTATCCAAAGTGTGCATCTCCAATCACAAAGGAGGTCCCATCTGCTCGAGGCAGATCGCCATACAGCCCGGTGAGGCCATGGCCAAGGTTGGTCCCGAGAAGCCGGTATCTAGCCAGCTCGATCCGTCCCCCCATCTCTGTGGGAGCAGGCTCGATTGTCTCCAGCGAGTTCCCCGCGCCTGACAAGGAGACATCGTAGACATCGGAGGGCCGAATGCAAGCCAACAACATGGAGAGAATGATCATCATCTACCAGCCCGTCCCAATGCCAAGGTAGACCCGCAAGGTGGGCGCCTCCACCTCGTCGGAGAGTTCGGTCGCAGCATCTCGAGCGACACTGGACTGCACCATGTCCGCGTTGACATCTCCGTAGCCGGCCGTCGGCTGAAGCCCATAGGCCACACGCAAGAACGAATCCCAGTCAAAGTCATTCCAGATAAAGCTTCGAACGCGCAGCTCTGCACCGAGATCTGTGAGCACATAGTTGGGAGCACCCTTGGGGCTATTCTTGGCGGCGTAGTCCTTGAATGGAATCTCACGTCGCACACGGCCGCTTCCGGCATCCGGGACCACGCTGTAGCCCTCGATATGAGTGTCGCCCTCCACGCGATAGCTCCACAGGTTTCCAACAGACCCAAATAGCTGCAGGTACATCGACTCGGTGTAGACCGGGCCATTCTTCCAGTTGAGATCTCGGACGAGCGGAAAGCGGTACGCGGCATTGGCGATCAACATCGTCTCACCGGTCAGGCTGTAGCCCTCATATCCAGAGAACTGCACATTGTTTCCGATGGTGCCGTTGCCCCAGTGGTAGGGGTGACGACCGCCAGCCATCATCTCATCCCAGCCCATGACATTCCGGTCGATCCATCCTCCCTCGAGATCGATCTGAAGCGTACCTCGATCCCACAGCCCCCAGAAGGTCAGCGGAATGTACTCGGTCCAGGCGCCGAGGATCTGATTGTAGCGGTACTGCCCCATCCTCTCACCGTCGTCATAGACACCCCCCGAGAGCTCAGGATCAACCAGCCAGGTCCACCGGTGCGCATAGTCCAGGTACACCCGTCGACCGCCCCTGGGGTTGATCCAGTCATCCCCCATGGAGCCGCTTCCCCACGGCGCCCACTCCACGAAGGCACTCGCACCTGCATGCAAGGTGTAGGGCACAAAGCGCGGGCCATCACCGGTGTCGCGGAAGCTGTATCG
>Ga0163180_10001660_pt1 | contig 12602 bp, 9 predicted proteins | sample AtlANTMetagenome_2_FD_109647 | JGI IMG/M metagenome (GOLD analysis project Ga0163180, IMG submission 109647) | Marine eukaryotic phytoplankton communities from the Atlantic Ocean - Atlantic ANT 4 Metagenome | ecosystem: Environmental > Aquatic > Marine > Oceanic | place: North Atlantic Ocean...
AGAGACGAGTGATGCTCTAGGTTGCCCAGGGCCCAGATCGCATTGAGCGGCGGGCTGGTCGCCTCACGGGCCTCCAAGTACGCAATCAAGGTCGGCACGGCCTCTGCATCTCCGAGCCTGCCGAGCGTATCCACAACAGCACGGAGCACCTTCGCCGAGGCTTCTTCCGCCGCCAACACCTCGATCAATGCCGGAACGGCCTGCTTGGCCTCCAGCTCAGCGAGACTCTCGATGGCGTGCAGCTGGACCTGCTCCAGCTCATCGCTGAGCGCAGCAATAAGCGCCAGCTCCACCTCATCCGAGCCGAAGTTGCGCGAGATCTTCGCAGTATCGATTCGGACAGCCGGATTTGGGCTCTGTAGATTGCGTGCGATGTCCTCGCTCGAAGGACCACACGCCAGCAACATGGAGAGGAGCAACATCATGCGTCTGCGTCCTCCTCAGTCGCTGGACTTGGCTCACCCGGGCGCGCTTGCGCATAGGTCTTGTAGGCTTTGACGTAGGCACCATAGCCGGTGGTGTAGAAGTTCATCTTGGTGAGCACGGTACCCAGTGGCTCAAGGCCCGCATCTTCGAAGCGATTCTTCATGTCGACTACAAGCTTGGAGCTGGTTCGACCCGACTCCACCATGAGACAGGTGCCGTCCACAGCCCGCGCAATGATGACAGCGTCATTGACCAGAAGCACTGGCGGAGTGTCGACAATCACCACATCGTAGTGCTCACGAAGATCACTGAGAAGCTGGCGCAAGCGCAGGCTCTCAATCAAGCGACCCGGATCGTCGGGCGTGACGCCGCTGGTGAGGACCTGCAGTCCTGCCACCGGGGTGTCCTGCAGCGCATCCTTGAGCGAGAGCTTGTCAGTCAGGACGTCGGTGAGGCCCTTGTGGTTCGAGATGCTTGAGAAGGCGCGATGCTGGGCGGGTCGCCGCAGGTCGCAGTCGACAACCAGGACTCGCTTGGAGTCCCGAGCAAAGCTGATGCCCAGGTTCATGGCAAAGGTGCTCTTCCCTTCACCGGGCACCGCCGAGGAGACAGCAATCAACTGCAGCGGCTTATCCAACGAGGCATACACCAGGCCATTTCGGATGGTTCGATAGGACTCGACGATGGGATCGGTCGCCTGCAGCTCGTCAATGATTCGCCGCTCCGCTTGATGCCGAGGGATGACTCCAAGACGAGGCACGCCCCACACGCGATGCAGGTCATCGGGCGTCTTGACCGTGTCATCGATGTACTCAAAGAGGAAGGCCAGACCCAACCCAAAGGCCAACCCGATCAACAAACCGAGCACCAAGTTGACAAGCAGCTTGGGACTAGTGTGCCTATCGGGGGCCTTCGCCGGCTCAATAAACTTCAGATCACTGATCAACATCGCCTCAGCAACACCGATCTGGTACCGCTGCTCTTGGAGGCTCTTGAAGACGGTTTCCGCCGCAGTCGCCGCGAGCTTGAGCTGCCCCAGTCGACGCATCTTGTCTGGATAGCTCGCAAATTCCGTGGTCGTCCGCTGGATTGCAGCGTCGATCTCCGCACCCTTCTGACGGAGTCCACTCAGCTCCGCCTTGAGCGCCTGCACGGATGGGTCCATCGCATGCTGCTCTTCAATCGCTGCATTGAGCTGCGTCTGCGTGCTCGCGATGAGCTCATCCACCTTCTTGACGTCCGGATGCTTCTCCGTCTTCGTCGTACGTTCCTCAGCACGCTTCTGTCGCAGCTGCTCCAGGGTGGTACTCAGAAGTGCGACGCGGCTGTTCTGCGCCGTACTAAGTGGGGAGATGCTTCCGACCCGCTCCCGGCCTTGGTACGCACGCTGAGCGTTGAGTCGGGCGCGAACATCCTGAATGGCCGCAGCATTGTTCTCATAAGCGAGCATCAATTCCGAGATCCGGCCAATCGCGGCACGAATCTCCGTCTCGAGGTCAATTACCTCCTCGCTCGCCTGAGCTCTCGCGATGGCGCCCAAGGCGGTATCGAACTCGCGGTTGACCACATCGAGTTGCTCTTGAATGAACAAGCGTGCGTTGGTGGTCTCCAGTCGGGCCCGGGCCTGCGACTGCTGAATGGCCACCAGCACCATCGTGTCGGCCACCAAGCGGCTGAGCTCCGGATCATTGGTCCGTGCCTCAAAGACCAGCAAGTCTGTTCCTTGCTGCTGACTCACGACAATGTTCGGGCGCGCCGTGATCTCACCGAAGAGCCCGGGAACCAAGAATTCCTCGTGGGTATAGATGCGGCCATCATCGTTGCGGAGCTGAAGCCGCCACACGACATCCTCGAGCACAGGCCTCGTGGTGGCCAGACTGATCTTGTTGGCGATGTCCTCATCGCCTGAGCTCAAGCCCGCAGCAACCTCGGAGAGTCCAAGATCGCTGAGGATGGACATGCTGGCATCGGAGCTGCTGACCAACACGCGCGCATTGGCGCGGTAGTTCTTGGGAAGCAACATCGCCAGACATGCTGCGGCCACGACAAAGAAGACCACCGACTGGATGATCAACCAGCGTCGCCTAAGTAGTGCAGTGGTGAGCTTCAGCAATTCCATCCAGCACCCGTGACCAGTGTTTGGACACGCCTCCCGCGCCCCAGCCTATCGTCTCTACTCTCGCCTGTGCAGAACGCAAACTGTTACTCGCGCCTTCAGTGGGGTACCTTGGGCAAAGTCATACCCATCAACCATGGATTCCGATGCTGCTGCTGATGCTCGCTATGGTGCTTTCTGCGCCGACCTTCGCTAAAGACAAAGGTGCTCCAATGGCCATCTCGGAGGCGGATCCGGCGGTACGCATGGTGCCGAGCCCCGAAGAATTTCAAATTGGTCCAGGCGATAAAATCGCGATCAAGGTGTGGCGCCACAACGATCTAGACATGGACATTACAATTGCCCCAGATGGCTCGATCACCTACCCGCTGGTGGGGCGTATCGTCGTTTCAGGCATGACCTATCCACAGCTCGTCGAAAAGCTGACTGCCGCGATCGCAGATTTTTACTCGGATCCACAGGTCACAGTGAACATCCTGGAGCTGAAGAACCAGAAGGTGTTCGTGATTGGAGAGGTAGCGCAGCCAAGCGTGCTTCAGCTCAGCAATGAGATGAGCATCCTCGAAGCGCTGACCATCTCCGGAGGCATCAACCCAGCGGCTCGAACCAAGAATGTGTTGCTGATCCGTGGAAGCCTCGAAAAGCCACAGCTGTATACCGTCAACGTCAACGCCATCTACTCGCAAGGAGATACCGAGCAGATGGTGTACCTGCAGCGGGGAGACATCGTGATGGTCCCCACGAAGACCATCACCAATGTCGCCCGCTACTTCAAGGACGTCCAAAGCGCGCTGAGCCCCTTCGTTGCGGGCAGTGCAATCTACCGGAACGCCACCACTGGCGGCGCTCAGGGAACCTCCTCCGTTCTCGAGTAGGAAGCACACGTGCTGCGATTGATCATCGTCCTGCTGGACGTAATGGCCGGGCTCGCCGGACTATTTTGTGCCCACGCCGTCTGGGAATCAAAGAGTCAGATGACGCTGGAGCTGAAGTCACTGGGGTGGTGGGATCTCCTCGCACCCAATCCAGTGATGCCTGCGGCCATCGCACTGCTCATCGCCTGGCTCTTGATCCTGCGCCAGGTCGGCATGTATGACCCAGCAAAGGGAAGCAGTGGCCCCCGGATCGCTGCCGGAGTGACACGGGCCGGCGCGTTGATGACGGTATTCGTCATCGTCATCAACTTCTTGATGGAAGACCGCACCTACTCGCGAACCCTCATCATCGCTTTCTGTGCATCCTCCACCCTGACCATCGGCAGCTCGCGCCTCATCCTCTTTAAGCTACAGGCGTTTCTCCCTCGGGACATCACGACCCGCCGGGTGGGCATCCTGGGCGTCGGACCACAGGCGCAAGAGATGGTGGCTCGCCTGGAGAGACATGGACACCGCGCCTTCACCCCCGTCGGCTTCATTCAGCCGTCGTCTGGAGATGAGGAAACCGCTGTCCCTGCCGATCAAATCCTCGGACAGCTGGTCGATCTCGGCCAAATTGTAAACGAGCACAACCTCCAGGTGCTGATCCAGACCACACATCGGCTCAGCCGAGAAGAGTCATGGGTGCTGGCCAGTCGGGCAGACCAGATGGGCATCCGCCTGCTTCAGGTTCCGCTGACCTGGGGTGTTGCCAACCCGCGAGTCGATCTGGCGCGAATGGGCGACCTGCAGCTGATCGATCTGACGACCTTGACCTACCCCACTCTTGGCGAGCAACTCAAGCGCAGCTTGGATCTGCTTGTGGTGGGGCTGGGCATGCTCGTGGCATTCCCCCTGATGCTGGTCATCGGCGCCGCGATCAAGATCTCCGACGGTGGCCCAGTCTTCTTCGCGCAGTTTCGTGCAGGCAAGGGCGGACGGAAATTTCCGATGCTGAAGTTCCGCTCAATGATTGTGGATGCGGAAAATCAACGTGCAGAGATGCAGCACGCCAACGAGACAGACGGTGTGCTCTTCAAGATGAAGTCCGACCCACGAATCACACCGATGGGCGACTTTCTGCGGCGGTGGTCCCTCGATGAGGTGCCTCAGATCCTGAACGTGCTTCGCGGCGACATGAACCTCGTGGGTCCACGCCCGCTGCCGATGCAGGACCTCTCTGGGGTCGAGGATGACCCTGAGCTCAGCTACTGGTTCGATCTGCGAAGCAAAGTGAAGCCCGGGATTACCGGCCCGTGGCAGGTGTCCGGAAGAAGCGACCTCGGCATGGCCGATATGGTCCGCTTGGACATCGACTACATTCAAGACTGGTCGATCTGGCTGGACGTCTCCTTGCTGCTCAAGACTGTCCCGGCGGTGCTCTGGAAGAGAGGCGCGAGTTGAGTCGACTCAAGACTTGCCGGCCGCCCCCTTGTCATCTACCTTAGGAACAAATGAATCCCCGACAAATCACGTCATTGAATGGACTGGTGTGCAGCGCGATCGCGCTGTGGATCGTGGGCTGCGGCTTTGGTCTAAACAAACTCGATGAGGCCTCGGACGTAGACTCTGGCTTTGGTCTGAGTGGGAATGAAGCCGACGCCGACACGGATGCCGACTCCGACACGGATGCCGATGCCGACTCGGACGCCGACTCGGACGCCGACTCAGACGCCGACTCAGACGCCGACTCAGACGCGGATACAGATACCGATCCGGGGGAGTTGGACATGTCATCCATCGAGCCAGCCCACGGAACGACAGCCGGCGGATTTGAGGTCATCATCACAGGCGGACCATTCGTCACAGGCGCAGATGTGAGCTTTGACGGAGAGCCGGCGGTGGTGGTCGCCAGCACAAGCAGCAGACTCACCGTGAGAGCGCCTCCAATGGACGCCGATGGCTACACAGATGTGATCGTGACCAACCCCGATGGAAGCTTCGGACGCAAGAGCAGCGGCTTCTACTATTGGGAAGACGGCACAGGCAAGGCGGGCGCAATCGGCCTGCTTCAGTGGTCTGTGCCTGTTGGGGGATACTGGCCCGCATCCGTGACCGGCGGTGGCACAGCAAGTGTCTTCTTCACTGTTCCGACCGATCTGCACTACTGGGACTTCTTCGTTCCCGCACTGGACAACTGCATCGACCCGGACACCAGCACCTACGAGTCACCCGAATTCTGGGTCTACGGCTTTGCGGATGACACGCTTGAGTTCACCAATGGGTACGGCAGTCCCTTGTACCTTGACTGGGATGAGACTGCGCTGAGCTACCGCAATGTGGAGCTTAGCAGCAGCGACTACATCGCCAGCCATTCCTACACGCTGGCCAACGTCGATGATGCGGAGGCACCCGATCTCTCGATATCCAATTTTGTCAGCACGCCCGCTCGGATCAATGTGACGCGGCCCGACATCGGAGGCGCATCTCCCCCGAATATCAGCCGGGGCCAGAGCTTTGCTTGGACGGGCTCAGGAGCGAGCGCTGTATGGATTGTGCTGGACCAATGGAACGCCGCAAGTACCAGCGTTGATCAAACCCTGTACTGCCTGGTCCGAGACGACGGCAGCTTCACTGTACCGTCATCTGCCTGGTCGTCTTGGCCCATTGGCCGAAGCATCAGCATCCTTGTCGGACGGCTGACCGAATCCAATGCCAGGATCTGGTACAACGAATCCGAGGCCAGGGTCGCTGCCGTCACATGGGCCATGGGCGGAGCATACGCCAATTGAGCGCCGCATCCGCCAGCCGAGTGAAGGTACTCGGAGTGGGCGTCGACCCGATCTCCGCCGATGAGCTGCTGCCTCGTGTGGCCGCACTGGTCGAACAACGGGGAATCGCGACGGTGACCTATGCCAACGTTCACGTGATGAACCAGGCGCGCAGCGATCGAGACCTCACCGAGTTCATCGCGCAAGCCAGCCTGGTCTACTGCGATGGAAACGGGGTCCGGCTGGGGGCACGAGTGCTCGGCGAGGCCCTACCCGGGCGCATGACCGGCGCGGACTGGATCTGGGATCTCGCAGCCCAGGCAGAGGGGCGCTGGCGACTGTACTGGATTGGTGGCGAGCCCGGCGTGACGGCCGCTGCAGCCCGCACACTGCAAGCAAAGCATCCAGGTCTCGCCATCGGCACCGATCACGGATTCCACCCCAGAGAGGGGCCGGAAAATGCCGCATGCATTCGACGCATCAACGCCTATGGGCCCGACATCGTCCTGGTGGGCATGGGGACGCCCGAGCAAGAGCACTGGGTACGTGCCCGACGCGATCAATTGGAGGCGCCCGTCGTGTGGTGCCTAGGCGCCACGGCAGACTTCATTACCGGCCGTCTACCCCGGGGGCCTGCATGGCTCACGCAGCGGGCGGAGTGGCTGGTGCGACTCGCCTCAGAGCCTCGCCGACTGTGGCGACGCTACCTGGTGGGAAACACTGTCTTCATGGCACGCGTGATTCGCTCACGGCTGAGCTGACTTGGGTACCCATACCCGCCAAGTACCCTTTCGGGTCACCACCCAAGCCCAGTCTCCATCCGCCACGATTCTCTCCGGCACACCATACTCACCGGTCTGGATGGTCATGCTCTGATGCGAGTCATCGGCGCTGATTCGACCCACTGTGCCATCTTCGGTCGCATACCAACACCCGCCGTCACCATCATGAGCCACCGCGGGAACCGACACACCGGAGAGCGCATTTCCCAGCGGCACAGTCACCTCTCCATCTTGAAAGAGGTGCTCCACGCCACTGTCGGTGCCCAAGCACACCGCACCGCGCATCGGAGCGATGTCTCGAACGCGGTGGGCATTCATGAAGCTTCGATGAATGCGACCCACGACCATCACCGGAATCCCATCTGCGACCGCCCATACCCTCCGGCCCTCCGATGCCACTCTTGATACCCCCGGAAGCGCGAGCACCGGATCGAGCTTCTGCGTCTCGGGATCAAGCCGATGCAGCCCCTGGGCACTGGCGATCCAGAGCCCACTCTCTGCCCACGTGGCATCGGTCGGCCTGAATCGAAGTGGCACGGTCGAGAGCCGGCCTCTCTTGGTCATGCGGAGGACGCGCTCTCCGACAGCCCAGATGGACTTTCCGCCTTCCTCGAGCGCGATCACACCCGACCGGCCCGCCACCACCAAATTCTCCGCATGCCGCCCAGGATGGCCCAGCGTCCAGATGCCGCGATCGCCCGCGAGCCAAAGCCCCCTCCTCGTGACGAGCACGTCATCCACATCCTCATCCGCTGGCCACCGCACCATGGGCACACGATCGATATGAGGGGGCTGTTCTTGAACTCCGGCGGAGAAGTGAGCCAGCCCACGGTCGGTTCCCACCCAAAGCGACTCCGCATCTTCCCCAGCGAGGACAGACCAGACACTCCGGCCGGGCAAGCCATCGGCATACCCGTAGACGGATCCCTCTGGCCCATGAAGCCCTCCACCCCCAGCAGCCACCCACAAGCCCTGACCTGTGAGCGTCAGACCATAGGCCTCTGTATACGGGTAGTCCGCATGTGGCGCCAAGCCGTTCGGACCGCTCGCCCACACACCGCGCTCATGGCTGGCGACAGCAATGCCCTGGGACAGGTTGAGGATGTCGTAGATGTGATCGCCGGACAAGGCCACCTCTTCGGCCATCTGTCCCGGCAGACCCGGGTGCGTACGGACTCCACCCTGCCCCACCCAGATGCCTCCATCCCCTCGCTCCGCAATACTGTAGACACTGCCCGAGGAGATGCGCTGCATCGGATCGACCGTGTACAGCCCATGCGGCGACCCCACCCAGGCCACCTCGTCGGTCAGCAAGGTGGCCTGAACATGATTCTCTCCATCGGGTAGGCGGAAGGTCTTCTGCACCTCGCCAGACTCCAGAAGCGCCGCGCCGTCCGCCGTTCCAACCAGTACCCGTGCGCCGTGCGTGGAGACGGCGAGCACCCGATCATCGGGGAGGCCGTCCCAGCGAGTCATGACCCTCAGCTCACCACCCGGCCCCACGCTGGCAAGCCCACCTCCCAGTGTACTGGCCCAGATCGCCGTCGAGCGATCAGCACGCGCGATCTGACCGACCTCGCCCGCCAACATCGACCCCGACGGACCAGAGAGCTGGGCAAGCTGGGCCGGCCCGATGCTTCGAGGCACATAGGCTGGCTCTGACCAGACGCCGTCTTGGCGGATCCGCACGGCGGTACCACGGGCGAGGCGTGCAATCTCAAGGGGGGCGATCCCCTCACCCACAGCCTGCCAACCACCGCCCTTGGCGACCTGCACTTCAGATGCTTGCCCCGACCACCAGACGCGGACACTCACCTCCGTGGCCGAGAGATCCGACATTCGCTGTGGCGATGCCGCCACCACCCGAAGATCGCTGCTCGCAGCAGCGAGAGCACAGACCAAGAACCCGATCAAAGGGTCTCGATGACCTTCTTGTAGCGCTCGATCTGTCGCGTCATCGCGTGGGCGGTGCCATTCAAGACGATGGCATCATCCTGACAGACCCACCAGCAGTACATGCATCCGATGCAGTCTGGCATCTGAGTCTTCACCCCGATGTCCTCCAAGGGCAGATGTGTCGGGCAGAAGTCCACACACTTGCCGCACTCGCTGCACAGATCCTTATTGCGGGAGACTCCCTCGATCGCATCGTCCTGGAGATCGTAGACGTCCTGCACCACCTTGAGCTTGTAGGCGGCCTCGAGCACAACCTTGTGCTGAGTGAGCGGGCGAGCAAGCCGCTTGAGCCAGCCCAAGCTCCTCGACTCCGAGAGCACCGCCAGACTCGACCGAATGGGGGCCGGCTTGATGGTGTGCCGAGGCTCGATGCTCTGGGTCACCACCTCCTCCATCTCGGGCGTGACGACGCCCGCCTCGCGGGCGTGGACCAAGTACTCCACCTTCTCGATCGGCATCCGAACCAGGTGGCATGCCGCCACATCACACAGGGGCATTGAGTCCGATGCCATCAGGGTGCCCAGTCGAAACGGCTCACCATCTCCAGGCCCGTTGCCCTCCATTCCCACCAGACCATCGACAATGATGAGATGGGGCACCACCTTCTGGCTCAGCGCAAAAATATTGAGCCCCAGGTTGTAGTGCATGTGGCGCTTGTCCTGGCCGGTGCAGATGCCCACCCAGTTCTTCATGGAGCATGAGATGCCCATCTCTACGTGGGTCTTCATCGTCGGCACGCTGATCAGGCAGTCTGCATCGAGGATGGTCTTGGCAATCCTTGGATGCGCACCATCGTGCAGCTGCACCGGCGTGCCCTCATCCTTGTTGAGGTCGACCATGCCCACCCCCAGCCGCTCGCACAGGCGATCGATCCGAAGGCGTCCCATGGCATCGATTCCTCGACGCTCCACGCCCACATTGCTGCCGTCGGCAATCGTGATGTGGGTAAAACCTCGCTCTTGCAGGCCCTCACAGATGGCGGCCAGAACGCGAAGATCCGCGCAGTTTCCAGTGAGTGCGACCAGATCATTGTTCAGGTTTGGCTTGATGACAATGCGAGCGGCTGGGTCCTCGGGCAGACAGTCCGCAAACACATCGATGAGCGCGCGCACAGTCTGACCCACCTCAGCATCCGTCCATGCCGAAGCAATGCGGAGCCGGCCATCGGGGGTATCGAGTTGCTGCATGTCCATGCTTTTTAGTTTAGCGGGCAAAGCCCAGATCAGCGCACGACTTCTGAGAGAACCGCCTCATACCGCTCCCAAACCATGTCCCAATCGCAGTGCTGCTCGACATATGAACGACCCGCGGCGCCAATCTCTTCACGCGCTGCGGCATCATCCATGAGATCGATCATCGCGCCGCGCAGCGCATCGACATCTTCGACCGGTACCGGCCGACCTATCCCACCGGTCGCCTCCCGAATGGCGGGCTGGTCCGACCAAATCACGGGCTGACCGCACGCCATGGCCTCGATCGCCGTGAAGCCAAAGCCTTCCGCCATCACGCTGGGAAAAAGCACCACATCCGCACCCTGAATGTGTGGCGCAATATCGGGCACATCGGTGTGAAAAACCACGGGCTGCTCGTAGGCCTGTACCCGAATTTGATCGAGATAGACCGGGTCGACCACCGCACCAACAATGTGCAGCTCGGCCCTTGCCTTGTACCGCTTTGGCAGCCGCGCGAGCGCATCGATAGCCAAGTGCTGACCCTTTCCAGGCAAGATCCGTGAGGGGTATACAAAGCGTATCGGCTCCTCCGGCCGCTCTTCCCTTGCGGGATGAAAGCGTACCAGGTCGACACCATTGTGAATCACCGTGATTCGACTCTCCGGTACTCCGGTGCTCCTGAGCGCCTCGGCAGAGGCGTGGCTCACGGTGACCACCTGCCCCAGAGACCGGCTCCGAAGTCCATAGAAGCCACGTCGACCACGACTGCCCCAGGTGGACCGGGTGGGGGTCGGTGACCCATCCGCGGGCTGGCCATCTACCATTCCGAAATTGAGATCGTGAACAATGCACACTGTGGGGCACCCACTCGGAGGGACTTCAATGCTGTTGGACAGCACCACATCCGGCTTCCATCGCCGGACCTCCTGACGCACGGCACGGGCCATGGCGACCCATTGCCGCGGCTTGCTGAGGCCCTGCAGCTTCACGCCCACCGCCTCGGCAGGAATCAGGGCGCGACCATGCTTCCAGCCCACAACCAGCCGAACCTCATGACGACGACGAGCCCGCTCCACCAGTGCCTGGAAGACGGTCTCGGTGCCTGAGTAGACATCCGGAGGGTAGCGGCGAGCGGCCATGAGTATTCGCATCGAGGACATCCTAGCGCCTGAGGCCAATCGTGCCAGCAGTTCGCTGCACATCTACCGCGTTGAAGATGCCCTCACCGCGGATACCCACCCCACTCCAACTGCACATCATCTTCCTCCCTGAACTGCACACAATCAAGGTGGTAGCGCCCCTTTGCCGCCGCAAACCGACTGCACTCCTGGGCCACAAAGCACAGCGAAAAGTGCGCCGCGAAGAAGGAGAAGAGAGCCGAACCTTCCCCCTAAGAAAGACGGCGCACGCACGTACAGCGGGGCGACGGATATCCCACGCCTGCCGTGGCAATCGCTGTCGCGCGACGCTCTGCCACCGAGCACCACATCCCGCAGTCGCTGCCGCTGGCCATGCCAAGGCGCTATAGTCCTCGCATGATCAGTCGCTTCGTCAATCTCCCGTTTAAGGTCCTCGGCACTGTGGCTCGCGCTGTCCAAGAGCGCGACAAGGCTCAGTGGGAGAAGAAGAACAACGAGGGTGAGGCAGACGATGGAACTCAGGGACGAATCTCCTTGGACGTACCGGAAGACTTTGATCCAGGCCCCATTCGAATCCAGGCCAAAAAGGCCGTGGCGGGCGACTCGATCATTGTGGACATCGGCACAGATGCGCAGTGGGCGGAATCCCACCCCGCAGGCGCCATGCACATCCCCACCAACGAGATCGACATTCGGCTCGCGGAGCTGCCTCCGGCGGTACGGATCGTCGTCGTGGCTCGCGAATCCAAAGACAGCGAGCGGGTGGTTCGCTTCCTTCGACACCGAGGCCTGGACGAGACATGGAGCCTGCATGGCGGCATAGAAGCCTGGACTCGAGCAGGCGGAAGCATTGAGAGAGGATGAACAAATGAACCCCTGGAGCCCCCCAACCATCCGGACTGAGCGCCTCCTGATTCGCCCCATGGCTGTCAGCGATCTCAGTGCGGTTCACGACTACGCCAGCTCCTACCCCGCAGACCGATACGGCAGCTGGCTAGGCGGCACCGATCCGGCCAGCGTTGCCCGCTACATCGCCGATACCGTGGCCCGATATGGACGCCCTCCCCGATGCGATCTCGGGCTGACACTCAACAATCAATTGGTGGGCGGGCTGGCCTTTCGTCAGGTCTGGATCACACCTCCAGCAATGGAGGTTGGCTGGGTCATTCACCCCAGAGTCGCCGGACAGGGACTCGCCCAGGAAGGGCTCTCTACACTGCTCCAGCACTTGCAGAATGTCTTTCCGCGACTCAGCCGCTTCGAGGCTCGGGTACATGCAGAGGACAGCGGTGCAAAACGAACACTGGATCGGGTCGGATTTCAGGTAGAGGGTGTGTTGAGGGGAGGTGTCGGAGCGAACGGTGAGCCGGCCGACGGAATGATGTA
>Ga0163180_10001661_pt1 | contig 12595 bp, 10 predicted proteins | sample AtlANTMetagenome_2_FD_109647 | JGI IMG/M metagenome (GOLD analysis project Ga0163180, IMG submission 109647) | Marine eukaryotic phytoplankton communities from the Atlantic Ocean - Atlantic ANT 4 Metagenome | ecosystem: Environmental > Aquatic > Marine > Oceanic | place: North Atlantic Ocean...
CGTTTTTTTTTGCTTTTTTTCTTTTTCTTGTTTTTTTTTTTTTTTTTTGAAACGGAACGGACACGCTCTTGTCACGTATTTCCATCACCCCTTTTCCCACAAAACTTCATAGGAATACGAAAATGAGAGCAGCATCACACTTCTTCCCAATCTTCTTTTTGGTAGCTTGTAACCCTGTCGGGCCCCTAAACATTCACAATACAAACCCAAAACCCAGCATCATGATTATTGAATCAGCGGATAGAGTTGAAGGCTATCCCATCACATTTGCAGCCACAATTGAAGACAAAACAGATACACATCTCGATCTACATGCAGAATGGTTTATCAACGGTGAATCCGTTTGCCCTGAAAGCGAAATTACCGATAATAACATCACCCGATGCACACTGATGCTACCCGCAGGAGAGCACACACTCTCCCTGAATGTATCAGATAAGCATGGTGCCGATGGTGACGACCACTTCGAATTTACGGTGCGGCCGAATCTACCCCCACAATTTGCAATCGAGGCCCCCTTTCAAACCCAAAAACACTACAGTGATCAGCTGATCACATTCTCTGGAAATGCCTTCGACCAAGAAGATGCCGCTTCCGACTTAACGGTGGAGTGGAGATCGACACAACAGCCGGATTTCATCCTCTCTTCCACGCCATTTGAAAATGGCTATACCATCGACTCTGGTCATCTCGAAGAAGGAGAACATCTGATTACTGCAAAAGTCATGGATCTGGGTGGAGCCATTAATATTGCACAGACCACCATATATGTCAGCCCACCAAACTCCAAACCGGAATGTAATATTATCACTCCCGTAGCCGAAAGTACTGGTGCTTTTCGTGATCGTTTTTCTGCTTCCGCACATGTACATGATCTTGATATTCCGGCGGAAGCACTACAAGTAGAATGGTATTCTGATAAAGATGGACTGCTCGGAACATCTCTTCCACAACATGATGGTAGCGTGTTTTTCTCCTCGGATCAGCTTTCGGTAAATACCCATTCTATCTCCATCGTCGTCAAAGATGAGGTCGGGGCCTCCTGTACAAGCTTCATTACCTATACCGTCACGAACCCCCCGCAGATTGAAATCCTACATCCGGAGAATGGACAGATCATTAATGAGAATGAAGCAATTATATTTCGCGGAGTCGTTCAGGATGAAGAAGATGCTGCTTCCCTTCTCACTCTCAGCTGGGATCTTGACGAAGAGCAGAACATCAACTCGATCTCAGCCAATCACCAAGGTGAAACCAGCTTTTCTTATAGCAACCTCCCTCCTGGAAATCATATCGTCACACTGCAGGCTACCGATCTCGATGGTTTTCATACAGAACAGAAGGCTATCTTTTATATCAATGATCTTCCTTCTGCTCCCACCATCACAACATATCCAAATGAACCGAGCAGTATGGATGTTCTCTCTGCCCAGAGTACTGGAAGTAGCGATATGGAAGGAGATTCGATCAGCTATTCCTATCGCTGGCTGAAAAACGGAGTCGACTCTGGAATTAGCACTGCAAGTGTACCTGCAGCATTGACCACCAAAGGAGATAATTGGACAGTCATTTCAACACCAAGAGATCAATATGGAGAAGGAGAATCTTCACAGATGTCGATCGACATTCACAATACCGCTCCCACCATCTCTGCAGTATCCATTCTGCCAAACTCTTCGGTATACAGCAATAGCATCGTTGAGTGCACCGCGACGGTTACGGATATCGATGAGACTCCATCATTACAATATATCTGGAAGGCCAATGAGCGCGTCATTGGAGCATATGCAACCCTCGCGCTAGACAATAGCATGATCCAGCCTGGAGAAGTTCTTCGCTGTATTATCGAAGCGACCGACTCCGATCTCGCCACAACCTCTGCCGAAACATCGGTTCTGATCGACAATCTCGCTCCAGAGATTGATCATATCGCCATCTCAGGTACTGCAAAAATGGGAGAAGAGCTTCTGTGTGCAGCGCAAGGCACAGATCCTGATGGAGACACCCTTTCCTATGAATATCAATGGACTCACCCTACCCTCGGGGTCATATCCACAAACGCATCCCTTATGATCAACACCGATACTTATGCTGTTGGAGACATACTCACCTGTGCCGCCACCGTTCGCGATCGTCATGGTGATGTTTCCACCAAGACGCAAATGGCAACAATGCAAAACTCGGCACCTGAAGTCGAGTGGGTCTCCATCACGTCAAATGAAGATCTCATCGAAGCTGCCACCCTATCCTGTCAGGCCAGTGCCACAGATATCAACAGCGATACGCTGTCTGTACACTATCAGTGGCGACACAATGGAATGATGACTGCGACCGGAACCGAATTTGTTCTCAATAACGTCGGACGTGGAGATGTGATACAGTGCAGCGCAACTGCGACAGACGTACATGGCGCTACCCATACTATGGAAAATGAAATCCTGGTTCAGAATCATATCCCATCTCTTAGCTCTGTCAGCATTAGCCCACAATCACCAAAATCCACGGATAATATCTCATGTCAGGTGCAAGGATCCTATGATCATGATGGCGACAATGTCATTGCTCTATATACCTGGGCCGTCGATGGTGTTGTACAAGAGGAAACATCACAGCTATTATCTGGCCCCTTTCCAGTTGAAGCTGTCATTTCATGTTCTGTTCAATCGTTCGATGGCATCGATTATGGCAATACGGAGCAAGCAGAGGTAAGCGTAGCCAATACCGCTCCGATTATCGAAGCAATTTCATTATTGCCAACGCTTGTCCATAGCAATGATGAGATTAGCGCACAGCTCGTCAGCACTGATATCGATGCACAAAGCTTGTCTCATTCCTATGATTGGTTTGTCAACAACCAGCTGGTTCAGACCGGATCCAGCCCAACCCTAAAAGGTGAGCTCTTTTTCAACAAAGGAGACACGGTCTATGTCATTGCCACAAGCTTTGATGGACATACACAAAGTCAACCCATGACCTCTGAATCCATCGTCATTCAAAATACAGCACCTTTGATTACAGCGGTTGAAACCAATCACACCTCCCAAACAGTTCAAGGAGATACCGTTCACTGTAGTGCCACTGCCGTTGACATCGATCAAGATCAGCTTTCCTATAGCTACGCTTGGTACCACAACAATACCCGTGTTTCCACTAGCTATACCTATACTCTTAGCAATCAGGTCCATGGAGATCAGCTTCGATGTGAGGTCAAGGCCTCTGATGGGCACACCGATTCGGATACTGTCAGCACATCATTTACTGTCGGGAATACCACACCAGAGATTCACAATATGGCTCTCACTCCAATACATCCGACCGCCAGCGATTACATTGTATGTACACCCTTTGCCAACGATAGCGATGGAGAGAATATCGCCTTCGTCTACGAGTGGTTGGTTGATGGAAATCTCTTCCCAATTACTGGAGAGGTCTTCCCTGCAATGGCAGAATTCGGAGCGGAAGTCACATGTCGAGCGACACCGAATGACGGAAAGGATTCCGGTGTAGCCTATAGCAAAAGCATTGTCATTGAAAATACCGCCCCCATGATGACGAGTGTATTCTTTGCAGAGAGCGAAGTCTATACCCAAGACTTTCTGACGGCGGTTGCATTGGCCAATGATATCGACAACCATAATGTATACTTCACATATGATTGGTTTGTGAATGCGCAGCAGGTTCAGTCCGGTTCCAGCCCGAATTTGGATGGCAAACAGCACTTCAACCGTGGTGATATCATTACGGTGACCGTGACCCCAAATGATACGATGAATAATGGTTCTCCCATGACCTCTGCTTCTATTGTGGTCAAAAATACACCCCCAGCTTCTCCTGTCATCGCATTGGATGCACATGTTGTACCGCGCTCTGAGGATCTTCATTGTGAGATTCTAGAATCCGATGATATCGATGGGGATGAGCTCAGCTATACCTTCCTATGGTATCGAGATGGTGAGGAGTATGAAGGAACGCGTAGCAGCACCGATCATCCTCATGACACCATCCCTACCCATGTATTAAATAGCTATGAAGAGTGGTCTTGTGAAGTCATTGCAGCCGATTCTTCTGGTGAGACCAGTCAGAGCAACACAGCATCTACCGTCACCCCTTGTGCAGCGGGATCGGGCTATGAAGCAACCTGTCCTGCAATCTCTTGCTATGATATTGTCTCAGATGGATTCAGCCTTGGCGATGACTCCTATTGGTTGGATCCAGCTGGAAGTGGAGATACATTCCAAGCCTATTGCGATATGACCACAGATGGTGGTGGCTGGACCATGTGCTACACCACAGACAGTGAAGTACATCTCGAGACAGAGTATACCGTCACAGGAGAATATGGCATCGATGGCTATCGCACAGATTGTCGTAACATTCCCTTCTCGGATATTATCTATACCAACCATGATAGCGCTGAAAGTGCCTGGTTTACATCAGAGAGTCAAGAGTCCTTTACCTTGGATACGCTCGGCTATCAAGCGACCCAATCTGATTTTGAGACGGTATTTAATGGCCATGGAGCAGCATCTATCAAATATCAATATCAGGTCATGGTATGTGATGGTAACTGGATGCACACAGGGATCACCGTCTCTGGAGGTGTGGGATGTGAAAAAACCTGTAGCAATTGGTGCCAAGATCACGCCACATCCTATTACCGAGCAGATGGTGATCCCGGTGGCAACTACAATGGTGTTGCTTTCAACCAAAATGGTCACAGAAACCTTAGCGATAAGACAATATCTGTCGGGATTCGCTAAGCCTTCAGCTTGGGCTTAGCCCATGGCTCTATTCTACTTCTTCTCACATACGAGATTTAGAATAGAGCCTTTTTTATTTTTCCCGTGTATCTCGGATCGCTGAAAATCAGGAGGGATTATTTCGGCATGGACTTGACAACAGAGAAAATCGGTGTGCTGGTCATCGCAATATGGTTGTCGGTTTGCTCAACTTGGAGCCCCTTAATCAGTACCGTTCCAGGCTTTAGCTCTGCGCCAGCAAAATTACGAAGCGCTTTTTGTAGTGCTTGCTTCTCTGTACCTCCGTCTCCTTTCCAGATGACATGTATGGATACAATGGAATTATGAAAAACATACATATCAACCCGCGCCACACCAGCACTGTTTTTCGGAGACCACTTGAGAACCTTTGTATCTAAAGATGTTCCTTCAAACTCGATACTTTGGGTCGCTTCCTCTGCGGTTGTCTGATCAATAATATCACGTTCTCGAAGATATTTACCCGTCTCCTTTATGGGATAGCCTACACCAAATCCATAGATCTTGGGGAGCATGGGATCAAAGGAGAGCTTACTATACTCCAGCATCTCTCGGTTGAGAAGACCGGCTTCCTCGAGCTGGGCCGCATCTTGAATATCAAGATCATAGGCACTGTTGGTTTTGATAAACCAGCCTTTGCTAAAACAGATATTCTGTACGATCGGATTGTCTTTTTGGGTAACATCTGTGCCGGTGTACGTATTCAAGCTTTCAATCACCTGCTCAAAGCCTTCATACGAATCATAGAGCTTAACCATAATGCTGATAACACTGTTTTTATAGAGCTCTACTCGAATGGTTCGCAGCCCCTTTATCTGATTCTGGTATTCTGCGGTAACATCGAACTCAAGCTCTATCATTTCGACTGGACCATTCATACCATCTTGAGTACGCTGGTTTCTTTTTGGAGCTTTTAGGACGGGATTTTTCGCCAAAGCCGCTGTAACTTCTTCCTCTGTCATATGAAAGCGGATTCCATAAATTGCTGGAGCGGAGCTCGGCTCTGGGGTCGATACGGCGATATGTTGCGCCGCTTTCGCTTGATCTTGGCTACTCTCTACAATTTGTTGAGCATTGTCTTCTACCTCGACTGACTTGTTCCCACAAGCAGAAAAAGAGAGCAAACTCAAGGTAACAAGAAAAGAATTCATAATGGTCTCCAACGTCATTTTCTCGGTTTATCAATGTTTTTTGCAAAAATCTACGTAATTGGAATCACCCAAAAAATCTAGCGCAATGCCGATATCAATCACAGCGGAGTGACCGAATATCGCCATCAAAAAACAACTCTCTCTATCACAGTATCCGATAGTACAATATGTATAGGACTCATCCATGAAACACAATCTGCTGCTCCATATGATGCAAGGATTGCTCTTTGCTCTGCTGCTATACTTTCTTCCCCCATGGTGGTGTAGCCGAGAAGCGAAGCCGATCTTTGATGGAGATCGGGAGCGACAGCAGCTTTTTGCCTAGGGTGTCGAGGATTGGATCCATCAGGATCTAAGCACCAAAGACTTTCATACCGGCAATGCACTCTTTGATGGTGAGTGGTTATTTGGAACCTATATGATGGTGGCTATGGGCTTTGGACAGATGGCTCTCGTCATTTTACACCTGGAGGTCCGATTGGCGATGCCATTTTATTTGCTCTGGTCACAGCCCCAAGGAGCGATCAATGAAGCGTCGGTTGGTCATATATTCAACCTATTGGGTTTCTACCCACCCTCATCATAGTTTGGGTTTTTGGAAGAATCTGGAGGGCTCTAATCACACACTCTAACAGGCACAACACTCGTTATTAATCTCCGAAGAGCGGGCTTTCGGGGTTTCATATCCCCTTGGCTGCAGATCTTCAGGTAAGCCCTGTATCGAAATGTGACGCTGTCCTGATTTTCTTTTCAAATTTCCTTCCACAATCTCTCTTGGCGCTCGAATAACAGATTGAATATCGGATGCAGCGGAGCTCTCTGCAGAGTGTAAGAGAACCCCCCACGAGAGATCGACATCAACATTATCAAGCCATATCGTCAGCTGGTCTCCAGCAGCGATTGGGGGATGTTGAAATTGTTTTGCATACAAATTTTTACGCTCCGCATGATTGGTATCCCCACACCATGCATTGACATACCAGATGAAATTATAGATACTCAGTGTTCCAGCAGGGATATCCTCTTCCGGCGAGATGGTGATCTGAAGAGATCTCGGGCTTAGGAATTCCGATCTTTTTTGTAACCAGCTATGATAGTCTGCTCGGTATGCAGAATGCACCTGCTCTGCCTGCATAATCTCTTGTTTTCGTTTTAGAACATAGGAGGCATACTCTTGCTTATCCTGCCCTGTGGCTGCCGATATAATCTCCGGTTCTGAGATATCTTGTCCACTCTCATCCCAACAGCTCCCACACCCACACTCGAAATCTTTTAGGAGATAGTCATTAAAGGACATCATATATCCTGTATAGGAAACCAATCCAAGAGGCTCATCATCTTCGACACAAACCGGTTTTCCAAGAGTATCAACAGTAAAAATAGAGGGAGAAAAACGCTCGCTCTGAAATGTCGGTTCTTTGAGAACATCTTCTGCTGAAATAACATTACTCTTCGATTTTTCTTTGTCGCCATAGCACCCAGCAATGCGCGTAATATCAAAAACAGACCTTGTTTCTGTCTGTTTTTTAGAAGAAACAAATGTCGGTGTGGGGATATCATTCGGACTTTGCTCCGCAGCCTGCGCTTCGAAATTAGAGCCAATGCCCAAAAATACCAGACTGATTAATAGTGCGTTTGTCGATCGATTCATTTGTCCTTCCATAGCGGTTTGTGGTGTTTCCTTCAGACAAGAGTGTTGGTTTTTGGTTCCCAATCATGTTGAGATTGTTGCTCGCATTGTTGTTTCTCACTATCCGTGTCAAAGCGGATCAAAACCTCTAAAAATTCATTCTTTTCCGAAAAAATACATTCTTGTTCCAGATTTTTTCCATCCTGTCGAGATGTTTCCCGTATCTCCTCCAGCTTCATCATTTCATACCACCCTTCGTAAAGAAAAATGCTATCGTATCTTTCAGAAAACCAATCGATTATAAAATATGGCAGTCTCTCCTCCACACAGAATTGCATGGAATAACGACAGGAAATTGCGTCAGCGATTTTCTTTTGTCTGTAATGCGACAAAAGGAGGCCTTTCATCTACAGAAGAGAGCGGTGTTCTTTTTTGTAGCCAATGTCAGGAAAAAGTCTACGAGGTAGATACCGAAGAGGACTTCGAATTCCATGCCAGAAATCAAAACTGTGTGGTTGTACAAACACAAAAAGATCGTTCTCTCATCGCCAAAGCAAATCTCAAAAAAGAGATCTACCTCACCCTGAATAAAGAGCTTGGCGGCACACGCTTCGGCCCCTATGAGTGGGACTGCAAAAAATACATTAGCATCGGCACCAACCTCCAGGTCAATCATATATATATCCCCAAAGAATTTGGTATTCCCAATATCCTCATGCGAATTGAATTCTTAGAGGACTCTATCCGTCTTCGCAAGCGTGACGAAGGAGAGGTGGAGATCTTAGCGGCCGATTTGGAGCAGCGAAAGCCGGTAAAACACACTGCGATACTGAACGATATGGATCAAATTTTTATCAAGGGCACCGACACATGGATCCGTTTTACCCTTTCTGTACAAGATTCGCCCCCCCCAATGATCGGATCAATCAACAACCTCGGTGGAAAAATCTTCGTAGAATCTGCTCCCAAACGATTCCTCTCCTATCTAAAGCGGATGTTCACCAAGAATTAATCTCTTCTCTTTCCAAAACCCTTTGCAAAGCGTCTTCATGAATCCAAACAGACAGAAAAAACGCTCCGTTTAACGGATAGAATCTGCAGAAATCCACTCCATGTATATCCGAGAAATACACCCAAGCTCACAATCAGAAATAGTCCTTGTTGCTCGTCGCATGCGAGAAACCCTAAAAGAAGTTTTGGGCCCAGAAAAGGGCGAAATACTGTATTCCATAGAATGGCTGATAGAAAGAGTCCGACAGCATATCCAAGGAGAGCTCGAAGCCAAGGTATTTCTCGCATTCAATCAACAACAGCAATGTATCGGACACACCATCGTTCGAAAAGAACACACAGATCCGCAAGAAGATTTTGGCCTTTTTTCAACAATCTATATTGTTCCCAGCTTTCGTAGGCAGGCTGTAGCCGCACAGCTCATCCAAAAAGGAGAGGAATGGATGAAAGCGAAAGGACTCACACGTTTTGCAACCTATACCTCTGCAAGCAATACAAAGCTCATTATGCTTTTTGAAAAATATCAGTATACAATCGTACAGCGAAACCATGAAAACAACATGATCGTTCTGGAAAAAACTCTTTGTTCAGGACAAGGACTCAAGCCGGATTTAGGGAAAAGCACGGACTAATATCGATCCGCCAATCCAATCATCCTCCTCTACCGTCACCAGAATACAATCCGCTTGAACGGTCGATTTTCGATAGGTGTCACGCTCTTCACTCCAAGAAAAAGCAACAGAAACGCAACAAAATACAAAATAATTATATGATATCGAATTTTAATCCGCCCACCCCAAAGAACATCTCTTTACTATGGATTTGGATAATGACAGCCCAAAAAACAGCACTACTTCTCAGTCTTGCTTCGCTCTCTGCAGCCTGTGGTGGATATTACAGCGATGATCGAGTCTACGGAACATGGATCGAAGCACTTGATGGTACACAAATCGAATTCCGTACCGATGGCACCGTAACATGGGGTGAAGAGGAGGGAACTTTTTCCTTTGTCCGAAGTACAAACTGGGCTGTTTGTATGGGAATCGGTGGCTGTGATGATGGACAAATTCGCATTTCCCTCAACAACCAAAGCTATCGCATCAGTCTCTACAAAGACAGTTTCGATGCGCATCCGGATATATTCAATATTTTCCCGCGCAATGGAACAGGCTATCCGATATCCATTCCTCTCAACAATCGTGAGGTATCTGGCCTTACCCTCTACCGCGAAGGAAGCATCAGTGGGACACTGATGCCACCAGAATACACAGAAATATCCGATGGGCTATCCGACGAAGAGCGCTACAGCCGATATGTCAGCCAAACCGGAAGTCTCGACGATGGCACCATCATTGCCAAGATCAATATGGGTATCTATCGCTACAACAATCAGCTCGAGACCTGGGATAGCATCGATGAAGATGGTTGGGGCTACAACGGGCCCACACCTTCTGGAATCATTCTCAACATCGCAAACCATGAAGAGATGAGCATGAGTCAAGATGCCGGTCTCAGCTGGGATCCCCTCCCGCCCCTCGAGCGAGACAATCACTACGATAGTATCGTTATAGAAGACACTCTCGTTCAGGTTTTCGCAGAATTCGATAGTACAAGTGAAAGCTACACCAATATAGAGTTCTGGACTCTCGATCTCACCAATACCCAACAAGGCTGGACATTGTCTGTCAGCAATCCGACTTTTGGGATCACCGGATTTCATTATGAATTGCGTGAGCTTGGTATTTTGGCTGTTCATACCAACAATCCCGGCACAGCTGAAACCTATATCAGCAACGATTTTGGGGTTTCATGGCATCTCTTTACCGACCCCTGCCAAGGCAGAATGAACCATCACAGCAATGGTTTCCACTGTGTCAACAGCAGTGCTACAGTGAGCTGGTTCGATTATACAGACATGAATTGGAGTGAAATCGACGTTGGCTACACCCTTGATTCCAACAGCTATCCGATGTCTGCCCCACACACCGACACCATCCATTTCATTCACAATGAATCACTCTATCAGTGGACAGAAGAAGATGGGGATGAAATCATTGCACCACTCTCTGCAAATATCACCAACCATGTCGGTGGGATTCATGTTCTCAACGACCGTGTCCTGGTTCACAAGGTTGGGCTGTGGAGCCACTGGAAGTAATCTCAATCCCTAGAAAAACAGACATCTCACAATGAATGTAAAGGACTTCGCGAGGCTTGTCTGCTGTGCATTCTCCTATACATCATGCTGAGAAGTATCTATTCTTCCACTTCATAAAAATCCACATCAATACATCCATACTTGACGCGATAGAATCCATCTTCGCCCATCACCAGAGCATGAGAATATTCTTTGATCAGATCTTGCGCCATCACACCATAGTAGAGAATATCGGAATCCAAATAGCGGAACTGATAGGTGGGAATACCACTTGGTGAATGACCCACAAGACGAATATCTCGCTTCAACCGACGGTCGGACGGAACGGCCACCAGCGCTGGAGCTGCGGCTCCACCCGTCATGACTACGGCCGCTCCAACAGCTACCACAGCTGTTCCTACCAAGATTACTTCCTTATTGTCCCAGATGAAATCACCCACACTTTGAATCCCATCAGCAATGGTATCGTACAAACGCTCGTACCAAGGCTTGGGCTTCGGCTTAAATCTTGGGTGTGGAATAATCGTTAAGTTGACCGTAAAGGAGATATTACCTGTGAGCTCAACTCCATTCACGACTTTTTTTATCTCCTTTGGGCTGCAGGTGAAGGATATGGTATTGCCTGATACCCCAGTCTTGACCGACCCAAAAGATCCAGCCACACCATAGCTCACCGTTGGAATACCATGCTTTAAAGAAAGGTTCAAACTACTCTTTATCCCATTGAGGGTGCTTGATAGCTCTGCTGAAATGCTCCCATCGGAACCGGCAGCAACCTGCCCATTTTCTCCGCCGACAGAGACTTCTTTATTGGAAACGGTGGCAGGATTGTTGCTTTTCAGGCTTTTGGCCGTGATGCTTCCCCCAAGATCCAAATTGGCGATAATCGTAGCCTGAGGAGATGGGATTGCGGTTCTGATGACGGGTGTTTGCCCAAAATCCAGCTTGGCTGTAGGTGGATTGGGAGCTGGGGCCGCTGGACTTTTTTTTGTGGAAGTAGACGCTCCACCACCATCAGAGTTTTCCATCTCTTCTTGCTTTTGCGAATTGGAGGTCGGTGGAGCGACACACTGCTGTGGTTCTTGCTCAGGTACTTCACATACTTGTGGCTCTGGTGTACACACATCATATCTTGACATTACAAATCTCCATTATCTGTCTGTCGAACAACATTAAGATGAAGGATTTTTGCTCTTTTGTCTAGACTCATTACAATTTTAATCCGGTTTTTGCTGCTCAACGTCCAGCCAGTCCATAATTTCATTTTGAGAAAGAGAATCCATCCATAATTTTCTCCCTGAATCACTGACCACTACAGTAAAATCCTCTCCATTAATCTTGACTTCTGGGTTGTTCTCAGGATTCTGTTCAGCCGTCCACACTCTCGATTGTGGCTTGGGAAGAACCAGCAGAGCAATCGAAATCCCAATAAAGAGCACATGAATTACAGCTGCAAGAGGCTCGATATCGATAAGCCAAAAAAAGGAGAATACGGAATGACCAATAACAATCGCGTTGGCGGTATTAAAAAACCGCGCAACAAGCAGACCGATCGCACCAAGCAATTGCACCATTCCTGATATTACAATGAAGAGGGTCGGTATCGGAGCAAGAATGGCGATCGCGATTGGATCGAGGGTCAGCTTATAATAGGCTCCCAGTGTGGAGAAAAAAATCAATATAAAAATGGATACCACCCAAAATATTTTATACACTTTGTTCCTCCATTAGAGCCCACACTTAATTCTTATACACCCTTTGCAAGGAAGTCCATCGAAAAGGATGTGGGCATATATTTTCTCTGTCCTTTCTGGCATCTTTCAACAAAGCGTATTTCAGATATATAGAAAGAGATCTATTGGAGTAC
>Ga0163180_10001662_pt1 | contig 12594 bp, 8 predicted proteins | sample AtlANTMetagenome_2_FD_109647 | JGI IMG/M metagenome (GOLD analysis project Ga0163180, IMG submission 109647) | Marine eukaryotic phytoplankton communities from the Atlantic Ocean - Atlantic ANT 4 Metagenome | ecosystem: Environmental > Aquatic > Marine > Oceanic | place: North Atlantic Ocean...
ATTCCGCCAGGTACCTGACCAATGGAATAGGTGATGTTGAACATGCCGCCGACCCATGCGACCGTCTCTTCAGTGAAGACATCATCACCCATCTGTTCTTTATCGGTGAGAATCGCGCCAACCACATTCCATGTAAACCTATGCAGGTAAAGCATGAATGACGTGCCACAGGCGAGGGAGAATATCACCCAGCGGCGATTCGTTGCTTTCGGACCCATGCCGGCTATGTCTAGCTCAGATTCGGGTGGCGTGTAGGGAGATGCCAAAATGCAGGTTCTCGATCGTTGGTGGGGGCTTCGGGTATAATCGCCGGATTGAAACAATATAACACTTGTGAATTGAAGATCCTACAATCCCGCCCTGTCGAGTCAGCTTATGAAAATTACAAAAATCACGCCCTATATCATTGGTGATGTACGCAATTTCCTTTTTGTTGAAGTGGAAACCGACGAGGGAATCACTGGAATCGGGGAAGCAGGCATCACCTGGAAGGAAAAGTCTGAAGCCGGCTATGTTGAACAACTGGCTTATTCGCTTGTTGGCGAAGATCCGATGAGAATCGAACACCTATGGCAACTGATGCTGCGTGTGGGATTCTTCCCGGCAAATCGCATCGGTGCTGCAGCAATAAGCGCTATCGATATCGCACTGTGGGATATCAAAGGAAAGGCACTTGGTGTTCCGGTTTATGAACTACTCGGTGGTCGGGTACGTGACAAAGTCGTGGCATACCCTCATGTGGTAGGCGACACCCCGGAAGAACTAGCGGCTGATGCAAAGGAGAAAGTCGCGGAGGGATGGCGGTTTGCAAGGTTCAATCTGCCGGATGATGGTGATATTCTTGATCCGCGAAAAGCTGTTAGAGATGGTTACGATGCCATTGCAGCTGTACGTGAAGCTGTCGGTGATGACGTAGAGCTTATTATGGACGTACACACGCGACTGGATCCGACTGAAGCGGTCACGCTTTGCCGTGATGTAGAACATCTCAAGCCGTACTTTATTGAAGATCCAATCCGCAGTGAATTCCCCGGTGCTCTTAAACGCCTGCGACAGCTTACCGGTACGCCGATCGCTATAGGCGAACAATGGGCCACGAAGTGGGAATTTCGCGAGACCATCGAACAGGATCTGACAGATTTCGCTCGCATTGACCTTTGCATCGTCGGAGGAATCACAGAGGCCAGAAAAGTCGCTGGATGGTGCGAGACACATTACATTCCGATCGCACCGCACAATCCTCTTGGGCCAGTCTCAACGGCAGCATGCCTGCACTTAGATATGGCAACGAGCAACTTTGCTGTTCAAGAGTGTGCGCGTCCGCCCGGCACCGTATTGCCGGAGTTGTTTCCGGAGCAGGTGCAACTTGTCGACGGACATCTCTATACAAATGATGCACCCGGACTCGGAATAACATTTAATCGCGATGCTGTATCCGCTTATCCACCAGTTGAAGGTGAGTGTCCAAGGTTATCGCGACCTGATGGTACGTTTACGAACTGGTAGATGGTAGCCGCATAACGTGGTGACATTCCGTTAGGGAATGGCCGCGTATAGCTATGCAACCGCGGGGCTCGGCGCAGCCGAACACGCAGGGCTTGTTCGCGGGATGCTCTCCCCTACGTAATCCATAGGCTATTCGACAATAATCGTCACATCCGCGGAAGTGATCGCGGTATGAGTCGGCTTGGCATCGAGAGCACCGGATGCCTGAAAACGCATCTTGTAGGTCCCAGGCTTAAGGTCACTTGGGACAGCAATAGGTACCTCAAGTTGCACCTGCCCAGCTTGAAAGTTAACAGCTGGCACATCCAGTTCTGAGATTTGTGAATCGATCAATTGCATACGCATTGTATTTCGCATGTTACTGGTGCGCTCAAGTTCAAATTGTGCTACGACGAGTTCACCAGGCTGGGCCTTTAACTCAGCGGTCCGAGCATACAGCTTCACCACGGTTGGCATGGTGCGAATCATGTTTCGCTTTTCAGCGACGGCGGAAAAGTACTGTTGCTTTCCGGTCGCGTCCTTGAATGATGTATAGGCTTGCGTATAAAGCTGCGACTGGCTTTGAATGTTGATGTGCATCGTTTCCGGCAAATAGATTGGCATCATGAAATCCAATTCGTCTTTACCTAACGTTGTTTCGATAAACTCGATGCCATCCAGATCGCGATTTTGGCGGTCTGCCTGTTGTACGGTAATTGGTTGATCGTAATCGTCAATTCGTTCAATGGTCATCAAGTAAGGATAGACGGTACCGCGATGTGCATATTGATATGCTTCTTCGCAATACAGTCTAAAGACCGGTTTATGCCGGATAGTCAAATCGAGTGCGTCGCGTCGCGAGGAGAATACCGCGCGGCCCGTACTGTCTGTTCCGCGATGCGTGAAACTGACAGCACGCATTGTTTCCTGTTCACCCAACATGGCTTTGCCATTTAGGCGCAATTCATAGCGACGACTTGCCACCGTGCCATCGACGGTTAGCTTTAGTTTTGTGTCGTTCTTTCCATCTTCAATTGTATTACCTTCGATCGCGATGTTTTCAGGGAGTCCGTCTACCGTAATTGTTACGGGACCCTTGAAACCACCGAGTCGTGTCAGCTTGATTGGGATCTCCAGAGCATCCCCCTGGGTAACGCTCAGGCAATCAGCGCCTGCAGCGAGTTCGAATTCGACAATCGGTTTGCGGACGTCAAACTGGTATCCACTCACTCGATGTTCTGAGTTGATTCCGCCAACACTCTTGATTTCAACCACGTATGTGCCCGGCTTTGTCGAAATGAAGTCATGCGCTTTGCGATCGTCGGCCGAGGAGGCAATAGAATTGCGGCCAACGACTTTACCGTCCGGGTCTGTAACGGACATGATCACCAGACCTGTGGCACTTGTCATGCTGGGTGCAATGACGCTTAGTTCAATAAAGCCAGCTTCAGTCACTTCGAGGGCAAAGGTGTCTTTTCCGAAAGGCGGTAGCTGGCCGTTCGCGGTTTGACCAAGTTTTATAGGTATTTCCGGATGCTGGCGATGCAAAGACGTGGTGATCTGCTTTTGACCAGATGGTGTAATTCGCAGTGGCACATCATTTGCAAACATTTCATCGGGATACTGATATGTACCACTAACAGTATCTGGGATAGTTACGTCACGTACGAGTTCCAACAACTGTCCCGTGCCATCCATTGCGTAAAAGGAGATCTTGGTAGTTTCACCTGCTGTCGCACCAATTGGATATGCATATGTGATCACAGGATTCTTGGTGATTGTTGCCCGATAAACATGGGAAGGAGTACCGTGATACGACACGTTACCGATTTGCAAATAGTAATCACCACTTTCAGTTGCTTTAAATGCAATTAAGGGGTCATCCCCGAGCATGTCTTCTTGAATTGGCAAGGATTGCCCACTGCTGTCGACTATCGAGACGGTCGGCTCGAGTTTGGATCCTAAGCGTCTGGCGTAGATGTCGCAGTAAACAACATCACCGGCATCGAGGTGAAACTTGTAGTAATCCAAATCACGTTCGCCATGAATCTGCCCATTGACTGTCATGGGCAATTCAGTTGTTTGCGCATGTGAAAGATCGGAGTTGGGCTCTGATTCGATAAGTTCCGGGAGATTGCCCACGATAAAGGGTAGTGATCCGGTGCTTCCACCCGATGCGCAAAACGTATTCCAGTAGGCCGTGCCTACCGGCGCATCAGCTGCGACCGTGACTTGTGCCTTCCATTGGCGAGGGTAATTGATCGGGACCTCGTTAGGTGCGCGTCGTGGCGATGGGTTGCCTCGATCGAATACTTCCGTTGACAACACGCTATCGCCAGTAACACCGTTACCACGGATGAAGAATTCAGTGTTTGGCGGAGCCTGCTCGAGTCCAACATGGACATCAACGGTGGAACCGCGTCGAGCACCGGCTGGAAAAATATGCACGCTGTCCGGTAGCTTTGTTGGAACCGGCTGACCATAGGCCGTAGTAGAAGCGATTAGCAGCAGAAGGGCTGGCCGGATGCAGCGTATAATTCGTTGCATGTTTACTCTCGGATTCTTGCGTGTGTCGATAGTCTGTTCAAGGTCAGCGTTGGTTTGCTGACTTTTGTTAGCTGACTTTTGTTAGCTGAATAGTTCCGTTACGACCTTGCCGCCATCAGCGATGGGTACCGGTCGCCCCAGTGGTGTATGAAGCGTTTTCTTGTGATCGATTCCTAGTCCATAGAGAATCGTTGCGACCATGTCTTCAGGTGTAATTGGTCGGTCGGCAACCTCAGCAGCCTGCTTATCCGTTTTGCCAATGACCTGACCTCCCTGCACTCCGCCACCGGCCATCACGATCGAAAACGCGTTCGGCCAGTGATCGCGACCTGCAAGTTCGTTGATTCTCGGAGTCCGACCGAATTCAGTGGTAATAACGACCAACGTATCATCGAGCATGCCGCGATCTTCCAGATCGTTGAGCAAAGCAGGAATCGCCTGATCAAATGCCGGGCATAATAAATCTCGTAGGCTGTAGGTGTTCTTGCGGTGTGTATCCCAGTGACCGTTTTCCACGGCAACAAACCGACAACCTGATTCCACCATGCGGCGAGCGAGAAGGCAGCACTGGCCAATACTCGTCATGCCGTATGCTTCACGCAGTTTTTCCGGTTCGCGGTCAATGTCAAATGCCTCACGTGCTTCCTTAGAAGCCATCAGGTTATATGCCTTCTTGTAGAAAGTATCGAGTGATTGAACTTGTTTTCCTTCGCGTGCGACATTTTCTTCAATCGCATTGATTTGTTGTAATGCAAGTTGTCGCAATTGCCCACGTTTTGTTGCAACACTCGTTGGTAAGGCGATATCTCGCACGGAGAAATCTGGTGCGGCGGGATCTGCATCGATAACGAAGGGACCGTGTGCGGGTCCAAGGAAGGATGGTCCACCACTGTTCAAAAAGTTTGGTAGTGAAATGTATGGTGGTAGTACACCGGGTTTTCCAAGTTCGGAAACCATGGATCCGATGCACGGATGTTGATTGTTATTTTGGTGGCCGTTGAAATCGCCGGCGCCGGCTTTTTTTCCAGACATCATTACGTGGAATCCACGACCATGATCTGAATCATCGTGAGTCATGCTACGAAGGATGGCCATCTTGTCCACGACCGTTGCGCAACCGGGAATGACATCTGAAATCTGGATACCAGGCACGTTTGTGCTGATCTTATGAAAGTCACCGCGGATCTCAGCCGGTGCTTCCGGCTTTAGGTCCCACATGTCTTGTTGGGGCATCCCGCCAACAATGAAAATGAAGATGCAGTTGATGTCGCTGCGATCTTTACCTTCTGCAGCAGCGAGTTGCTGCATTTGCATGATTTCTGCCATTCCTAAACCGGCGACTGAACCGATTCTCATAAAATCGCGCCGGTTGTGACCGTTGGCGGATCTTTGAAATGGCTTTTGAAGTTTGCTGAAACTCATGCTTTACGCTCCATGCTTATTTTACAAATAGGAAGTCGTATGAATTCATCATAACCCAGAGGAAATCCTCGATACCCTGTCGTCGTGAAGGATTATTTAGCAGTTGCTTTCCAATAGCTATTTCCCTCGTGTTTGGAGGGCGGTTTGCCGTAACAAGAGTAATCTCTTCTATTAATTTATCGACATCAAAATCAGATTTAGTTAAATCACTCACGCGACCGTTTGCAGATTGTAATTTTAATTCGATTTCAGGGGCGTTTAAAAGGTGCAGTGCCTGAGCCATGGTTGGGTCACCGCTACTGCCACATGCACACGGGGACTCACGTAGATTACGCCCAAAGGTATCAAGAAAGTATGAAGGTAACTGGTTATCCCATAAATCAATGGCTCGAGTACCTTGCGGATGCCCTGCATATTGCTCCGGTGCAAGGGTGACGTGGCAAATGGCATCAAGCATTACTTCGGCCGGCATGCGCCGAACGAGATAGTGACTGAACATCTGATCATCGGTGTAGTTGGACTCGTTCGGAGTGCTTGAGAGTTGAAAGGACTTGCTGTTGAGTATGTGCCGCATCAGCGACTTGATGTCAAAATTGTTCTCCACAAGCGTATCGGCCAAGTGGTCAAGCAATTCAGGATTCGTTGGTGGGTTTGTTTCGCGAAAATCATCTTCCGGTTCAACCAACCCGCGTCCCATTAGGTGTTTCCATATCCGATTGGATACCAACTTGGAGAATGTTGGGTTGTCGCGAGCAGTGACCCATGATGCCAATTCCGGCCGCGGATCAGTTTGGCCATCTGCGCTCGTCGCTGAACCAGCCAGCGGTCTCGTGTCAACTGCCTGGTTAATAACAGGAATGGCCATTGATTTGTGCCCAGGGTGGTAGATCAACTCACGATTTTCATCAAGCGATTCCCTTTTCATTCCGTTAAAGAAACCGGCAAGCCCGTAAAAATCATCCTGCCCCCATTTTTCAAATGGATGATGGTGACACTGTGCACAGTCCATCCGTATTCCAAGGAATGCCTGAGAAATCGCCTTCGTTGCATCCTCAGGAGTTCGTTGTCCCCGAAAGAAGTTTGCCGGCCCGACCTGCCCGGTGTTTCCCGTTGCCACGATGATGTCAAACACCCACTCGTCATACGGTCGGTTTTGCTGCACTTGTTGCCGTAACCAACGGTAGAAAGTGTACGCGCCGCGAGATCCAATGGTGGCGGAATTGACCATCAGGATGTCTGACCATCGTTGCGTCCAATAGCTCACGAATTGGTCTGAATTCAAAGCGGCTTCTATCGCATTGGCGCGTTTGTCGGGAGACTTATCATTCAGGAAATCTCGAACCTGCTGGGCTGTTGGAACTGTACCACTCGTCTTTACCATCAATCGCCGAAGGAACGTGGCGTCGTCGGTTAAGTCAGATGGTTCAAGTCGGAGGTATTCCCACTTATTCCAGATCAGGTTATCAATCGGATGATCTTCGTTAAACCAAGTCGGCCTCTGTGGTAATTCAGCGCCGGGCTTCGGCACCACCACACGACTGACGTCCACAAATCCCAAGTAACTGATTGTGATGGCAGCTTCGCCGGGTACCTTGCCTGTTTCAATCACGCCATGGTTATTGCAGTCTGCGATAACAGCTTCATTGCTGACGAATGCGGAGGCGCGAGTTACGTCGCGTTTTCGCCCGTCCTCATAGGTTGCAGTTACCCGAAGCTGTTGAAGCGACCGAGGCTGCATGACACGGATTTCTGGTTCAACGGTGATCGCCGTGACACGAGCGGTACCATCTTCGCCCCAAGGCATCCCTTGAAGGATCCACTCGCGAAGCAATTCCGCATCCTGTGTCTCAGGTGTTGTTCTCTGGCCACCTCCGTGTGCTGTAGTGCCAATGGCCTTGGTGTAAATCAAGGAATTTACAATTGCACCCGGAAATACCCGTCGTCCGCGACCTTCCTTTACGATGGCGTCAAAGTCAGCCTTGGGATCAAATCCAAAGACGCTTAGCTTAAAACCGTTTTGCCCGGATTGTTTTCCATGACATCCTCCACCGTTGCAGCCCAGTTTGGTCAGCAACGGTATGATGTCCACCTCAAAGTTAATCGCGGGATAGGTGCTGAATTCAGCGACCGAGACGCTAACTACTTGCGAGTGATCGCCGGACTTGATCGCGACGATCGTCTCACCTTCGGTCAAGCCAGTTAACAATCCAGCGTCATTTTGAATCACTTCTTCATCGAGCACCGTGATAGTGGATTGATGCGTAAGATCAACAACGGAGTTGTCAGTTCGTATTCCAGTGATTGTGATCTGTTGTTGTCTGTTCTTGCCGGAAAGCGCGATTTCCTGCGGTTCAACACGGATAGACTCTATAGCGATGTCATCAGCTACTGTTGAAGCAGCGCACGCAAAAATGCAAATCAGCAGTAGGGTTGGATTTGTGAGCCGATGATTCATTACGAAGTACAGTGAGGCGATGTCGGTATCCAAAGGTTGATTGGTATTTACCCGTCACTTGCTATTCGTCAAGCTTGCAAATAATGGGAGCTACCCCTTTATTCTAGCTATACGGTGTGACTTAGTACAAACCGGATCCTCATTTACAGACAGGAGTTTCATGTGAATTACCTTGCCCTAGCGGTAATCTGTATTTTAGGCATTGGTGAAGATAGTGGATTCGGTCTGTACAGAGCCTATGATCAGAGTGCTGAAGGGCGAGTGAAAAAAATAGTAGGGAATTTCACGCTTAGTAAACCAGTTGATGAGCTAGAAGTCGTTTATCCGGATGAAAATCTGATTCTTGATTCAAACAATTTCTTGTCGGCAACCGGTAAAATTGACAACGGTCAGGCGGTTATTTTGGATGGCAATATTTTGGGGGATCCGGTGGTTAAAGCACCCATTGGAAAAGACGTAAGGCTGACTGGTGATTTTGACAAAGTGCTCGTTGATTTGCTTGTAAAACGGCTTAATAGGTGATCGTTTTGGATCCTGCGGTGGTAGATTTGCAGCCTCGTGCGTCGCTACGAAATCACATCTTAGCGTGTGTCGTTATTGCGTTGCCCTGGATAATCGGTAGCGCACTGTTTAATGGATTTGAGCGATTCCCCCATAACGACGACTGGCTATACGCACGATCGGTTCAGGGGTGGATGGAGTCCGGAGACTATCACCATGTAACGCAGCACGGGGAGCTGGCCGCAAGCGTTGCTGCGCACGTTGCATGGGGAAAGGTGTTACATTTTTCTCAGCCGTTTTCCATGAATACGCTTCATTTTTCTCAGGCGGTGGCAGCCTGGCTTGCCTGTTGTGCCGTTTATGTACTTGCCCAATACATCGGAGTCCGATTCCTGGCGTCATGTACCTTGGCTCTGGTAATAGCAGTTTGCCCGTTGTTCTATGGACATAGCTTCACCTTCATGACCGATGTGACTGCCTTGTCGCTAGTCGCCATTGCAACGCTCTGCTTTCATTTGGCACTTAGAGACTTACCGGAACATGTATCGCAACTGTGGCTAGTAACAGGAGGATTCGCCGCGGCACTTGCATTCTGGTGCCGGCAGACGCACATCCTCTGTCTGGTCTATCCAGGATTGCTGTTGCTCACACACTGCAGAGAATTGAGATTCTGTGGTCTTCGGCGTCATTTAGCTCTATTGGTAGTGATTCCACTTGCTGCGGTGCTTGCTTTTGAATGGAATCTGATTGTGCCTGGTGATGATGAACGCATAGGAATTGTCCTGCCCAAAGACTGGGATCTTCATCGCTGGAAACAAATTGCCATTCACTTGTACGGCATGTGTTTGATACTAGGATTGCTTGCCCTTCCCTTGTTTCCATTTCTCGCGCGAACCGCCTTTTGTTATCGGCCAATTGGTCGCATATGCGGCGCAGGTTGGGTAACGGCGGTTGTTGCCATTGGATTGCTCGGTGTTTTTACCACATATGGTGGTCGATTATTTATTACCCAAACGACAGGCTACTTTCTTCAAAACGGACATTTCGGTCCGATATTACTCGCGGACGCAAAGATATCCTCCATGGCTGATGTGATTTGGCCAGATTGGATTTGGCAAGTGATATCTGTTGGTTGCATACTTAGTTTCTCGGTAATCGTATGGTGGACGGTTAAGCTGGCAACCACTGCGGACTCCGTAATAAGACGACGGACAGTGGCAATGGCTGGGTTCGGTGCTGTTGCAACACTGTTTATGCTGGCGCTGATTACGGCGGTGATGGACCGCTATTGGATGATCCTGTTTGTTCCGTGTATTTATGTTCTAGCGACGGCACTTGGCGAGCTGAAAGAGTTTGTGATAAGTCCATGGTGGCGGCGATCAGGAATGCTGATTGGTGTGGGACTGTTCTGGATTTCGTTGGCGATGACGCACGACCTTCTTGCATGGAATGAACAACGCGGTCAGCAGATGCACGCGTGGATTGAACGCGGAATTAAAGATGAACACCTTGATGCTGGAGCAGATTTAAATGGCTGGTTACTCTCGGAGCATGATCCAGATACGATGCAGCGAGCCGGAGATCTAACGCGAAGCTGGCGAGGGTTTGCTCGATATTGCATTTTGCATAGGAGCGAGGCACCAGAAGGTTGGGTGGAAGACGGTCAGCGTAGTTGGTTCTCATGGGCAACCATGAGCGAGCAGACCATGTACATGTACCGCAAACCTTAAGCGGTTTTGTGGACTTGCATGGTGCCTAGATATCTTCCGGCTTTAGTGGCTTATCTCTGTGAATGACATTTGGCCCCTTGCCGGTGGTCTTTTCGTAATAGCCGTCACCCTTTTTTACGTATTTGGTAAAGCCAAGGCGGCCTAGTTTATCATCGTCCGCCATGCGGCGGCTCATGGAATCATCCGACCATCGTCCACCAATGTTTACGGCGGTAATCACTCGCCGTACTGGTTCACCGGTTTCGGGATGCTCCGTCAGCGGGTCTTCAGAGATGGGCTGGACCACCTCAAAACGCTCTCCTGTGGGTTCGCCATTCTGTATGACTTCGTATACGTAAGTTGGCATAGATTATACGACCCGAGTGTTATGTGTTGACGATTGCGTGGTTATTGTACTCATCGCTATTCCACACCACAACGCAAGTATTTCCCCGGTGCATCGTCGTGCTTGATGACAGCCCCATCCTGATATACGACGGCACCGTTCACGATAGATAAGCGAATGCCGTCCGGATTTTGACGAGGGGATTTATAGGTGGCGTTATCTATCACTGTTTGTTCGTCGAAAACGACAAGATCTGCGAACCAGTCCTTCTTCAGCTGGCCACGTTTTTCAATGCCGAACCACTCTGCAGGAAAACTAGTCATTTTGCGGACTGCTTCTTCGAGCGAGAACAGTTTTTCATCGCGAACCATGCGGCCGATCATGCGGGCAGAACTGCCAAACGCGCGGGGGTGGACTTTCCCGTTTGGCATTTCGATCGCGTCCGTACCAAACATGCACATTGGGTGTTGAAGATATGGGTGGACGTGGTGGTCATCTCCTTCATCGACCACGCACAGAACTGCTAGATTGTTGTCGATCAGTAAATCAATAAGTGCCCTGCCGGTGGATTGCCCGGTCGACTGAACGTATTCATTCAGCGTCTGTCCCCAGCTTGATTCGAAGTCATTCAATGCTGTCCAAGCGATAATGACCTTATCCAGGTCAAGGCGGTAATCATCAAGGATTTGTTCAAACTCGCGTTCAAATGATGGAGCCGTAATGTGCTTCATGGCCGCTGTTGGCCCATCTTCCCAAACGGTATAAGGAAGAAGGTAATTGAGCATGGTAGAGCCACATTGATAGGGATAGACGTCAAAGGCTATATCCAGACCATCATTCGCGGCTTCTTCTAATCTCCCAAGAACAACTTCAGGCGGGTATGGATCGTGCCCTTTGAGGTGTGATATGTGTAGTCGGCAGCCAGCACGTGTACAGATCTCGATCGCCTCATTGATGGCTGGAATCAGTCCTTTCTTGTAGCGGACGTGCGTTACATAGATTCCGTTAAAGTCATTTAGGACGCTGCAAGCCTCGGCTAATTCATCTGTATCGCTAAAGCACTGCAATACGTAATCCAATCCAGTGGAAACGCCGGTGGCACCCTGCTCCATTCCGACACGTATTTCCCGTTGGATTGCGCGCATTTGCACATCATCCACGCGATTTCGTGACCAGCCACAAGCGAGTGACCGCACGTTTGCATATGGTACCTGCGTGATGATGTTTTGGTGACTGCGGCCCGCGGCGAATTCCATGTACTCCTGAAGAGAATGCCACCCTCCGTATTGATGCATGTTTAGGCCGTCGAGGCTGTGCAGGTAGTAGATCCACTCTCGCCATGTGTCGTCGTTTACCGGTGCGTAAGAAATACCATCGGACATTAGTAATTCCGTGGTAATGCCCTGTGCAATCTTGCACTCCTGGCCACTCGTTTGTGTAACCCAGCCATCACTGTGGTTGTGCGTGTCTATAAAGCCCGGTGCAACTACTAGGCCGCTGACATCGATTTCTGAAGTAGCTGGCGCATCGGCTAAGTTACCAATTTCAGCGATGCGGTTATGGTTAATCGCAACGTCAGCTTGAATGGCTGGACTGCCGGTTCCATCAACGATGCTGCCGCCTCGAAGGATTATGTCGTAGCTCATGATTAAATTGTCTGTGCGCAGGAGGCAAGTATCTGAAGTCGTTTCAAATGTGAGTGACTGCAATGCCCGAGTCACTCAACTCATTAAAGATACTATAATGTCGCTCGTACATGGTCTGCACAATGCGACCCAGTTGCTTTAGGTGACGAAACAAGAGACAGGACACTCATAGATGATTTTAGATGAATTCAAACTGGATGGCCGCGTGGCCGTGGTAAGCGGTGCAGCTAGCGGGATGGGAAAAAATATGGCCATCGGATTAGCGGAAGCAGGCGCGAATCTGTTGCTGGCAGACATCAACGATGAAGGTATGCAGGCGACCGCCGATGAAATCACATCACTTGGACGCCGAGCCGTTCCCGTGCATTGTGATGTTTCCTGCTTTGACGACATCGAAGCCCTGTGGAATGTGCTTGATAGCGAATATGGCAAGGTCGACTTTCTGGGGAATGTCGCGGGTGAAGGTGTACTTTCCAGGCCGGA
>Ga0163180_10001665_pt1 | contig 12587 bp, 9 predicted proteins | sample AtlANTMetagenome_2_FD_109647 | JGI IMG/M metagenome (GOLD analysis project Ga0163180, IMG submission 109647) | Marine eukaryotic phytoplankton communities from the Atlantic Ocean - Atlantic ANT 4 Metagenome | ecosystem: Environmental > Aquatic > Marine > Oceanic | place: North Atlantic Ocean...
CAACGCCGTCACCGTCCGTATCGCCGGAACCCTCGACAGAGTCCGGAATACCATCCCCGTCCGAATCGTCGTCAAGAAAATCCGCCACACCATCGCCATCCGTATCGCCGGAACCTTCTACAGAGTCCGGAATACCATCCCCGTCCGAATCGTCGTCAAGAAAATCCGCCACACCATCGCCATCCGTATCGCCGGAACCTTCTACAGAGTCCGGAATACCATCGCCGTCCGAGTCCGCATCCAAGAAGTCTGGAATGCCATCGCCATCCGCATCGCCTGAACCTTCTGCCGAGTCGGGTGTGCCATCGCCGTCCGAGTCCTCATCACGGAAATCCGCAACACCGTCGCCGTCCGTATCGCCGGAACCTTCTACAGAGTCCGGAATACCATCGCCGTCCGAGTCGTCGTCCAGGTAATCGGGAATCTCATCCCCATCGGTATCGCCGTCGCCCTCAATCTCATCGGGCACGCCATCGCCATCCGAGTCGTCATCCAGGTAGTCGGGAATCCCATCCCCATCGGTATCGCCGTCACCCTCGACCTCATCGGAGATGCCATCCCCATCCGAGTCGTCATCCAGGTAGTCGGGAATCCCATCCCCATCCGAGTCGCCGTCGCCCTCTACACTGTCGGGAATCCCATCCCCATCCGAGTCGTCATCCAGGTAATCCTGAATCCCATCGCCATCGGTATCCCCATCGCCTTCCACTTCATCGGGGATGCCATCCCCGTCGGAGTCATCGTCTAAATAATCTGGGATGCCGTCTCCATCGCTATCCCGATCACCCTCTACACTGTCCGGGATGCCATCCCCGTCAGAATCATTGTCGAGGTAATCCGGAAGGCCATCGCCATCGGTATCGGTTTCCTCACCGCCTTCAACGGCATCAGGAATGCCATCGCCATCACTATCGACCGGCGGTGCGCCCGTATCTAAGCCTGTGTCGTCCGCCGCAGTGTCAGTATCCGCGTCAGAGTCCGCGTCAGAGTCCGCGTCAGCGTCAGTGTCCGCGTCAGTGTCCGCGTCCGTGTCCGCGTCCGTGTCCGCGTCCGTGTCCGCGTCCGTGTCCGCGTCCGTGTCCGCGTCCGTGTCCGCGTCCGTGTCCGCGTCAGTGTCCGCGTCAGTGTCCGCGTCGGTGTCCGCATCCGCTTCAACAGAAGTGTCGGTAGACACATCATTCGGAACCTTATTGCTCCCACAACCGAAGAGAACAAACCAGAGTGGAAACATTGCACGCTTCATGAGGACTCCTACAAAGAAATAGGCATTGGCCGACGATAGTAGCAGACATTTGTTCCGAGGAGATCGTCCCTTCAAAATCCCGTTGCTACAGCGATACTGAAGTAGTTATGCCCGCCCACCTCTTGCTCCGGGTAGCGTTCCATGCGACTTCGACTGTTTCTTTCCGCACTCCTATTCGGTGTTTTGGCCTCGAGGCCTGTCTTCGCCAACTGTGGAATGGACATATGCGAGTCCCCCGGACACATCGACTCCGAAGGTAAACCGCTCAGTCTCACCACCGATGCTCGTTTCACGCACGTGTCCCATGACGATCGCTACTTCGAGACCATGGTGGGAACGATCTACAAGATGAACGACCGCTTCAAGATGGGGACACGCATTCCCGTCGTGTCGGTCCAGCAAGCGGGACAAAACACCACTGGCTTGGGCAACGTCGTAGTTTTTGGAACCGCAAGCCTACTGAATGCTGAGACTAACAAGCGCCTTAATTTGGGCATTCAGCTCGAAGTGCCCAGCGTGAGTGACGAGGCTTTAGGTGATGGTCACTTCTTGATTCTTCCCACCGTTCAGTTCGGATGGTACCCATCAAACGCCATCCTGAGCGCTATCGTGGGATGGGGACAGGTCCTGGACGGCAACCATAACCACAGCGAATCCCACCACTCTAGTGGACACGATGACCATGGACACGGACATCACGAGGCTGTGCAAGCCCCTTCCATCGTCAACCCACACGCCAATACCGAAGTACTGATTCGAACCGATAGCGGCTATGGATGGGACTTGTCCAAGAGTCGATTCACCACCTCTTTGCGCACCGACATCATTCAGGAGTTCGGAGACAACACGAACGAACTGCTTGCATCTGCGGGTCCTGTTTTTGGTCTGGCATGGACACAAATCACATCCGAGATATCCACACTATTCTCGCTTACAAACGCTCGCCGGTATCAGCATCGCACCACTTTACGGCTGCGATTTCAATTGCCCTAAGCCCACACTAGGCTGGATCAGCCCTCCCGCCTCATCCAGTAGAAATCCAAGCCTCTCGACAGGTATGCTGTTGAGGTATTTCAACGACGAGCAGGTGGAGGGGTCTTGCTAGCGGCAAGCGCACATATCGCAGGGGGCATCGTCGTCTGGCTGTGGCTCGGATGGCAGGTGCACACTCGCTGGCATGGCTGGCTGCGCCGATTTGGAGTCCTGACCATGATTGGGGTCACGGTTTCCATCCACTGGACAATCTGGATGGATCCCGACTGGGTACGCGCACTGGTTGCCATTCCGATGTTTCTTTTCCTGGCCAAAACCTGGGAGATCGCCGCACAGAACACATCGGCCAACGCCCAGATCTCAAGTTTCGGGCAATTGGCCATCTGGGCGCTGTGTGTACCCGAAGGACATGTGGCCCACGAGGCTGAAGAGCGCCGCACTTTGGGCGCCACCGGCTGGACCCGCATCGCAAGAGGCGCCATAAAAGTCATCAGTCTCGCTGGACTGCTGTACCTCAACCAAATCGCGGATCTCACCTTCATTCCTGGGCTCGAAGTGACGTGGATGTGTTTTGTCGTCTACATCACCTTTAGTGGTCTGTGGGACCTCATTGCGGGCACCGCGGCACTGATGGGCATCTCCATCTCTCCCATGTTTGATGCCCCTCCCATCGCCCGGAACCCGCGGGAGTTTTGGGGCCGCCGGTGGAACCTGTGGTTCACGAAATCCGCTCACAGACTCATATTTGTGCCACTCGGGGGGCGTAACAGACCCCTTTTGGCCGTGAGTGCAGTATTCGTGGTCAGCGCTCTCCTGCACGAAGCCATCGTCATGCTCGGCCTAAAGGCATTTGATGGCCGAATGCTTGTCTTCTTTTCGATACATGGTCTGGCCACTATCGGCTTCACGCTTCTCAAACAGCGCTGGCCAACACCCTGGCCTCGGCCCATTGCGGTGTCGCTTCACTTTTTATGGATGGTGGCCACCACCCCGTTGTTTATGGGTCCAGCGGACGACATGATGGCCATCTCAGGATGGACCCTGGAGATGGCCATCAACTTAGGGGTTTAGTACAATGGTAGTTTGTAGATCGTAGAGACCGACCCCGGTTCCATATACAACCAGCCATCCAAAGACACCGAACACGAGCCATTATTGCCATGGTCTTCGGGATAATCGGGGATGGTGTCCCAGGTGTCGGAAGCAATATCATACTGCCAAAGGCTACTGCCACCTGAGCTTCCGGCAGCATAGAGATGACCGTTTCGATCTGAGCAGAAGATGTCGTTCAGATACCCTTCTGGATGACGGGTAAGGGTCGTATCCGTCGTACCCGTCGCAATATCGTACCGATAGACTTCGTCATCCGCGAAACCGCCAAAGTAGATGCTGTGCGTCGGCCGGTCGTAGCCCATCCGCGTCTCAAAGGTATACGGCGGCGCAATCACAGTGAACACATCCGCCGTTCCTGTGGACGGGTTGTACCTCACCAGCATGCTTCCACCCTGGTACGCCCACAGATTGCCGTCGCGGTCGGTCACGGTCATGGACTGGTCATCGTAAGAAGCCGGTATGCTGGACACCGTAGACCATGATCCAGACGGAATATCGTAGCGATAGGCATTAGACTCTCGAATTTGCCACATGCCACCGTCATTGCCCAAGGCCGCCGATCCCCAGGCAGCAAGACCTCCTGGTGGACTCGCCAGCGTCTCCCAGGACTCCGAGTCCACATGCATTCGACTGAATGAGCTGTCATTGCCCACGTACATGTACTCAGCACCGACATCGAGGAATTCCTGTAATCCCCGCATTCCCGGACCCGAGGCGACTGTGAACCAATCATCGCCGGTCTCACCCGTCAGACCCATACTCGTATCCTCGCCATCACAGTCTGAATCCACGCCATCATCCGAGATTTCTTCCATGCCAGGGTTCCGATCGGGATCGGTGTCGTCACAATCGCCTCCAGGCAGCGACCCCGAGCCATCGACGCCCAGGGTGACAAAGCCGACATAGTCATCCGGCACGTAGCCGTCCGCATCATCATCAAAGTCATCGTCGCCGACACAGTCCGAATCGACCCCATCGTAGGGTTCATCTACAGCGCCAGGAAAAATCAACGCATCGGCGTCATCGCAATCGCCACCACCACCGTCTGGATGGTCATATCCGTCCGCATCCACGTCGTAGTCTGAATCGCCACCACAATCGCTATCGATGCCATCATATGGAATATCAGGTGCGCCCGGATACACCGAGGGCTCCGCATCATTGCAATCACCACCCATAGACGACGTGCCCTCCGAGGGGTCGCATTCGCCGATCATCGTCATGGCGTCCCCATAGCCATCGCCGTCGCCATCTTCGTATACGGTCAGCGTTCCTCCTTCGTCGACCTCTTCATCGCAGTCGTTATCGATGCCATCGCAAATCTCATCCGCGCCGGGAAAGCTGATGGCCGAATCATCGTTGCAATCGGTATCCGCCGCCACATAGCCGCTGAGCGGCGCGCAGCCCGTATAGACCCAATCGGCGTCTCCATAGCCATCGCCGTCATGGTCGAGATACCAAGTTGCCGCATCGACGGAGTCTTCATCAATACCACCGTCACAGTCATTATCGGTCGCGTCACAGATCTCGGGTGCACCGGGGTAAATCGACGGATCACTGTCGTCGCAATCCTCCAGTTCTGAAAATCCATCGCCATCCGCATCGACCACCGGTTCAGTTCCATCGGCGTCGGCGTCACCATCCGCATCCGCATCCGCATCCGCATCCGCGTCGGCGTCGGCGTCAGCATCCGCATCGGCGTCAGCATCCGCGTCGGCGTCGGCGTCGGCGTCAGCATCCGCATCGGCGTCAGCATCCGCATCGGCGTCAGCATCCGCATCGGCGTCAGCATCCGCATCGGCGTCAGCATCCGCATCGGCGTCGGCGTCGGCGTCAGCGTCAGCGTCAGTATCGGCATCCGCGTCGGCATCCGCATCGGCGTCAGCATCCGCATCGGCGTCAGCATCCGCATCGGCGTCAGCATCCGCATCGGCGTCAGCATCCGCATCGGCGTCACTGTCCGCATCGGCGTCAGCGTCAGCGTCAGTATCGGCATCCGCGTCGGCATCCGTATCTATAGGCAAATCATCTATACCGGTGTCATCAGCGTCACCCCCCCCTTCCTCTACATCAGGGACACAGGTGCCATCTTCCTCGTGAGTTCCCTCACCACAATCAAAACCATCTTCTTTCTCCGTCAGCGATGTGTCCCCGCAACCGAAGAGACCAAAAAGGAGAAAAGTAGACATTAAACGCATGAAACACCCCAAAGAAGTTGTCGAGTGAGGAGCCTACCAAATATCGAACCGCCGTTTCATTGAATATTTCCAACAGAAGGCTGTTTTCGGTTCGGGGGCCTCAACAAAAAAACAACAGAAGACGTTCCAGGAATATATTATTTTCATTGGCCTAAAATAGAGCTTTTAAGTAGGTATTTTTAATTTTAATTACCACCCAACACCCGATCCATCGCACTTCAATACAGTATTTTCCGTTCATACACCCACAGGACACGTTACTTCGGCTGCTGGAAGGGTTGAATAGACCCAAAATCAATACAGGAAAGAAAACATGAGTTCGAAGTTGTTTGTTGGTGGTCTCGCTTGGGCCACCCGTGATGAAACCCTCAAAGCCCACTTTGACCAGTGCGGTGAAGTGACTGACGCTAAAGTCATCATGGAACGTGACACAGGTCGTTCACGAGGCTTCGGCTTCGTTACCTTCGCCGATGAGGCGACTGCTAACAAGGCCAAAGAGGAATTGAATGGCTCCGAACTCGACGGTCGTTCGATTCGTGTCGATAGCGCCACAGAGCGTCCCCCACGTGGCGGCGGCGGCGGCGGCGGTCGACGCGGCGGCGGCGGTGGCGGCGGCTACGGCGGCGGCGGTGGCGGTGGCTACGGCGGCGGCGGTGGCGGCTATGGTGGCGATCGCTACTAAGCCAATCCCCAACGTTTAAGAGAACGGGTGACCTACTAAGGTCACCCGTTTTTTTTTAAGCCTTGGGAAGCTTGAGAGTCGGCTGACCATGCCGGCGGCGGCGGTACAGGACCAATGTATGGCCAATTCGCTGCACCAATACAGCCCCCGTACCATCGGCCAATTGCGCTCCGGCCTCGACGGCTTCAATCTTCTCCGCCGCCGTCAACCGAACCTTGATCAACTCGTGCTGTTCAAGCGCACCTTCAACGTGCTGGATCACGCCCTCCGTTACCCGATCCTGTCCAATAATGACGAAGGGTTTCATGTGGTGCGCTTTTGCACGCAACCATCGGAGTTGTTTACCGCGAAGCTTGTCCATGGGCGGCGGTGTAACCCAGTCCACCCAAAAAACGTGAAAAGCGGCGCAATTTGGTTTCAGAAAGCCTGCGTTTGACCGATTCGGGGACTGGAATTCCCATGCAGACACAACACCAAAAAGCACCAGCGATTGAGGTGGGGGCGATCCTACCTTCGGATTGGAACCACCAAACCGACGTTCTACTGATTGTCGGAGAGGGTGCGAGCGCACTGGCCCGGCCCTTTGTGGACTATGGGCTCAAACGCGTCATCATCATGTTTCCACGACCGCTTTCGCCGGAGCCCGCCCCCCCGGGCTGCACCATCGTCTGTTCTCGAGGTGAGCTCCATCGGACATTGCAGATGATCGGACACGATGCCGCCAACCGTTTTGCATTGTTGCGGACGCCCAACTGCTCGCTCAGCAAGGCTGAAACCGAGGCGATTCACGAGATCACTGCCACACTGCTCAAACGAAAACGAGCGAACAATCATACGCATCAAGAACTGGCACCCCTGTGGGCGGCCAATGGGCTGAGAAATTTAAGCCACTTGGGTAAACACCCCATGGTCACGGATTTAAAGGGCCAGTTTAATGATGTACCGCTCATCATTGTCGGCGCAGGACCATCTCTGTCGAAGAACATCGACCACCTGCGGGCCGCTCAAGGAAAAGCCATAATTATCTGCGTCGCCAGGGCTTTAAACTCTCTTCAAAATGCAGGTATTTGGCCAGATTTCGCTATCAGTCTCGACGCATACGACGTGAAGAGTCACTTCCGAAGTATTGCCCTCGACCGTATTCCAGGCGTCATCTTGAGCGCCACATCACACCCCAATCTGTTCGACTTAAACGACACCACCCTGATGAGCTTTTCTGCCAATACAGAAGCGGAGGGGTGGATGTTTGAGCCTGCTGACGGCGTCACCGAGATGCCCTCCGGCGGTTCCGTCTCTTGCGCTGCAATGAGTGTCGCCCTGCACTGGGGCTGCAATCCCATCATGGTGATCGGCCAGGACCTCTCATTTGGTGGCGGGCAGTTCTACCATGGCAGTGGAACCGATGGAGATACTCAGGCCCATTACGACAAGGCCACGAACACCTGGACCTTGGATGGGTACAGCACCGATTTGGCGCATACCCTAAAGGACCAAATCACCGAGGGTGGCCTGAAATTCAGCGGCACAGAAGTGCCTGGCTATTTTGGTGGAACCGTTCCGACCAACTCCGCCTTCGCCAGCTTCAGGACCTGGTTTGAGCTGACCGCCCTGGATGAAGCGGGACGGACAACCATGCTGAATTGCACCGAAGGCGGTGCGCATATCGGTGGTATGAAACATATTCCACTCAGTGTCGCGATCCAAGACCTGCCTCAGCGGTCGATCGATGTCCGGACCACCCTGGCTAAAAGCTGTCGTGCTGACGATAAAGAGTCTCGTTCCAGTCGAATGACAGAGAAGAGCCAGGCTGTTCATTCCAACCTCTCGAACACGATCCAATACGCTCGACAAGCGGTTGAACTGATTGGCAAGGCCAAACGAAAGCCATCCGCATTGGCCAAACTTCAAGCGGTTGAAGCCAAGCTATCCGCAGCGATGAAAAATACTTTCGTCATCAGTCTATTGACTCAAGAAGACATCCGAACAGCCATTGCACAGGGACAGCGTGCGACCGGCCTGGCCGATTCACTGAATGCTTCTGCTCAGCTATACCAAGCGGTCATCGACCATGCTGAGCGACTGCAACGCTCAGTAGCCGAATAGCTCTAAATCCCGCCGATAATAGCCTTCCAGAGTCCGCATAAACGCCGGAGATGGCTTGAGTTTATCGAATTGGTTTTGATTTAAACGCGGCACTAAGGGTTCGAGGCCCAAAGCTTGCCCAATATTATCCAGTTCAGCCGTGGGATCTTCCATTCGGATGAGGTGATCCGGTCCAGCTTCTGAACTTAGATGAAGGGTGTATTTCCACTGGGGCGCCACAGCGTAGGGAGCGACTGCGGTCATTCGAAAGAAGTAATCCTCCATAGACCAAGACTTGAGGTCAGGAAATCGAGCCAAATACCCGCCGGAATAATCCGAACGGCAGTGAAAGTTGTAGCTGGAAATGAAGCGCTCAATCGGATGCCGCACCACGACAATCGTCCGATAAGCTTCCCAACAGTCTTTGTTCACCATCAGTGTAGGAAAACGATGGTCGGCGTTGTCGATGCGGAGATCCAGCCACTTTTTCAAACTGGTTCCCATGCACTTTGGATTGTGCACAAACAGTAGCTTTCGATCATGGTCGATATTCATGCTGTGGTTGAACCACGCCAATTTGTCAGCACGTGCTTCATTTTGAATGATCTGTATCGCGATTTTTTTCGCGTCTTGAGCCAGGGCGTTCATGGGCCACTCCGAATGTCCCCTTATCGGACCGAAAGGCCCCGTCTTTATCAATAATGTGAGCCCTCTAAACGGCACGCGTGGCGGTAATTGTGTAGCATATTGGTTCACTATGCTGGATTTCCGCCTCGACCGACATGACAAGAATCAGCTCGAACTCAAGCTGACGTACGGACTTCGTCCCAACGAAAAGCTCCAAGAGTACCGTGTAGAAACTTACTTGTTTGTCCCACGAGTGCTCTCCATCAACTCGCACAGCTACGGCCCCGAACAGTTTTACCAAGACACGGCGACCTTCATTCGGCTCACAGCCCCCATCGTTCGCCTGAGCGATCTGTCGTCCAAACGAGCCGTCAAGCCATGGGCCGCCGATATCAAGTCGCAAATTGATCGCTTTGCCAAGGGTGAAGATGGCGATTTGGACAGCGCCGAACACGGTTTGAAATTGTTGGCCTGCGTATTCAAAGATGCCGTGAGCGGTACCCACCTCGAAATCCGGAAAAAAATCGAAGCTGCCTTCGAAGCCAGCAACCCATCTTTAGCAGCAGAAGCCCTCGCCGACTTTACGGAAGATGTGGAGTCTGCCATCGCTCGACTTCACAAAGTCGGAGAACGCACCAGCAAGAAGGGCGTCCCCACCAGGATTCGGGAAAGCTGGCGCGCAGTGGCGGAATATTCATCCCTATTGGCAGAAGAGGCGCTGACGGACCTGATCGACCTCTGTTCGGATAAAGAAGAGGTGATGGCGAAAGTCTTAGAGGCAGCGAGAACGCTGGCCATTGCGCAATATCACCGACGCAGAGAACTGGATTGTTCGACCTACGCCATAGAAGGCCAGTCCAACGAACACCTGCCCAGACGTTGGAGGGTACTCAAACGCTATGTCAGTTCAGCCCTGTATTTAACGGTCGAGCGTGAAACCAGTGACCGGGTCATCTCGAACCTTATTGGGATGTTCGCCGCAGCCTGTGCCATGTTCTTTGCCACCATCGCTCTTTTACTGATCAACGCAAACTGGGCATCGGAACTTAGCATCGCGTTCTTGGCGGCCATGGTGGCCTCCTACGTCATTAAAGACCGCATCAAAGAACTCGGAAAACGCAACTTAGGCCGACGTCTAAAACACCTGTTACCGGATCACAAAGTTCGTATTCTGGGCTTGTACGGCGCCAAAATCGGTTCTGCTAAGGAGACCTTTCATATTCGCCAGCCCGATTCAATACCCAGCGAAATCGCCGCATGGCGCATCTCGGATCTCGATTCCCATGAAGCCGTCACAGGCCGACCAGAAACCGTGCTCTGCTACCAGAAGGACATCCAATTGTCCTCGACCCTTTTGAGGAATCAATTCGCCGGCGCACAAGGTTTAGTCGACGTCGTCAGGCTCAATATGCGACCCATGATGGCTCGAATGACCGATGCCTGGGAAACCTATCGATACGTCCACCCCACCACCCATGAGGTCAAGTCCACGCGCTGTGCTCGGGTCTACCACATCAACATCGTCATTCGGTTGGTCGATGGTGAAGGTCGGAACTCCATTCACCGCGTGCGCGTCGTGGTCAACAAAAAGGGCATCGTACGGGTCGAGAATGTCGAACCCAAGGCAGAGGACCGCCATATTGCTCTGGGTGAAACAACGGATTCTCCAAACATCAACATCTTCGACGATTGAGGATGATCCCCGATTGACGATGACCCTCGCTGCTGCGAGCATGGCGGTCCATGCGGATTCTTCTCGTCATCATCGCCATCTCGGCAGCGCTCTACGCACCCGTGCTGGGCCTCGGTTTTGTGTCGGATGACAATGGGCTCATCACCCATCCCATCGCTGGCATTGCAAACCAGTCGCTCAGCACCATCTTCACATCAGACCTCTGGCATTTCCAGGAGAGTCAATCCGGGTACTACCGACCACTCATGATGTGCAGCTTGCTGTTGGATCACACCGTGTTTGGTGACTGGGCAGTGGGCTACCACCTTCAGTCTCTCCTCTGGCATTTGCTTTGCGTCGGCCTGATCGGGCTTCTCTTTGGCCGGCTCATGGGTTCCATTCGTGGGTCTATTGCCGCTGGGCTTTACGCCTTCCACCCTCTTGTATCAGAGCAGGTTGCATTTATTTCTGCGCGCAACGACAGCATGGCCCTTGCGTTTGCATTGGCTGCGGTTTGGTTCGCAGGACCTAAAAAAGCAAATCCAAAACGCTGTATGCTGGCCTGTTTACTGGCGGCTGCGGCATGCCTATCCAAAGAAACAGGCGTCGTGGTTCTTTGCCTGCTCCCACTGATCGACTGGGCTCGGCACCAGCCGTTTGCCGGCTGGCACCGTTACGCCGCACTCATCGCAGGTGTCACCGGCGCCTACTTTGTCCGCGAAATGCTAGGGCCCGGTATTCTGCATACGCCGGCCATGCCCGGTTCCGAACTCGTGGCATCGGAACGAATGGACATCCTGGCACACCTTTTGGGCAAGCTGACCTGGCCGTTCCCTCTCACCGATTCGACCCACATTGCCTACCTCGACACGCTGAGACTGACCCCAGCCATCGCCGCCTTATTTCTGATGGTTTACCTCACACTAGGCGGAGATCGATGGGCCAAAGTGGGTATTACTTTTGCCCTGGTCACATTGATTCCGGGCTTGTTGGCCATCGCCAGCCGGTTCCTTATTGGAGAGCGCTATCTGACCCTCGCGGTACTCGGTATGGCGGTCGCCATCGCAGCGATTATCCCCAAACACCCCAAATCCCCGTGGCTTCTGGTACTGACCTTGCCTTGGTTAGTCGGCACCCACGACCGGATTACGGACTGGTCCTCCGATCTCACGTTGGCCACATCCGCACACGAAGCCGCCCCCACACCGTACACTGCGGCGTGGTTAGGCCATGAAATGGCGAAGTCCGGTCAACTCGAGAAAGCGCTCCCCTACTTCGATGAAGCCACACGCGGCACACCACCCACTTGCGATTTTGCTGGGGAGTGGATTCGAGTGGCGCGTGATGCGAATGGCTCAACTGCCGCATTGGACGTGGCAAACACCGTCTGGGAGCGGCGCTGTGCGAACGGTCCAGGAGTTCGAGGAGAATGGGCCCTCACCCACCTCAAAGCCGGCGACGTCGAGTCCGCTCAGAAAATCCTGAGCCCTCGCCCCACCCACTGTACGCCGAGCTTGGCACTTCCCGTCATCGCTCTCTCGATGCTCGAAGGCGCCCTTGAACAGGCCAAGCACTGCGCTAAAACGTCAGGGGTTCCGAGTAGCGTGCTGAAACCGCAGGTCGACAGTCTTCTCGGGGGGCTCGTGAACGACCGCAATGCTGTTACAACAGAGGATGAGAACCCATCGCCAGAATAGCGCTACATCCAAAAGTCCATGGACATCACATGAAGCTTTTCATTTTCTCCCTACTGAGTCTCTTGCTTCTCAATTGCACGGCAAAAGAGGAGGGCTCAAACAGTCACGACTTTGGTGGTGACGATTGGGACACTGATGATGAAGGAACGCCACCATCCGTAGTCATCGTATCGCCAGCCGATGGAACATCCTTCGATGTGTATCAGGACATCACCTTCCGCGGCGAGGTCATCCCGCGGAGCGGTGGATCCGCGGAGGACATACAAGCACGGTGGAAAAC
>Ga0163180_10001667_pt1 | contig 12582 bp, 21 predicted proteins | sample AtlANTMetagenome_2_FD_109647 | JGI IMG/M metagenome (GOLD analysis project Ga0163180, IMG submission 109647) | Marine eukaryotic phytoplankton communities from the Atlantic Ocean - Atlantic ANT 4 Metagenome | ecosystem: Environmental > Aquatic > Marine > Oceanic | place: North Atlantic Ocean...
TACAAAAGAACAATGTAAAGGCACAACAGTCGAATGCAATCGCTGTATACTATAAACCTTTATTGACTGAACTTTTAGAACTGCAAGGTGGCATGTGCCCAGACCTTAACGAAGGCTATAGTCATATGAAAAAGCCTGAGGTAAAGAAGTTCGTGGAATTCGTTGCAAGCATCATTGGCGATGCTGAAACGTGGGGAGCAAACCAAAAGACGGTTCGTAAGACTCGGAAGAAGAAACCTCAGTCGGCTGAAAAACAGATCAAGCGGTTGAAGTTCCAAGCGAAGAACGAAGAGTATAAGCTTGTGAGTATCAACCCAGCGGATATTGTTGGAGCAGATCAGTTGTGGGTATTCAATACAAAGTATCGCAGACTCACGGTATATAACTCAATGGGTCCGTCCGGTTTATCGATAAAGGGCACAACTCTACAAGGGTATGATCCTGACGATTCAGTTACAAAGTCGGTTCGCAAACCAAACGACGTATTACCCGATGTCCTAAAGGGTGGTAAAAGAATACTTAAAAATCTTATGAGTACAATAAATAGTAAAGAAAGCCAACCGAATGGTCGGATCAACGGCGAAACTGTACTTCTTAGAGTGGCAATCAGATGATGGCAAATAACGTTCTGCAGTTTCCAAACATTGGAGCAATGCCGAAGCCGAAGAACGAACAGGAACTTGGAGAACGTTTTCTTCAAAATAAAAAGACATACATCGACCATGTCGTAGATCACTACGGTACACAGCTCATAAACAAATTAGGAATGCACGGTTTTGATATCTATGAAGATTCATTTGTTTGTAGGTTCTCAATCTGCATCGAAAGTCTACGTGCAACATTATACGGAACCCTTGAGATAGACCATCCGTTCTTAGAACTAATGGAAGAACAGTTGGAACTCTTAGGTGATTTAGATGAAGACGATCTATAACTTATTGACATTCATCCTTAGATATGGATAATAAATAATAGGATAGAATGAAACTGAGAGATCTGTTATGATACTCGTGGACTTAAATCAGGTCATGATTTCAAACCTGATGATGCATATCGGTGGTAAGAATGTTGCCATTGATGAAAACTTAGTACGACACATGGTTCTAAACTCCTTACGATTATATCGTAGAAAGTTTGGAGAGAAGTTCGGTGAACTTGTTATTTGTTGTGATGATAAGAACTATTGGCGTCGTGATATCTTCCCGTACTATAAAGCTCACCGTAAGAAGGATCGTGAAAAGTCAGGTCTTGACTGGCATACCATCTTCGAAGTGCTGAATGGCATTCGAGACGATCTTAAGGAACACTTTCCATATAAGGTACTACAGATAGACCGAGCAGAAGCCGATGATATTATTGCGACGCTCTGCCATGAATACGGTCATCTTGGAATTCAGAACGGATCCGCAGAACCCATCTTAATCCTATCATCTGATAAAGATTTCGTTCAGCTACAGAAATATGCGAACGTAGAGCAGTACAGTCCTATGCAGAAGAAGTACGTTACCTGTAGCAATCCTGCTCGTTATATCCATGAACATATTCTAAAGGGCGATCGTGGCGACGGCGTTCCTAACTTTCTGTCGGCTGATGATGTATTCATTGTTGGTAAAAGACAACGCCCTCTTGCGTCTAAAAAGATAGATGCTTGGAACGGAATGGAACCTGAGGAGTTCTGCGATGAGGAGATGCTACGTGGTTATAAACGCAATCAGCAATTGGTGGATCTCGATTATGTACCTTCTGCGGTACAAGCTCAGGCACTCGAAATGTTTAAAGATTATAAATTGAACGGTAGAGAGAAGATCTTCAACTACTTCATTTCAAAAAGAATGAAGAACCTTATGGATTCAATCCAGGAGTTTTGATATGCCACACGATAGTCTTTGGGATGACGAGCTCGTCGCAGAACTGGCCGAAGAGTAAAAGAAGAAAAAAGATAGACCGAAGATCTATGAACGAAACCCAGATAACGGCAAGGTGCGCTGGCGATACATTAATGATTATGGACATGAAAAGATGATGCAGGATACTTACGATTTTGATAAGCATATTCATATGAAGATTCTTGAGCGAGAAGCAGAAATAATTCGCTCTCGTTTTAAGGACACTGATACTGGTCGCTTAAGAACGGCTGTAACAGTATTAGAAGAAAGAATTGAGGAACTAAAGAATGGCCTATAAAGAAGGTGTAGCTGAGATCCTAGATCGTATCTCAAAATTAAAAACAAAGAAGCAGCGAGTCGAAGCTATGCGCAAGGACCACAACATTGCGCTGGAGAATGTTATCGATCTGTGCTTTAATCCCAACATTAAGTTTATGTTGCCAACAGGAACTCCTCCATATAAAGAACAGCCAAAGGAAGCTGACTGCCAGGCAACACTGTATGCAAATCTGCGCAGGTTCGGAGTCTTTATTGATAAGGGACCTTATCCAAACATGCGACAGCTACAGAGAGAAACACAGTTCGTTCAGTTTTTAGAATCTCTTGATCCTGATGACGCAAAGCTAATCATTTCGATTAAGGATAAAAAGATGCCTTATAAGGGTATCACAAAGGGCCTCTTTGAGGAGGCATGGCCAGCACTAGCATCAACATGGGTGGTTCAATCCGATGGGAAAAACGATACGGCGTAAGAAGGATTATTGGAACGATGATCCCTATGAACCGAATTGGAAGAACAAGAAAAAGAAGATGGTAAAAAAAACAAGGCGACGAAAGATAGATGATGATAGACCCGTTCAGGACAGCTCATATAATAGGCAACGGCGGATCTCGTAAAGGGTTCGACCTAATGCAGCTTAAGAACAAGGGCAGTGTGTTCGGCTGCAATGCCTTATATAGAGACTATGCGCTTCAAGGTTATGTGTTACCTGACTACCTGGTAGCTATTGACAATCCTATCATAACTGAGATCGAAGGATCATCCTTTCCATCAACGAGAGTATTGATACCGCCTGAGAACGAACGGTGGGAACCGATTGAACTGCATTGGGGTCGAGCTGTAAACAAGAGTTGGAACCCAGCACGTCCTCGATCCAATGCGGGTATGAATGCTATTCTTGAAGCAATCAAGAAAGAGTATACTCAACTATACATATTTGGTTTTGATTTCTTAGTCGTGGATCAGAACACCGCAATGTCAAATCTTTACGATGGGACAGAGTGTTACGGACTTGAGACAAGAGCTAACCTTCAGGATACTAGAAACAGAATGAAGTATCTAGGCTACGTGCTGGAGAAATATCCTGATACGAACTTTACATTCTGCTATCCAAAAGATGCCGGAAACATATACAGTCCTGATGCGAAGAACTGTTCGATTATCAACTTTGACGAATTAACTTATTTACTTACGAGTGAAAATGGTGTATGATATATTTACGTTAGTGTTACTAATCATTTTGTTATGCTGTGTTTTCTATGCAGGATATCAATTTGCCATACCTAGAGTTACGGAAAGGACTCTTGAGATTCTACGTGAAGATCATATCATACGATTAGTAGAAGATGAGGACGGTGAGGTCGAAGTGTACAGTGGTTATAAGTACTATAAAGGTGACGTGAGATGAATATCTTTGTATTGGATAAAGATCCACTTATCGCAGCTAAGATGCATTGCGATAAACACGTTCCTAAGATGATTGTTGAGTCGGCACAGATGTTGTCGACCGCGCATCGATTACTCGACGGTGAAGAATACATGGCTCCATCCAAATCAGGTAAGAGGATGGTTAAGCACTATCGATTACCAGAACACGATGATGTCATTTACAAAGCAGTGCATGCCAAACACCCGTGCACAATCTGGACCATGCAGTCACACAATAACTATCTGTGGCATTATCATCTCTGGCGGTATCTTGCCGAAGAGTTTGAATATCGTTTTGGTAAAGTCCATGCATCATGGGAAAAGCTCAAGGATATTCTTTATGATACACCAAAGAACCTTGTTTATGGCGATATGACACCGTTCGCAAAAGCTATGAAAGCGTATCCCGATCTTATGGAGATTGCGGATCCGGTTAAAGCATACCAGGAGTTCTATAAAGCCGATAAGAAAAAGTTTGCCAAATGGGAGAAGGGTCGTCCTACTCCAAAATGGTGGAATGATAAATAAGAATAGGAAGGGAATGAATGCCTACTTATAATTTTCTTGATGAAGACACTGGCGTAGAGTTCGAAGAATACTTCTCTATGTCTGAACGTGAGGATTTCCTTTCCGATCATCCCCACATTCGACAACTACCACCCGATCGCGTTAACATCGTTTGGAACCAAACCTATTCCGGTATCGTAAACGATGGTGGTTGGAATGAGCAGATGGCAAGAGTTGCTGAAGCTCATCCGACAAGCGATCTTGCAAACAATTATGGTGATAAGTCTGCAAAGGCTGTTAAGACTCGCCAGGCAGTAGATAAATGGAGAGAGAAAAGAAAGAGCGCACAAGGTCTTAGCCGATGGTAGACGCTACATGATGTAACCAGGAAAGGTTATTCATGTCTATTAACACTAACTTAGCTTATCTTCACGACGATTACGAAGAGTTCTTCGATACCAGTAGATTAACAAAAAAGCAAAGGAAGGCACAACGGAGGAAACAAAATACAGGATTGAAACTTAAACACATTGATCCTCAAACACCTAACCAGATCCGAACGTTTGATAAGTACGATGAAGGAAACCACCTTCTTCTACAGGGTGTAGCCGGTACCGGTAAAACGTTCATCTCTTCCTACCTTGCCCTCGATGAAATTCTACATCGAAGAAGTAACAAGCAAAAGTTAGTTATCGTAAGATCGGTTGTACCGACAAGGGATATGGGATTCCTTCCAGGCAACCAAAAAGAAAAACAGAGAGCATATGAACTACCATATCAATCCATTTTTACTGAGCTCTTTAACCGCGGAGACGCATACGACACTCTTAAAGGACGTGGCGTGGTGGATTTCGTATCGACTTCATTCATACGTGGAATCACTATCAATTCTAGTATTGTACTTGTCGACGAGTGTCAGAACCTAACGTTCCATGAGCTCGACAGCATCATCACTCGAGTCGGTTACGACTGTAGGATTATCTTTAGTGGAGACTTTAGACAATCAGATCTTGAAAGGGATCACGAAAAAAGAGGGTTACTCGACTTTATGAAAGTCATTAGTAGTATCTCAGGTTTTAGTTCTGTACAATTTGAAGAAGGAGATATTGTGAGATCTCAACTCGTACGAGATTATATCATATCTAAACTGAATAATGGAATTTATACATGAGGACCGATTTGAGGTCCATTCGATAGAAGCGATTACAACGGATAGTGGCAGACGATACAAAATACCGAATGGAGATATGTATGAGTCTGTCACTACCGCTCTAGGTAACCAACCTGGAAAGAAGGAAGGACTGATGGAATGGCGTCGTCGTGTTGGCGAAGCCGAGGCAAATCGTATCAGTCGTAAAGCAGCAGGTCGTGGTACCGCTGTTCATCAGATCATCGAAGACTATCTAAACAACATCGAAGATCCTATAAAGGACAAGATGCCAGACGCTGTTGTGATGTTCAAACAACTGCAGCCTATTCTCGATAAGAGTATTTCTAAAGTTTATATGCAGGAAGCGCCGCTCTGGTCATATAAATATAGATTAGCGGGAAGAGTCGATTGTGTTGCCGATATTAAAGGTAAGCTTACGGTCGTAGATTTCAAGACATCCATGAAGCCTAAGAAAAGGGCATGGGTTGCTGACTACTTCTTACAGACCGCTGCTTACAGCCATATGATCGAAGAGATGTATGGCGATGTTGTTGACCAAACTGTCATCTTCATAGCTGTTGAAGATAGGGATCCTCAGATCTTTGTCGGAGAGCCACGCTTAGACATAACACACGAGTTCTTTGAACAGAGGATAGAAGAATGAAGTTCTTAATAACATTCCTAGCCGTAGCAACTGTCTTACTAGCATCATGTAAGACGACCGATACAGCTGCACCGTCTCCTCCTGAAGAAGGTAGTACGGCACAAGTAGAAGTGCAACCCGACCCACCTGTAGGGCCAGTCACAGACTGGTATAAGGGTGATATCCTTGGAGCAATGACTCTATGTAGAGATAAGCCGGCCATCACAAGGCTCGTACATGCAGATATGCAGGGTGAAGCGGAGGTGAAGCAAGCTATGCGTCTCGGTAGCCTGGCAGGCGAGTGTATTATTACACCACAGCCGTTCGCGGTCCCGATCCTGGATATCGTAGCAGAGTACGTCGACCACGCAAAGAGGCCGTCCGTGGTTCTACTCGTAGGTCTTCCTCGTTGGATCGAAGGAGATGTAGCTTATATCATTGCGACCGGCCGCAAAGGTCCGAAAAAAGAAGAACATCTCAAAAAGCATTCTATCTAAGCGGTCCATGCTTCGCCACGGTTGACAGCACCTTGATAATCTAAGGCAAGAAATCCGTGGTTGTCAACCAGGTGCAACTTACCGTCCTCATCGCGGACAACGTCGCCAACTGAAACACTCTTCATTTGACCGTGACGCTCGAGTCTGGACTGCTCACCCATACCATTGCCGACTGTGAAAACCTCTTCAAGGTTACGAGCCCAAACGGTAGCAACTGCAGCACCGTAGTCGCCTTCGCTCCATGCTTCAGCGAACATGGCTCTTTTCTCGTCGTCGGTCTTACCGAAAGACACCATCATGGCCATGCTACGAGCATGCTTCGGAACTGCGTGATGACCCTCGGCGTTGACTTTCTCAACGTCTTGGTCGGTTAGGGTAACTTGATAAACTTTGTATTCCATGGATCTTCTCCTTAGGTAGTGGTCTTTTGACCGGTAAAAACATTCACAACTTCGACACCAGGTCCGAAAGCTGCCTGCATTTCAAACTGCTCTTCAGCAACCTGTTCAGGAGTACGATTGGCTTGAGCCGTAGCATACTCTGCAAGGAAAGCTGATGTATCAGCCTGGCGAGCAAGTTCGCTCAACGTGATGGCAGATTTCCCAACGAAACCTGCTTCAGCGAAGTCGGTGACCATATCCTCGAAAGGAACCCGATCGTTGCTCTTCCAACGAACCACGCCGTCGGCGACATAGGCATTGGCAAAGTTTTCCGCCAGCTTGTCGGCGTCGTAACCGGTGAAGGTTTGGGTTTTTGTGTTTCTACGCATTTTCGTTTTTTTCCTGTTTTCCTATTGTATATACATTCTACCACAGTATTTTAAATAGGTCAATAGCGAAATGCATATTTTTATGAAAAAAAAATATATATAAAACAATAGCTTATATCTAAGTAGTTGATTTTATTGGATAAAAAAAATGCATTTTTTTTGTGAAAAAATGTTTACATTCGTATCATTGGTAGATAGAATAGCTATATTGATTGATTGAAACGCTATCGCAAAGGAGAAACATGATGGCACATATGGTTGAAACAATGGCTTACGCAGGCGAGGTTCCATGGCACGGTTTAGGTAAACCGGTACCGGCGGATCTGACTCCTGACCAAATGCTCGAGGCCGCCGGTCTTGATTGGGAGGTGGAGCAGATTCCTCTATCGTACGAATATAACGGTTATACCAACGAGACGGGTAAAACCGCTCTGGTTCGTAACTCCGATGGAAAGTTCTTCGATGTTGTCGGAGACGATTGGAAACCTCTGCAGAACCACGAAGCTTTTAACTTCTTTGACGATTTCGTTGCTGCTGGTGATATGGAGATGCATACCGCCGGTGCTCTTGAGGATGGTCGTCGGGTCTGGGCTCTTGCCAAGATCAAAGACGGTTTCACTCTGTTCGGCAAGGACGACGTTGAGAACTATCTGCTGTTCTCGAATCCCCACAAGTATGGCTTGTCCATCTCGGTCTGTCAGACTCCTATCCGCGTGGTCTGTCACAATACGATCACGTTTGCTCTGAACGGTGCAAAGGACGATATGATCCGAGTCAACCACCGCACTGAGTTCGATGCTGATGTCGTCAAAGAGACTCTCGGTGTAGCTAAGGAAAAGCTTGCGACCTACAAAGAAGCTGCTGAGTTCCTTGGTTCCAAACGGTTCAAGGATGAGGACATCGTTGAGTACTTCAACCGCGTGTTCCCTCGTACGTCAAATGCGAAGGACGACGATAAGGTTTCCAAGAACGCCGAGACTGCAATGGAAGTCCTTCATACTCAACCCGGTGCTGAGATGGGTCGAGGTACCTACTGGCAGGCTTTCAATACGGTTACCTACATGACCGACCACTTGCTTGGCAACTCTCAGGATACTCGCCTGAAGTCAGCTTGGTTCGGTGGCAACCGTAAGAAGAAGACGGATGCTCTTGAAACAGCCATCGAGATGGCGGAGGTAGCATAAACTACAACCAACGACGGCCGACCAGCGATGCTAACAGGTTGTAGTGGAAAGGGGGTTTCGGCCCCCTTTCTTGTTATAAATAAAAATACCACTCAGGTATGAGGTGGTTTTCTCAAACTATCGAAAGGATAGAAACATGCAATGGATTAAAGATCGAATCATGGAACGTACATCTTGGGACGGCGGTGCACTCATCGCTGTTGGTGTGATCGGATTGTTCTTTTCGGCAATCATCCCAATGAACCTTATTTGTTGGGCGGCGATCGCGTGGGGTGCATTCACCATATGGAAATCTGAATAATCTTATTGACATTTCTATACTGAGCGATTAGAATATATAAATTGTAACGCTGAAGAGGAGCGAAAGCTAGACAGGACTCGGGGGCAGAACCCGACGCCTCCACCAAAAGCAGATCAGTAAAGCTGGGCGTGAAATAGATGCGGAGAAGTTAGCGACGGACCCAACACTTCTATTCTCGAGAAATACAGTTGATTGCGAAGGGCCCTTCAAAGTCTGGAGCTGGTCTGTTTTTGATGGGGGCGAACTAGGATCGACTGGTAGTCAATAGCGAATTGGAGTTACAGGGATGACCGCCTTATAGGTCAAACACTACAAATGCAAACGATAACTTTGCACATGATGATTTCGCTCTCGCAGCGTAATTGATCGGGGTTCGGGAGGCACCTGGCAACAGAAGCCTCCCACTTACATACACACTCACACAGGAGAAATCAAATGAAGTTGTGTCCTATCTTTAAACGTCTCGGTCGTGGTATGATCAGGTCTGGATATATGCAAGCATCACATGAAATGAGGCGTCACGGTATGCACGTTGAGGCTGCCCGTTTACGTGCGGAGGCTTTAAAAGATGTCTAAGAACCCATACGAAATCCGCTTTGATCTACTGACAATGGCCAAGGATATGCTTGACCGTCAGTATGAACAAGCTTCAACTATGGCTTGGGAGTCAATGACCAAGGCAATGGAAACCAATGCGACTCTCTACAAGGACGTAGAGAAGTATGTTCCGAAGATGTTTACACCGGAAGAGGTCATTTCTCAAGCTGAGAAGTTCCAATCATTTATCAATAAGAAGGAGGGATGATGCTAGATTTTATAAGATCTTTCTTTCACAGGCAGTTTATGTTTAACACCGCAGCTGCTTGTAACAACTTCAGACGGTCTCAACAAACTCGCTGGGACGACGTCTGTATGTGATTACCGTATATCGACTTAGGTCGCGGTACGGGTGATGCCGAAATACATCCGCGGAGAGCCAACGGTTAGCTCTCCATTTCTTATTTACAATGATCCTAATATGTAATACAATAGTTCTATGATTACTGAAACAGCACTCACAAAAGCACTGCTTATTGCTGCACTGGCTAGTTATGGCGGTCAAGCACAAGCAACATCGTCGGAACTCTCATGCCTTGCTCTTAACATATATCATGAGGCAAGAAGTCAATCCATAGCTGGCCAAATTGCGGTCGGACAGGTAACACTTAATCGTGTAAAGGATGATAGATATCCAAATACGATCTGTGAAGTTGTCATGCAAGGACCGCATCGAGCATCCTGGAAAGGTACTGGCGAAATGATACCCATTAAGAATAGGTGTCAGTTCTCTTGGTACTGTGACGGCAAGTCTGATAAAGTTAAGCAGCACAAAGCTTACGGTAATATCGTTAAGCTTTCTAAACTACTAATTAGCCAAGACTTGATAGATATCACGAGTGGTGCTACACACTATCATGCATATTACGTTTCTCCTTCATGGGCAAAGCGTAAGAAACGAACTACCAAGATAGAAGACCACATATTTTATAAATGGGAACGAAAATAAATGTTTAACACAAGTTCTTTTTCGATGGAAATAGAGCAGCTTGCCTGTAAGCTAAAGATATCATATATGGATGCAGTTGTCCATTACTGCGATAAGAATGATATGGAAATAGAAGTAGCCGCAAAGCTACTCAACTCAAAGATCAAACAGACGATCTCTTCTGAAGCAAGTGATCTGAATATGATGAAGGAAAAGATCCAAAAACTCCCGGTGTAACATGTACGAACTGACTGAAGGCTTTGACGCATATAAAACGTATCTTGCTTTGAAACGGCATTTCACGAGTGACTATGATTACTTTAAGTACAATGGTAAGGTTCGCGCCGGGGAAGAATCTTTTCTCCGAAGAAACGACAGGTTCTTCTTTCGTAAACTCTCAAAGAAGTATGACAGGGAAGAACTCGTTGACTTCTATGTAAGTAACTTTATCATCAGCAACAACTGGGTCGGAAATCTAGTATCCCAAGAAAGCGAAGACAACTATGTACAATATAAGAAACGCCGCGAATCTCTTAGCTATCATTTTGATAGTGAGTTACGTTGGGCTGTTGATTACTGCAGGGATCGGTCTCTGGAACTTAATAAATTATTATTGGTAGAGGATAACAATCATCCTCTATTATTTAAGTTCTTACTACAGAAGAAGATCAGTATCGATACTTTGATTATAATGGACAGCGTGTTAAAGTTCTTAACTCACTGGGACGACAATTTAGACGACATAGTTTGGGAGGAAAAGAAAAGACTCATCATTAAGTATAAAAAGTTTTTAACCTACGATCCGTTTACATATCGTAAGAAGCTCAAGGAGATAATCCATGAATAAGGAAGTAGAAAGATACGAAGGCGAACTGCGCATGCTTCGTAACCGCGTTAAAGAACTCGAAGTTGAAAACAGTTATATTCAAAAAGAGTTGCGAATTATCAAACCAACATGGGAGCAAAAGACAGTAGAACAGGATAAGTTTTTTTAGAAAACTTATTTACAATGTGTAATCGCTATGGTATAAATATATCATACATTATGGTTATGTGGACAAGCAAACATACTTAAACATACGAGGTATACGAAATGACGACATCTTTCGCTGAACTTAAACGTTCACGTAAATCGGTCTACGATAAGATCGTTTCCGAAACAAACAAAATGCAAAGTGGTGGAGGCCGTGGTGCCGATACTCGCTTTTGGCAGCCCGAGGTAGATAAGGCTGGTAACGGTTATGCTGTTATCCGGTTCCTTCCTGCTCCTAAGGGTGAGGACCTTCCCTGGGTCCGTATGTTCTCTCATGGTTTCCAAGGTCCAGGTGGCTGGTACATTGAAAACTCATTGACCACTCTCAATGAAAAGGATCCTGTTGGCGAATACAACTCGATGCTTTGGAACCGTGGTGATGAACAGGGTAAAGAACAGGCCCGTAAGCAAAAGCGGCGCTTAAACTATATCTCCAACATCGTAGTCGTAAAGGATCCTGCTCATCCTGAAAACGATGGTAAGGTATTTCTTTACAAGTTCGGTAAGCGTATCTTTGACAAGATCAATGATCAGATGAACCCTGAGTTCGAAGATGAAAGCCCAACCAATCCCTTTGACTTCTGGGAAGGTGCTAACTTTAAGATGAAGATTCGTAACGTTGAAGGGTATCGTAACTACGATCGCTCCGAGTTCGACTCGACGTCTGCTCTATCGGATGATGATGAGGGTCTTGAAAAGATCTGGAACTCGCAGTACTCTCTTGCTGAGTTTACGGATCGTAAGAACTTCAAATCATTCTCGGAACTGCAAGCCAAGCTCAATCGCGTACTTGGTGCAACTGCAGTGTCTTCCACTGCGGAGGAAGTTGAGGAAGAGGCATTCGCTGCTCCTCAGCAAACCGCTGCTCCTAAGCAAGAAGAGAGTGCTTCTTGGAGTAGTGACGAATCGTCTGATGACAGCCTAGACTTTTTTAAGCAGTTGGCCGAAGACGATTAAAAAGCTTATACGCTTTTGGAGAGAGGGATCCATTGGGTCCCTCTTTTTTTTAGAAATGCTCTGCATTCCGATTATACATACCACCACGAATTTGTGATCTGCGAGGAGAAGGTGACGGTCCACTGCCACCACCGTTACTTACATTCGTAACGTTTGTAGAGTTATTACTGTTATCTGTCGGTGCTATTACATTACCACCGTTATTTCTCTGCCCTGCTGCAATCTCACGTGATGCGCCGTTGATAGCAGCACCATTCGTTCTTCCACCACCGGATTCATATCTTTGTAAAGCATCTGCTAGCTCAGGCCTAAGCTCATTCCCCATTCTTTTCTTGATACGCAACATGGCCGCTTGTTCATCAGTAAGACCTGCTTCAGCATTAAAGAATTTGCCTGCTATGAAAGTACCGCTTTTTAATCCA